>Ga0180120_10000261_pt1 | contig 27379 bp, 28 predicted proteins | sample CPBDNA_3_FD_129677 | JGI IMG/M metagenome (GOLD analysis project Ga0180120, IMG submission 129677) | Freshwater to marine salinity gradient microbial communities from Chesapeake Bay, USA - CPBay_Spr_31_0.2_DNA (version 2) (version 2) | ecosystem: Environmental > Aquatic > Marine > Coastal ... | reverse complement strand
TACACACTAACAATGTGATGCATTGGATGGGGATATAATGTCAGGTGAATTTACAGGACTAACAGGATTTAAATTAGGGCAAGCGGCAGTTACTGCAGCTGCAGCTATTGTGTATGAAACTCCAGTTAACACACGTACTTATATAAAAGATATTATGGTAGCTAATACTACGGGCGGTTCACTTGATGTACAAGTATATATTGTTGCAGGTGGGGGTGCAGCAGCTACTTCTAATGCTCTTATATACAACAAAACAATAGCAACAAAAGAGTATTTACATTGGTCAGGATTACAGATAACTAGTCCTGGGGATACGATACAAGTTTTAGGTAGTTCAACGGGACTTACTATAACTATATCAGGAGCGGAAGCGGTATAAAACGGTTTATATATGGACATATACATGATATTATTAGACAATATAGAATGGGGTAATTTAAAGATTCCTCCGATTAATCTTTACAATGCACCGAAGGGTTAATTATGGAAGACTTTAAGAAGCTTATAAGAGACAAAGAAAACCCTAGACGAAAAGGGTTTGATCCTAAATCTAAAACTTGGAAGCCCCACAAATCTGCTGAAGGTGGTACAGATACTATTGGATGGGGGCACAAATTAACCTCTGCAGAACAAGCGGGAGGTTATGTAATTATTGGGAAAGAAAAAGTTCCTTTTAGTGAATTGACAGAAGAAAAAAATAATGCCCTTTTTGAGCAGGATTGGAACAATAATACACAATTAGCTGCTAATTTTATTAATGAAAAAGGTGATTGGAATAGTTTATCTGAGCCTCAAAAACTTGTTTCTACTGAGTTATTTTTTAATATGGGGCCTAAAGCTAAGCAATATAAAAACTTTAGAGATAAATTAATAAATCAAGATAAAGGGTTTATTGAAGAAATCAATAGAACTTATACAAACCCTGAAGGCGAAACAAGGTCATTAACAGAAAGAACAGATCCAATTAAAGAGTGGTATAGAAGTCAAACAAAAAAAGAAGAAGCATCGGAGAAACAATCTTTTTTAGATTTTGAACCTAATAATTATTTTGGGGAAGCAACAAGAACAGCAAGCTTAAACAACAATATGGTTTATGGTGGAAGCGATAATTTATATGCAAACCAGAATTTACCAAATGCACCACGAAATTTAGAAAGGGCTGAGTTACCCCCTGATCAAACAATTATCCCTTACCGGGAAACTATAAAGGAAGATGTCACTGTGAGACCAGATCAAATAAGAACAACTGAAACCATTGGTGTAACAGCCCCTCGATACCCTGTGGACGCACAGCAAGAAAGAGCAAGACGCAGTATGATGCACGGTAATTACGATGATCGAATGGAAGACTATGAGTATGATAGAGAATATCAAGAAGACTATCCTTATTTATATCCAAGAAACACAGGTAGCTATGCCTTACCTCAACAGCAAGCAGCTCAAAGAATGATGGGCGGCGGTATGGGATATGCTGAAGGTGGTACTGTTAATCAAGCTCAAGGCATAGCGTCTTTAGGCCGTGGTGGTGACTCAACTCTAGTACATATGCAACCTCAAGAAGTAGCGGGTCTACAACAAATGGCACAAGCCAATGGCACTTCGCTAACTACAAACCCAATGACAGGAATGCCTGAAGCATTTAGTTTGGGTAATATGTTTAAAGCCGCGTTACCTATAGCCGCAGGATACATGACTGGCGGAGCGGCAACTCCATTTTTAGGGGCAGGCACAGCGACTGCTTCTGCAATTACCGCAGGGGCAGCAACAGGCGCAGGACTCGCAGCAATGTCAGGGGAAGATGTTCTTGCAGGAGGATTATCTGGTGGTTTAGGCGGTTATAGTGGTATGGGGTTAGAAACTGCATTAGGCGGTTCAGCAATACCGGCAGCAGGAGGAGCAGGAGCTGGAAGTACCGTTAATCCAGCATTAGTAAGTAGCTCAGCACCTATAGCATCAACAGCTTCTGCGGGGTCAGTAGGTTCATTTAACCCTGCATTAGACAGCACTTTAACTACTGCTGGAGGCGGTGCGGCTCCCTTAACTCAAGGTTCTGTTTTTGATCCTAGTATAAACCCCGGCGCAAGTACTCTTGATACAATAAAGCAGAATTTAGGTGTAAACAAACCTATTGAAGGAGTATTCAAACAAGATGGTAATATGATCCGGCAAGCGACTGAATTTGTACCAGGAGATAATTTAGACGTAGCTATGAAATTAGGTTCCCCAGCAGTAAGCATGGGAATGGGCGGATTAGAAGCGAGTGATTTTTACGAAGACGTAGATTTTAGTGACCCAAGAGACAAGTACAATCCTAATAGTAAACTTAATTTAAACAAAGATACTGGCATTTCAACTGCACTAGCTGCAGACACAGGACTTAGATTACTTGCTGAAGGCGGCTCTATAAATTTAAACCAACGAGGTCAAAACTTAAACCAACGAGGTCAAAACTTAAACCAGCAAGGTCAAAACGTAAATAGTCGAGGTATTAATGTTGGTGGTAGGGGGATAAATACAAGTGCATTAACTGGTATGCAAGGCCTAGGCTCACTAAATCTAAACTCTAACGCAATGAGGCTCACACCAGAACAACAAGACTTAATAGATAACCCTCAATATAAATTAACTGGTACTGGCATAATGGGGCAGACGAAATATGTTCCAGTAGGCTTTAGTGGTATAGGAAGTTATAACGACCCTTATGGTATGACTCAAAAAGCTGGCGAAGCAGAAGCAAAACAAATAGCAGAGCTAAAACTACAAAAAAAAGGCGTGGACTCTTTGAGTTTAAATAGCAGGGGGATAAATCTTAGTGGAAAAAGAAGGTTTGCTGTAGGCGGATACTTAAAAGGTCCAGGTGACGGTATGAGTGATGACATCCCTGCTACTATAAACGGAGAACAACCAGCAGCTTTAGCAGACGGAGAATTTGTAGTACCGGCAGATGTGGTCAGTCATTTAGGCAATGGCTCTTCTGAAGCTGGGTCAAAACAATTATATGCAATGATGGATAGAATAAGAAAGGCTAGAACCGGTAGAAAATCTCAAGGAAAAGAGATTAAACCTGGAAAGTATATGCCTAGATGAAGCAAGTCCATACGGTAGCACCAGATAAAGTTGATGATATATGGGATGAAGTTGGTCCACTGTTAAACTTAGCAATGCTTAAATATAATGATGCTGATTACGGCATAGACTATTTAAAAGAACAAGTAGTTAAAGGTAAACAGCTCTTGTTTTTAGTTGTAGAAGATGAGAAAATAATCGGAGCTTACACTGTAGATATTATAGATTATGAGAATCACCGAGTAGCTTTTACTACATGCATGGGTGGCAGAAAAGTGTTTAATAAAGATACTGTTAAACAATATGAAGACTGGGCGAGGTCACAAGGAGTCACTAAAATAAGAGCTTATGCAAGTGAAGCTCAAGCAAGATTGTTTAGAAGGAAGTTAGGTTTACGCCCCACAATGAGTGTAGTAGAAAAAAATTTATAATTGGAGTAATAAAAATGTTATTAAAGTTAATACCTAAAAAAATTAAAGTATGGCTGCTTAAGCGTCTATATAAAGATATAGCTGCTGAAGGTCGTATGGGCGATACTCAACTTGCTCATATTAATAACTATGAATCTAAACTACTTAAATCGGTAGGAGGTTCAGGAACTATAAACCCTGCAACAGGATTGATTGAGTTCGTAGGCGGTGGCGGCAGCGGAGGAGGTACTTCTACTCAAACAGGAACTACCTATTCATCTAACTTGCCTGAGTACGCTAAGCCGTACTACGAAGAGCTATTAAAACAGACGGGTAAACAAGTTTATAGTACAGATGATGCCGGGTATGTTACGGGTGTTCAAGGGTTTACTCCTTATGAAGGTGACCGACTAGCGGGTTTTACTGATCAACAAAAAACATTACAAGGCCAAGTAGCTGGGTTAACTCCTACTGCAACTGGGTATACTACAGGCGCAGGTAACGTAGGTGCGGGCACTGATTTAGGATTAGGTACTGCAGGTACAGGTATATCTCGTGCTTTAGGTTATGACGCCGCTGCAATAAAAGATTTAAGTATGGCAGATAGAGCTGAGTTTGATGCAGCTGCTGCAGCTAAATATATGGATCCTTATCAAGCCAATGTTACAAACATGCTCAAAGAAGACGCTAGGCGTGATGCAGCTATTGCTAAATCAGGTAGAGGTATGGGTTCTATAAGAAGAGGTACTTTTGGTGGTGGTAGACAAGCTTTAATGGAAGGTCAAGCTAATAGAGACTTACAAACGCAATTAGCTAAGATAGGTTATCAGGGCGAACAAGACGCATTTAAATTTGCGGCCGATCAATTTGAAAGAGACCAAGCTAGAGATTTATCAGCAGATCAAGCTAACCTTCAAGCTGCTATTGATGCTCGAAGACTTACACAAACAGGCGAACAATTTGAAGCTGACTTAGATAAAAGTTTAGGACTTGCTGGATTAGAAGCTGGACTCACAGGCGGTAAAACTCAAGCCACTATTGCGGGCGATCAACGATTAACTGAACTTAAAACTTTATTGGCACAAAGCACTGACGCTGAGGAAGCTCAAAAACTAAATCAAGAAATACTTAGTCTTGAGTATCAACAGTTTAAAGAAGAAGAAGATTATGAAAAAAATCAAATGCAATATCTTAGTGATATTCTTCGAGGTAATGCAGGTGCATTAGGTTCTACCAATGTTCAATACGCAGCGGCCCCTAGTTTAGCTTCTCAAATTGGTGGCGGTGTAGCAGGTATTGCCGGTCTTTATGGTGCTCTCGGAGGAATGGGTTAATGAGTATTAAAAATATAATTCAACAGGAAAATGATCTGCAGGAGATGTCTCAGCAGTCATTGGCTAACTACCTTAATAATCCTACAGGTCAATATAATCCTTATCTTGTAGCCGGAGAGTTACAGCGTAAAGAACAATTTGCTCAAAGACAAATGGTAGAAGCTCCTCAAGAAACCGTAGTAGATGAGTTAGTACAAAAAACAATGCCTATGGGTGGAATGCCTATGCCTAGACCACAAGAAGCTATGGTGTCCGACACTATCACAGAAACTGGGATTGCTAACTTACCTGCGCCAAACATAGGGCAGAACTATGCTGAAGGTGGCATCATTGGGTACGAAGAAGGTGGGGAGGTAGAAGATTATACTGCTATGGAGATGCTAACAGAAATGGCTCAAGAGCCTGACTTAGTTGCAGAAGTAGGTGGGTCCGCGCTATTAAAAGCAGCTGGTGTAGCTTCTCCTTATATAAAAGGTGCAGGATTAGGCGCTTTGTTTTATTCGCCTGAACTAGGCTCAGCTGAAGATCCTAATTTTTTAGCTAAAATGCAAGGGCAACAGAACTTTGATAAAGGCGGTCTTGTTGATAAAATTCCGCTTCCAGGTTTTCTTAAGTTTTTAAAACCTCTTAAAAAACCGATAGTAGATACATACAATAAATTTAAAAAGAAAAAAGCGACGACCCCCCCTGCTACTCCAAAGAAAAAACTAACTAAGAAAGAACAAGACGCGTTTTTAAAAAAACAAAAAACTCCGCCTCAAACAGCTTTAGAAAAAGCTAATCAGTTTAAAGATACTCGCTCTCCAACACAAAAAATTAAAGACAAAGCTAAAGAATTATACAGATCAACTAGCCCGGATAAAGGCCCCTTAACACGAGCTGGAATAGCAACGCTTAGAGGAGCTGGGCAGGGCGTTGGACCACTTACACGTGGTGCTAAAACAGCTGCTACAAGATACCCTGTAGAATCACTTTTAGGACTTGGCGGTCTAGGATATGGACTCTCTGAATACTTTGGCGAAACCGAAGAAGAAGAAGCAGCAAGGCTAGCAGCTGATGCAGCTAAAAAAGCAGCAGCTTCTCAAGCTGAGTTAGATAGAATGGAAAAAACAAGACTTCAAAATCAAGCAGAGCTTGACGCGGAACAAGCAAAACGAGATGCTGCGGCAAAACGAAGAGCGTACCTTGCACTTGCATTAGGTGGCGCTAAAACTATGGCAGGAGAATCACCGTTTGCATTAACTAATATTGGAGCAGGTTTAGGTACCGGCGTAGCCAGTTTAGTAGAGCTCGACGAAGCAGATGCAGCTAGACAATCAGCTGAATTACTAGCAGACGCTAAAATGAGGCAAAATTTATACGAGTTTAATCAGGAAAGGCGACTTAAACTAGCTGAATTTAGAGCCGAATTATCACAGGATATGGACTTTAGAGCAGCTGTAGATGCACAATTAGAAGCTTTAGGTCAAGACAGAACTACCATAGACTTAAAGACATTAGCAGAAATAGAAGAAAAAGTTGTTATGCAATTTTACCCAGAATTAGGGCCTACTCCAGGAGCCACTATGGTTAATGGAGAAACATACGCTGAGGTTTAAAAACTAATATGCCTGTATATACTACAACACTGCCAAACGGGCAGTCTATAAGAGTTATGGGGCCGTCAAATGCGACTCCTGAAACTATTCAACAAGCGGCACTTCAAATAGCAGCTCAACGTCGTGCTGCTCCTTACGTTGATACTGGAGAAAGAAACTATTCATTAGGCACAGCTGCAAGTAAAGCTTTTAGTCGTGGTACAGAAAGATTAAAATCTGGATTCGGTGATGTTATTCCTGCAATGGTAGGTAAAACATTAGGGTTTGATGAATTTGCTGAACGTCAAATGCAAGAAGCGCAAGCTTCAGAAGAACTTATTCAAAGAAAATATGCCCCTCAAATTAAATCTTACAAAGATGTAGATAGCGTTGGAAGCGCAATAAAATTTGGTGCAGAGACTGTCTTTGAACAAATACCCAACTTAGCTACTATGTTAGTTCCTGGCGCTGCAGCACCTCAAGTAGCTCGTATAGGTGCCGGTAAATTAGCTGCAACCGAGTTAGTTAAAAGACAAGCAGCGGCTCAAGGCATCGGTGTATACATGGGGTCTTATGCGTTAAATGCACCTGAAGTATTTAAAAATATTTACGAAGAAACAGGCGAACTTGCTACAGGCACCGCTGTTTTATTTGGAGCAGCTGCAGCTGCTTTAGACTCCGTATTACCCTCTACTATTCTTAAAAATATTACTCCATTTGAAAAGTCTGCGTTAGCAGCTAGTGTATTAAGAAGATCTGGTACACGTCCGGGTATTACTAAATCAGTATTATCGGGCATAGCCAAGGGTTCTGGTGCAGAAGCTTTAACTGAAGGTGCTCAAGAAGCTATTAGTATTAGTGCAGAAAACTTTGTTGCTGGGAACTCGCAGTATTTTGACAGTGAAGACTGGGATAGAGTTATGGAGTCAGCGGTACGTGGTGCAGTCGCTGGCGGTACATTTAGAGGCATAAGCGAGCCATTTGGTAGAGTCCCCGCAGAGCCTAAAAAGACAGAGCCTGAAGTTAAGGAAGAGCCTAAACAAAGCGACTTACAAGAGAATGCATTAAAAACAAAAGCAATTGCAGATGTAACAGAAGAAGAAGCTAAAAAGAATATGAAGAAAGAACCGACACCCGTAGAAACTAAAAATTATCTAGCAGAAAATAATGTAGAAGGCGGAAAGTTAAACCGATTAACAAGAGTTGTAGATACATCAGATATTGCAGTAGATAGCACTGGCAACTATTATTTATGGGAAAAAGGACCTAGTGGTTCAAACGAATGGGTAAAAGGAATTAATGAGGGGAGTGCTAGTGCTCCAATTACTGAAAAACAACGAGAGCAAATAAATAGCTTTGTAAATGGTGAAGTGTTTCGTAAAGGTGTAATTAGAGGAATAGCAGCCAAAATAGCAGGAGAAAAACCAGTAGTAGAAGAAGTGCAAACAAAAGCAGCTCCAGAACTACCTTATGAAGGGTTTAGACCTCCAGAAGGTATGACACTTGAAGAAGGTATAGCGTATTACAATGGGCTAGATGAAATAGAACAAGCTAATTATCAACCGCCAACACAGGAGGCCCCCGTAAATGAGACACAAACTGATGCTACAGAATTCGGAGAAGAAACTTTTGGAGGCAGCACTGAAGTACTTGGCGGGGCCACAGACAGAGTTGCCGAAGGAACTACAGAACTTGTCGGAGGAGAAGTGGGAGCAAGTGACCCTGTTGTTTCACCAGTTGGAGGAGGAGAGGGAGTCGTCAATCCTGCATTAGAAGAAACAGTAGAAGAGACTTGGGAAGCAATGTCTATCTCGGAAATTCCTTTTGCTGAACTAAGTACTGAAAATAAACAACGCTTAACAGAAGCAAAAGAAGATTTAGGGATTACTGGAGAACTTGTAGATCAAATTGATCAGGAGCTAGGGTTTCAAGAATCACGAGCTGCTCCCCCTAAAACGTACACCTTTGAAGGCAAACCTATACCTCAAAAACTTATTGACCAACATAAAAAAATGGAAGAAAGCGACGTCGCATCTGAGGGTGCAATGAGCACTCGGTCTGGGACTATTATATCTAAGAATTACTTAAAACAAGCAGAGGAGTTTTTAGGAGAAGACGTAACTACTTCAAGAGGTCGCGAATTTAGCCAGCTTATAAATAGAATTAATCGCCCAGGACAGTCGGCCCAAATAAATTCTATGAATAGATCTGTTTTTAAACAAGACCCACGCGACGCTGCTAATTTTGAAGACACACAAGAATCACGAGCTGGAATAAAAGATACGGGACAAACCGCAGCGACAGTATTAGCAGAACTTGTAAAAGAGTTTGGTAACAACGTTATTGACACAATAAAACGCGGCAAGTTAGTTATTGTAGATGACGTAAGTCAACTGCCGGCTAATATTAAAATGTCTTCTACGGCTAATGGCGCTTATGATTCAAATACTCAGACTTCTTATATAGTAGCTAACCGCATAGAAAAAGGTCAAGGGCGTCGCATATTATTACATGAGATAGGCGAGCATTACGGGTTGGAACGTATGGTGGGTAAAGACTACACCGCATTATTAAATCGCCTTAAAACTTTAAGAAAACAAAACGCAGATATAGATGCGCTCTTTGGTGAAGTGCAAGAGCTGTACCCAGAATTTGAAGTAGACAGTAAGCCTTTCTTACAAGAGGTCATGGCTAAGCTAGGCGAGCGTGCACCAAACAACACATTGTTTAGACGTATGGTAGGGGCAGTTAAAAACTTTCTACGCAGGTTGGGAATATACGACGTCAATCGTTTTAGCGACGTTGACATACAAGACATGATCTTAAACTCTTTAAGAGTTTCTCTAGCAGAGAGTACTGGTAAGTCACTGGCATCAAGTACATCAGGTACTCCAGCTCTGCAGATGTCTAAAAATGTAGAAGCTAAAGCAGCACTAGATGTTAAACGAATAATGAAAATAGTTGGTTCAAATATGTACGCAAAGGGTGACTCGGCTGCAGTAACGGTAAAAGAATTGTTACAAAATGCAGCTGACAGCCTTAAAAGTTTACTCGCTAAAGGAACTATAGAAAAGGGCAACATTGAGATAACAATAGGTAGGCCTTTCATTTTTAAAGATTATGGAAATGAAAACCGTGTTGTGTCAGTAAAAGACAGCGGCAAGGGGATGACTCCTAAAACTTTAAGTACTACTTTTATAACTCTGGGAGGAAGCGATAAAGACCCTGATGCTTCCGGTGGTTTTGGTGTGGCTAAAGCCCAATTTTTATTTGGTAATGAAGGTATTAACGTTGTTACTATGAATGACGGAGTAATTAGTGAATTAATAAGTACCGGTGAGGCGTTAAACAAAAGCGTAGAAGAGGGTATTCCTCTTCCCGAAGGAACCATTATGGCGTATTCTCCAGAAGAATATAATAAGATAATAATAAAAAGAGAAGAGGCTAGAACTAAAGAAGATTATAGACTAACTAATCAAGAGCTAAACGATGACAGTTTACAGCCTTACATGAGATTGTTTCCTGAAGGGCGTGGCACTATAGTTGAAGTTAAAATACCTGAAACTTATGAATCTCGTGATACTCAAGCAGATGAAGAAATTGATATAGAACCGTTTTTAAGTGGCTATCCAGAATTATCAGAAAGCCCTTTATTTTCAACTTCACCTGATGGAAACACAATAAAAAAATCTAACATAGAAGTACGTTTTCAAGGTGCCTCAGCTTCAGCAGAACTTGTACCCATAGGCGCAAACTTTCCTTCAGAAGACTTTGCCACTAATATTGATGTGGAGTTTCCGTGGGGGACTGCAAAAATTATCGTGTCTAAAGAAGAAGTTGAATATCCTAGTTACTATCAAAAAAATATAGTTGTACTTTCTAACGGACTATTTCAATTTGAAAGTGAATTAAGAGTCAACCCAAAAGATAGATTTGGAGACCTTATACAACGTAAATTTTATATAGACATTAAATCTAAAATACAACCAGGAGAAAAAGGGTATCCTTTTGCCAATAATAGGCAGTCGCTTATACCTGAAGCTGAAAGAGATTTAGAATTAATGAAAAGTTATTTGCAAAAAGAATTTGGCCAATTAGACCTAACTAATCAATTTAACAGCATAGTTAATACTAAATTTCAAATCTTGAAAAAACAAAAAGACGGGTCAATAATAGCCGAAGATATACCCTCTCTAGCTAAAACCGAAGAAAAAAATGCACAGGATGTTATTGAAACAAAACAAGATTTAGAAGTAACTAAAGCCGGGAAGCTAATAGATAAAAAAACTAAAGTTCCAGTATTAACAGCAAAAGATATAGCAGAGGTTGAAGTAAGTGCGGAGGGACTTCAGATTGAAAAAGGCATTATACCTGCCGATCAAGTAATAATTCACGATAATTTAGAAACTTCGTTGAGAGATATAGGAGAGGACCAACTAGCAGTTAACTTAGGAGATAATCAAGAATTTGTACCCATTACCCAATTAGCCAGAGAAAAATTTGGAAGCCGATTTGATAAGTTTATGAGTGAGATTGGGGAGGCTTTTCTTCTTCTTCGTAATCAAGTTATAATGTTAGGCAATCTTAAAGAAGGCCAATCAGGAAAGTTACCTAGAGACTACAATAAATTAGCTGACAATGTTGTGGGCATTTCTTTTGATGTCAGCTTTCGAGGAGTAAATATAGGTGGCGTACCGTTTCAAGGGATGTTTGTTAATCCGGGTGCGGTAGAGTTTACAAATTCGCCAGAAGAAGCGGGCGTAGGAATGGTAGGAACAATGCTACATGAGATGGCTCATTTTTATGAAAGAGATCATGAGGCTGGTTTTTCAGCTGAATTTCAACGCCTTATGGGACAACTTGAAGCAGCAAGTTTTGGAGAACAACCATTATTAAGTGGTAAAAAATCAAAACTTCGTAGTTTAACTGCGACTAAAAAAGCAGTAATTAAATCAATAAAAGACAATGAAGATATTTTTAAATTTTTAAATAGTATTAATCAGCCGGGAGAAATATATGAATATGGCAAAAGAAGACAACAAATACGGCCTATTGGAGAGCGCTTCGAAACTAGCGACCTCGAAGTTAGAGATGAACGCGCTTCTCAAAACATGGCTAAGCCTAGGGAACAGGGACGTACCAGACCAGAAAGAGTATCTAGAGATATTAGAGAAGGGGATACAGCTGAACGACGAGAGCAACAACGTGAATCAGTTTCGCCAAAAAGTAAAACAACTCAAGAATCAAGAGTAAATAATAAAAACATTCAGTTCTCTAAAGAGAACCCTCCAGGTGGAGTTAACCCTACACAAGACAATGCGTTGTTTAAATATGCAGGTCAGGTACAACAAAAAATGCCTACTCCTACAAAAGAATACATAAAAGGGGTGTGGGATAAAATTACAGAATTACCTACTTCAATTAAAGATGCGTGGACCGGTATGTTAGGTTTGCAAGCTATGATCGATCTATACGACAAATATCTACCAAGCATTAAAAAACTTATGAACACGTTAGAACGCCGTGCGGCAGAAGTAGAGACCACACGTGCAGAAGTAGATGTCTTAGGTAATTTAGGTATGGATATTATTCAAGGGAAAGAACGTCAGCTTATTGAATACGACGAAAAAACTGGACAAGTTAAAATAGATGATAACGGGCAAGTTGTTCTGACAGATAAAACAACAAGTAAAAAGTATACAGATGGGCAGTTAAAGAATTGGGAGCAAACAACTTACAAACTTTCAGAACGAGATATTGACCCAAGAGATCAAGCTAATTTTACTGATCCTGACGTAATGAAGTTTTTTAATTTACCACCAGAGCTTCAAGCATTGTCTATAGCATACACTGAAAAGTTCGAGCAATACGGCAACAACTTGTTAGACGCATACAAAACTGCGGCAGAAAAAGCTGTTCAAAAAGATGAGAGTGCTCAAGAAGTAGTGGAAAGAGTAGTAAAAGAATTTACTGAAAACAGATTAAAGTTTTATCATCCGTTTAGGCGTCGTGGGGATTATGTTTTATCTTACGTCTCAGACAAAGATTTGGCTGAACACAATCAAATCATGGAGGAAATAGACAACTCCGAGGAATCCTCAGATCAAAAAGCATTTAGAAAAGCAAAAGAGTTTAAAAGGTATCAACCTTTAGTCCAAACTTCAAGGTATGAAACTAAAGCGGCATATGTAGAAGCGGCTGTTCGACAAGGAAGCGCTGACGGAATTACTGTGTTAAAAGCAGAAATAGATCCTGAGAATAAATCACTTAGAGTAAGTGGTGAAGGGGCTGTTGGCATAATGCAGGAAGTAACAAGCATTTTACAAAAAACAGATGAAGAGGGAAAACCTATAGTGGACGAGGCTGTGATTAAAGAAGTGGCTGGGTTATTTTTAGATGCTCTTCCGTCTCAATCAATTAAGCAACAGTCACGCCAAAGACTTGGTACAGGGGGTTACATCGAAGACGTAGTAGGTGGCTTCATTGATCTAGGTGCACGTATGGCAACTCAAGTTGCTAACCTAAAATATATTCCAGAGATTAATGATAATATAAAAGACGTTAATAATGAGAACGCTGAGATGCAAGCAGAATTAGACCCTACTAATCCAGAAGACGTTTCTTTACAAACTTCGCTTAGTTCAGCAGTAAATAGATTAGAAGACTCTAAAAGCTTTTTTCATAACCCTGTAGCCGGCCCAATATCTTCTAGGTTTGCTTACTTAAGTTATCTTACTTCTATTGCTGGTAATGTGTCTTCTGCATTGGTTAACGCCACTCAGTTAGCTATTATTGTCTACCCAACACTTGTTGCAGAGTATGGGTTTGGTACAGCTAATAGAGTAATGGGGCAAGCTTTTAGTTATTACTTTGGTGGTGGCAAAGATAGTAACCGAGGTTTTTTACCAGATCAATCTTTTGGGATGAAAGACGGTAAACTACGAACAGATTTACCAGAAGACTTACAACAGCTTTACAAAACCGGAATAGATAATAGTGTGTTTCGTAGGGGTGTAGGCTACGAACTTACTGAAATGCGTAAGACAAATGCTAAAGACTTTGTAGGTACTAAAGCTAAGTTTGATGCATTAATGGGTTGGATGTTTCAAAATACAGAACGAATGAACCGAGAAGTAACTTACATCGCCGGGTATTTAGCGGCTAAAGAGAAAGGTGATTCCTTTGAAGTGGCTGAAGAAAAATCACGAGAGTTTACTCGTAGGTCACATGGTACTGCGCTTCCTGAAATAGGACCTAAATTCTTTCAACAAGGATTTGGTAAAGTGATGTTTACCTTTAAACGTTATGGCCATGCAATGCTGCATTTATTATTTAAATCTTTTAATGATGCATATCGAGGAGAATCTAAAGAAGTAAGAAACATAGCAAGAAAACAAATACTAGGTATCTACGGCGCTTCGTTTACTTTTGCAGGATTACAGGGAGTACCGTTATACGGATTTACTCAAGCGTTAGCAGAAATGATGTATGCAATGTTTGGTGATGAAGATGAGCCTTTTGATTTTGAAGAATCTACACGGGAAATATTTGGAGACATAGGATACCGAGGCCCCCTTAATAAACTACTTAATGTGGATATTGCATCGCGTACTGGGTTTGCTAACTTAATTTGGCGAGAAGATCCACGTCGTGTATCTGAAGTTGGACTCATGCAGTATGTGTTAGAACAAGGTTTAGGACCTTCCTTCTCTTATGGTCTAAGCGTTAATCGAGGATTACAGGATATGGCACGAGGTAATATATATCGCGGAATAGAGCAGACGCTTCCAGCCTTTGCGCGTAACCCTCTAAAAGCTATAAGATATGCTACCGAAGGAGCAGTGAACAGAAAAGGTGCTGAAATATCTCCGCTAAATCCACTTGATGGATTCTTGCAAATCTTTGGGTTTACTAATGAAGACCTCTCTTTACAATATGCACGTAATCAATCAATGAAACAAGCAGAGAAAAACTTTAATGCTAGACGTTCTGGTCTTTTAACCGCAGCTTATTTAGCTCGCAAGAACGGCGACTTTGATATGATGAGAGAAGTACAAAGTAAAATAAATGATTTCAATAGAAGCACTATAGGTAGCGCAAACCCTATTACCGGATCTACTCTAAAACGTTCTTATAAAAATAGAGAAGACTCAATCAATAATAGCGTTGGTGGTATCACTCTTAACAAAAGAATTGAAACCGCTGTTCGAGAAGATATGGGCAGTTAACTAAGCATCCACGTTCTAACACCCATTAGATTATCTTCTACTACTACTAACGATTTCACTCTTACCTTTGCTCTTTTAGCTCCACTTTCAATCGCATACAAAAGATCCGGCGCTTTTACTGTGGGAATAAAAAAACTATCTCCGGGCTCCATAGATGAAAACGGCAACACCCATTCAGGATCATTGTGTAGCCGCATTTTTTATCTCAACTTTTGCGCCTAATGTGCTTATTGCAATTTTATACACTGACGTAGCTGCTTTAGAAACGTCTTGCCATCCAGCCGTCATGCGTTGTTTTACGTCGTTCCCGACTTGAATGTCTACCCCCAGTAGTTTCATTTGATAAACAAACTCTTTAGTACTTATAGTAAGCTCAGCTAAATGCTGATCAAAGTCTCGCTTGGATAAGTAGATAAAGTTTTTGTCGTGGTCTATGCGAATAGTAAGTTGTCTATCAGGAGCCGACTCCATCTTACCGTCTCTAAATACAAGTTGCTTATCTAGATTGGTATTCATATAAGTATCTAAAATATCTTCATAGTCTTGATCATTAATTTTAACTACTTCATCTCTAATAGTAATCATCTCACCAATAATAAATTTATAAATCCTTTCAACGTCCACCGTTAGAATATTAGACTCATTTACAATCTCTCCCGCAGTCATAGTTACGGCTACTAAATTTTCATAGAAACGATATGCAGTATCATTACCAAAATCTTCTACAAAACGTTGCTCCCATTTAGCGAGGTTGGCTTTAATTTTAGGAATATCCCCATAAGCATAAACCGCTTTTACAAAATCAGGACCGGCCCACCCGTAATCACTATTAAAAACATCAAAGATTTCTTTACCAATACGCGCATTGTCCATAAATGCTTTAGGTTTTCTGACTGTAAATTCAATCAACCTAGCCGCCTCTCCATTAGGGTTAGACCTAAGCTGTTTTAATTTATCGATCAATGAGTGATTAGAAGTTAGTATTGCTATCACAGATGCAGGCGCTTCTACATTACGTTCTTGGTTAGTTGATGCTTGCATCCTAAGCTTTGCTTTTCCTGAAGATACACCTAAAACAAAATCAGAAATATGGTATGCACTCCTATTGCCTACTTCATCCCACCCTACAGGTAAGCTGTGCAGTGTCAAAAATCTTTGTTGTAAAGCTAATGGGGTAGTAGTCGTGGCATATACATTTTCCGGTTCTCCCCATATACTAGTCGCCGCTTTCAATGCGCCTGTTTTAGCTGAACCTGATTCTCCTGTCAAAGAAATGGCAACGCCTGACGTAGAAGAAAACTCCATCAAGATAGAACCAAAACCACACAGCATAGTAAACATATGCATCTCTAATCCGTTTTGGTTAAGCTTCTGTGCTGCAGTTCTCCAATTATTATACGTACCGCTTTGTGTTAAGAAGGGGGCAATAGTTTGAGCTAGGTTAGAAATAGGAGTGTCTTTCTCCGTACCATCCCTTCTTAATTCCTTTCTCCCTAAAACAAACGAACTCTTGTCTTGGTTCCAACCCATCTGATCATACATGGTGTCAAGCTTGCCCTTGCGCTGCATATCTGTTGCGTAGTCTATAAAATATTTCATAATGTAATCCTCTTGTTGTTTAGATTGATAATAAATTCCCTGACTTGTTAATATTTTTCTTAACTCTGTAGGATCGTATACTGTCTTCATGGGCAGGATAAATTCTAATAGCCCGTCGTGCGGGTGATACACATTAACGAGTAAACAGTTTTTATCTATAGAGCTTTTTAAATGTTTGACTACAAGCATTTCATAGTCGTATATTAGTATCTGATCCTCAAAAGATGCCCCTCCTTTTTTATCGTGTACTGTAACAGTCCTGTATACCCCTCCATGATTTTTCCCTATCCAATAGCCTTTATCGTCTAAAGTTTGAGGTAATCTGTTTTTCTCTTTTTTAGGTATTGTAATAACCTCGCCCTCTATTGCAGCCGCCTCAACTACCTCCGCTTTGATAGGCACCTTACATAACTGCAGTGGCGTAGAAATCTTCTTCCAATGAGGACACTTTGTACAAATGCCGGGGTTGTTATTATCTATGTCTGCACATGTGTGGGGTTTACCTTGAGTAGATAAAGCTTTTTCTTCTGTCTCTTCGTGAGTGTATCCCGGATGATCTTTGGATAATACATGAACCCATTTGTCTCGATCTACAGAGTTTTGAATGAGCGATACAACGCGCCACCACACAGGTTCAGGTGCGCTCTTAACATTATCAATATAATATTTTACTTGAGCACAACCTTGATCATTTTCTTTAATGCTGTTTTTTAATAGCACCTCAAACTTGTTTTCAATGTTTCCATACTTTAGCTTTTTCTCTTCTTCAGTAAAACTCTGTTGTGTCACTAACTCTTCAAGCGGAACTTCTTTGCTCTCAATGCAACTCATAATACGTTTAAGTTCGTAAACAGGTGCATCCTTTAATATCAAGGTGGGCCTAGGGGGTTCGGATTTGTAATTGTTTGTGTCGGGGCATCTTAAGATGCGTGCCGAATCTGCAGTTACAGAAGGATCAATCTTTAACCCCATGCTTATACAAAACTTTTTAAGTCTTTCAGCTAATGGTTTCCATTCTTCCCCTGTAAGCTGATGTTTCAAAAACCAATACACGTGAATGCCATTACCACTATTTACAATAGCAGGCATAGGTAACTGAGTCTTCTCAATAAAATCACCTAACGCTAGTAGCGCTTCTTTTTGAGATGCGTATTCTTTATTCTCACCTACATCTAAATCAAGATAAAAAGATTTAATAAATTTAGTACGAGCTGCTTCACGCTTTTGAGTTTCAAAAGTGCCCATAGCAATAAAAGTATTGTGGTGTTCTTTGTACTTGTCTATTAAATTAACGGCTTCATCTAGAGTTTGTGCGAATGCTTGATTAAAAAGTTTTGTGTTTGGTTTATTATAAGCTATGCAATAAATACCTTCGTCGGGTAATGCTTTGCTATAAAATTCATTTAACATATTTGCCTTTACTTTTTTAGTCGATAAGACGCCCCTACACTAATGTGCAGTTTTTTAAAACCTTCGGAGCGTTATCTATTCTACTCTTATCGGATTAATCTTCAACCCCTAATTTAGGGACTATTTTAGTATTTAAAAATTCTTTAGCTAATTTTAAATGCGACAACGGTAGAGTATCTGTATGATTCTCAAACTGATCATCCCACGCTTCATTAAGTGCTTTTAGAAATTTTTTAATTTTAGTACAGTTCTTGTCTCTAATAGGAGAGCCTCGGAACCAACTATGAATAGTCATCCGAGACACCTCAAAAACTTTAGCGACTTCAGTGATAGGAAGGTCTGCATTTACACAGGCCTTCGCTAACTGAACTCCGGGTCTATCTTTGTCAAAAGTATTAAGCTCTATTAAAAACTCTGGGCTATATTTTTTTGGCATAGTTATTCCTCTGCAAACTGTTTAAGAATATCTGCCAAATCATCAGCAGGTTTAGGTGGTATTTTGCCATCAGATCTAACTACTGGTTCGTCTTCTTTAACGGCAGGCGCTTCTTCTGTAGCTGTCACTTCTTCAAAAGTCTCAGGAGCCTTATGCTCATAGCCGGCAACTGCTTCAAAGCCAAAGCGATCAGCGCTACCTGAACCCCCTTCAACATACTGAATAACTTGAACCGCTCTAAGTCTTAAAGCGACTCCGGCGCCAATCAAAGGGGTGTAGTATGCGGCAACTGAACCATTTACTTTTAACTCCGAGCCACCCCAAATATTACTGTCTATCATAGGGATACCCTTAGCATCAAAGATAGCTGGTTTATACGCTGCTTTTGATTTAAACTTAAGTATGATGTTACCTGTAGGTTGGCCGGCATCATCAAGCTCTTCGGAAAATGGAGGGGGTGCTTTCTTAATTTCAGCCCCCTTCGCTTTCTTAACTTCTTTTTCATAGTTCTCAGCATACACTTGGTTAATTAATTTTAACGCAGGTAATGCCTCTTCTTTGGCTATAATGAGATTTACTTTATAGTCGCCCTCTTCCGAAAATTTAGTATCCGGTTTAGATAACCAAGGGTATTGCGCAACACCTTGAGGTGTTGTAAATGTTACAGGCTGTTGAGCCATAGTCATTCTCCTTATTTACTAGTTGGTTTACGTACAGTTATTTTAAACTCTCTCATCGTACTGATACCAGGAGGGAGACCCTCCTCCTCTCGTGTACTTAAAAACTCTCTAAAGTTCGACTGACTGATGCGTTGCTGTAATAACTCCAAAGCTTGGTTTTCTAATACATAAGATTTAAAGTTATCCCAATCCCCGCATACAAAGTTTTCTTTAAGGGTTTTAATAATCGTACCGCTTTCGGTGCGTAATGTTTCTGCACCAATGTGATCACAAGTTTCTAGCATAGCACTCTCTAATCTATTCATCTGATCTTTGAGTTCACTATCCTCTTGCTGATATTTCTTAGCTAACTTATCTCGCTCTAATCTAATAGCCAAATAAGCTTTCACTAAGGAATCTACTTTTACTTCGCTCATAGTCCTATCTCCTCTCTATATAAATCAACTAAATTCATATGCCTATCTACTTTACCTTGTAGCATTGCATACATCCTCTTCTCAATTGCCGAACCCTGTAAGTGTACTACTGTCATCTTGTTCTTTTGTCCCACTCGATCAATCCGCGCTATACATTGTATGTAGACTTCAACACTCATCACAGGAGACCAAAACACTACAGTGTCTGCTCGTGTAAGCGTGATGCCATGCGCTACGGTTTGTGGTTGTAAGACCAAGACTCTTGGGTCGTTGGCATTTTGAAACTCTTTAATAATTTGTGTGCGATTGTGGGCCGACACACTCCCATGAATAATTTGTGTAGTAATGTTATGTTCTTCTAAATGTTGTGCCACTATATCTATAGTGTGTCGATATGGTACAAATACCAAAAGCTTATGCGCTGTTTGTTCTATAGTATCTACAAGTTCTCTAAGTCTAGGTTTAATATCAAACTGCACAACTTGATGGTCGTCAGTATATACTGCGCCTCCAGAAATCTGTAATAGTTTTGTCATGGCTGCGGCTGCATTTACTGAAGTTATCTCTTGCCCGGCTGCTTCAATAATCATTTCTTTCTTCAGTTTCTTGTAGTATTTTTCTACTTGTGGCGTAAGTGGTATCTCTCTTGTTTGGTAAGTTACGTCCGGTAAATCAAGGCAATCATTTTTAGCAAAACGTATGGCAGGTTGCAAGGCATTGAACACTACCTCTTGGCTATTCTGTTTAGGCATCCATTTAAATCTAGTAATCTGATTCATAACTTTATCGCGCCATGCCGTCTTAAATTTAGGCACGCGGTCAGGACATACTAATCGAGCCAAACCAAATGCATCTTCCGGAGATTGAGATGCCGGAGTTCCAGTCATCATCCACAATCGTGTTTCAGGTTTAAGTATCTTCGCTAAAGTTTTCCATCGTTTAGTCGTCACAGACTTGTAGGCATTGGCTTCGTCTACTACAATCAAATCAAAATTAGCTTTAGCAATATCGTCTCTAACAATATTTACTCCATCATAATTAATAATTACAAATTCATATTGAGTGTTATTAATAATCGCGCGTCGATCTTCAGCAGAACCATAAGCCACACCTGGAGTTCTATGTATACAGGTATTGTATATATCGTTTTTCCACGCTGATGTCATGATTGATAATGGACAAATAACCAAAACTCTTTTAATCTTACCCTCATTCATTAAGTAATCAGATGCCCACAAGACACTAGATGTTTTGCCTGTACCGGCCTCATTAAAACAAAAAGCTCTGCGATTCACACTAAAAAATTCAGACGTAGTTTTCTGATGATCGAACGGATGAAATCTACCGGACCATTTATAGTCTCGAACAATAGGTGAGGGTGGGAATTTTTTAAAGTTTAATAAATCAGATAATAACGTCATCTCATCTAGACCCCATCGAATAACAACGTCAGACATTGTCTCGCCAGTCTCTAAAACTTTAAATTTTTTAATGCGCTCTTGTATCGCAGGCACCACTGTGTTTGGCACCGTTAATTTAACAGCTACGTTTTCTAGTATTTCCATAATGTCCTCTCATTGAAATAACAGTATGGACGCTATTTAAATACAAGTCAAGCTATATTTTATTTATTTGCTAGGTATTGTTTATTTTTTATTGAGCTGTCTGAATTTCTTTTGAACGATCGGTTGTTAGATTTTGATTGAACTGTGTAACCGTCTTTGTTGCTACCGCCTTTTGATAAAGGTTTTTTGTGAGCTAAATCTTTACCTTCTCTCTTGTCCGCCACGCCATTACCGTTAGCATCTTTACCATTCTTATCTACTTTGCGTCTAAGCTTTTGGCGCTCCATACGATTAGAATGTTCTTCACGACTTTTTTGCTGCTGATACTCTTTCTTATAAGGTCTTTTTTTATTTACATACGCCATGATTAGCTACCTCTTTACACCAAAAAATAAATTCTTCTACTTCCATGTTACCCCGAAAGGAGTTCACGGCTCTACAAACTATCTGTATATTATCGTAATTATACTCTTTTCCCGCATGAATTCTATCTATACTTGCATTAGTCTGTATAACTTTTCCTCGCACTCGGATGCACGTAAGTTCTCTCCCAGACAACGCGCACTTATAATCTTGCTCTGCCACTTTGTATATCAACTGATCAGTGGTTAAAGTTGAGTCTTTCTTTTTAGACAGCAGATGTTTAAAGTACGCTATCCAATCGTTGTTCATCCTTTGGTACCGACGATTAACTTTGTTTACGCCCCGGCATTTTTTAGAGCATGTCAAATACTTTGGGTGAGTAGTAGTAAATTTATCCCCACAAACAACACAGGCAACTCGTTTTTTATGCATTAACGTCTAGGCTTGTGGTGTTCGCATGTCTCGACAGGACACCATCCACACAATGGCGTAGGGTTAGGTATCCATTCATCTTTATCGTAAGACATTGTTAGCCGATCTAACGGTTGTTCAAATGATTTCCAAGCCCTGTGTATCCCATCTCTAGTATACGACTCTTGAACAAAACTATTTTTCATACAGAATAACAGTCCGGCTTTTATCTTATTAACTTCAGGGAAACAAACAAACGCCATGAGTGCCATGAGTTTTAATTGTTTAGTGTCTGGGTATCTATTCGACCCCGTCTTGTAATCAATGATAAAAGCTTTGTCGCCATCTACAATAACCAAATCGGCTATGCCTCGTACCCATCTATTCTCGTCATCAAAATCGCACTGCTCCATTTTTTTAGTCAACGCCATTTTATATTCGGGGTATTTAACTCCGGGTATAGCCACCAATGTGTCTACCATTTTCTTGAAGCGCATATAGTTTTTAGCTAGAGGTTTACCATCTCTGACATAAAGTTCTAATGCTTCATGAACTTCCTTCCCATAAATAGTTTGAGGGGTGTCTATGAATGAATAGTTTTTTAGTATCCTTACTTCTTGATACTTCTTAGGGCAGTTGATGTATTCTTTTAGGGAAGAAAAACTCCACGTAAAATCGGCCATTATTTAACTATCTCCACTTCCGATTGAGTTTCTATCCAAACATGTGCACCACATGACAGCGGTTTGTTTGGGCTATATACTACTTTAGAGTCCCCTTTTATATTTACTTCATGTGCATAGGTGTTGCTCTTGTATGTCTTAACAGTCAATACAGGCTCTTCTACCTCGTTCTTTCTGTTCGACTTTATGACATGTTGATTAACATGAACAATGGTCTTCAACGTCCTTGGCCCCTGTATTTTTTAAACGAATTACGAAAGCTTTTATTCATAGTCGAAGTCTTGGCCACTCGTCCGCCCTGACTCGTTCGTTTGTGCACAGGCTCTCTTACTTGTTCCGTCTGTTTAATTTTTGCCATTAATCATTTTCCTTAAATAAAAAACATGGGGTATTCTCGCCTACATACGCCCCCATCATGTTGTAGTAAAAATGCTCTAATGCGTCTTCTTCAGTCATCTCATCTTCGCGCATCAACTTTGCTATTACTTGTTGAAAGCTATAACAAACTTTGTCTTCGTTATCTATTCCCTTAACAACGCCTATTATGCAGTCATCAAAGTAGTCCATTATCATTAACCCATCGTACATTTCGTGCAACATTATTTATCCTTAGTAAAAGTTTTAGGGTCTACCCCTACGAAGCCACAGGATTGTGGTTCGGTTATTTCAAATCCAAATACATCAGGGTGGTCATCAGGAAGATTGCTATACTCTGTTAATAAACAACTCGCCGCCATGTATTCACTGCAATTCTCATGGTAGTATGCTATCGCTGTTTGGCAGTCATTAAAATACCCTACGAATTCTAAATCGTCGTAGTCGCCACTTAAACTAACTGTAAGAATAAATGCGCCCTCTGTTAAAGTCATATACTATTTATCCCACCAACGCTCGCGCTTTATCTCTGCAAGTAGCTGATTATAAGTTAATTTAGTTCTATCCTCTTCAAAATCTACACTCAATAAATACCTAGTTTCTTCAAAATTATACACCGTATGTGCAACTTGCGCATTAAATAAGTAATAGGTCTGTGGCTTGTACTTTAACTCAATAAACTTGCCTTTGACGTTGCCCCGTGCTACATTTGTCCCGCGTTTTAAATTTGGGTTAAACATACAATGGCTACTGTCCCAGTTATTTAACAACATGTTGACCCCAACTCCTCTATCAGTATCAATATGCCAATCGTAGTAAGTGTTAGCCTCCAACTTAATAATCCCGGCTTTAAATGGATGCGCTCTATATAAGTATTTCCACCAAGGATCAACTACCCAATCATCTTGTACTTCTATAGCTTTAAAATTATAATAGTCAATCCACGAATCCTTACGTGCAGTAATTGCCCGAAGGTACATCATCTCCGAAGCTATCGACTCGTCAGGTATCTTAAAAAAGTAATTAGCATTCGCCATAGTTTTTCCCAAAATTCCCTTCGCACGTTACCGGCAAGCCTTTTGCCCATGACGGTGCTTTATTCATAGTCTGCATAATAAAACGTAATGCTTCATATTTTTCTGCCTCCGGCGCAACACACACCACTGCGTCATGCACAGTAAGTAAGGGTCTATATTTAGTATCAATAACAGTCATTTGTAATCCAATAACTATCCTAGCCAATGCTTGAACTACGTTCTCTACGACTGCACCGCCCCAAATACTAATCTCTCCACGTCTTGATGTATAAGTATAGCCGTCATTTTTTAGCTCTAAATTTGGGTAGCGTAAATACAATCCGTTGGGTAGTTTTAATCCTTCGGGTGTAACCAATACACAGTTCACTTTGCTTAAATAATAAGCAGGTTTATCTTTAGGCCAAGACGCCATAAATTTTAATGCACGGTCGCATTCTTTCCACAGTTTTACCACCTCATGGTTTACTTCTCGATATAAATTAACTAATCTTTGTGTAGCCATCTCGGTCATTTCTACACCCGCATTAATCTTTAATACATCTCGCAGTTTCTTTGCCCCAGTACCATAACCTAATCCCAAGATACAAGTCTTACCTACGGCTCGTTCGGTCTTATTTACTTGAGGCTTGGCATAAACTTTAGATGCAAACACTGAATACACGTCTTCCCCCCTTTCAAACTGTTTAAGTACGTCGTGTTGTCCGGCAAACCAGACTAGTATACGAGCTTCGATCTGCGAAGAGTCACAATTTATAATCACGTGGTTGTCTGGGGGGAGGATAGCGTTCTTCAATGCCTTTTGTTTCTTGTCGCGCGATGGTAGGTTCTGGAAGTTTACTTTGTCTGAACCGGCCCAACGTCCTGTATGTGCGCCATAATATTTTAAGGGTATAGGGAGTTGATTGTGGTTGCGTTGAGCTATACCAATGAACCGCTCTATACGAGTTTCTTCAATCGTAGATTTGGTGCCGAGTCTTACTGCACATAGCTCTTGTACAAAAGCATTGGGGTGTTCACATAAAGCTAAAAACCCTTGGTCGCCCTTGGCCAATGCATAAGTTTCTTTCCCTGTTGTTGGGCTTGTCTTCATTGGTACTGGTACATTTAGCTGTTCCAACACGTTAGCAAACTGTTTATTACTTGCTAATCTTTTACGCACTTCTTCTACTTCACATTCAAGTTTGTCCGCAAGTGTTTGTAGTAGATTAAGCTTTTCACTCTTGACATCTTTCAATCTATCCACAAGTAAATCTGTGTCTAACTTTAACTCGGGTAAGATGTACATGCGTAATGTAATATCAATAAGCCTAAGTTCATTAGCCGGATAATTAATAGCTAACTTCTTGAATAGCTCGTAAGTGAGCTTCACGTCGTTCTTACAGTACACCCCGTATTGACGTAGCTCATGGTCGCGAAAGTCTTCTATGCGTTTACCTTTAGCATCCAAGACTTCTGTACCTTTTTCTCCCAGTTTGTAACGTTCAGCCAAAGCTTTAAGTGAACCCCCGGCATCTACTCCATGTATTGATCTTGCCATACACAAGGTGTCTAGGTATTTCATCGGCTCTGCACCAAACTTCCATTTAAGAATAGCGCCATCAAACAAAGTGTTGTGACACAATAACATTGCATCAGCCCACGCGATGTCGGCTATGGCTTTTGCTACTACCTCTTCTCCGGCATACCATTCTGTTTTTCCGTCATCTATTTTTATTGCTACACCAATGATTTGGAATCGCTCATCATTAATGTATTCTTCTGTTGTCATTCGAGATAGACTAAATCCCACATCGTAAAATGTTTCAAAGTCAATCGTTATTAGATTCAAGTTTTCCCTTTCGTTTTTTTATACAAAACCCTTTTAGATTCATCACGCCCATGTCTGATTCTATTGAGCAATACCACTTGCCCCCGTGGTTAATCTTTGCGTCATCGCCACACTTACAACACACTGCGGGGCCAATTCTGTTATCTTCTTTAATTATAGTCATTATGTCAGCAACAGATAAAGCGCGTAACTCGCCGTCACAATCACTACAGTATTAACAAAATACTCTAATACTTTGTAATCCCTTTCTGATAGAGAGTGTACATCTTTCTCATCTTCATCAGGATCTTTATGTTCTTGAGGCCACACAGTCATGTCGTTCTCCTTATAGTTTGTTAGCATAAAATGTATGCTCGTCCCGGCATTCAACTGAACACCATCTTCTTTTATCTTTTACTTCTTTTTCACACCACATGCATTTGCCGGTGCCGTTTTCTTCAACAGACGTGTCAACACTTTTTAGAGTCGCCTCTAATTGTTTCTGTGCTTCGTTATTGGCTACGTCTATCTCGTCACTCATACCATGTGACCTTTTGCCCACGGGCTTGTAGCCCTAGCCTGTTTTGTAGTCAACTTCGGAGGCAGTGTTAGTCTACCCTCTTTCTCAAATCGTTCTAACACACTAACCCCCACCCCCGCGTATAAAGCAATTTTACCCCTAGTTGTCTTTGGGTTTTTCTCCATATATGCTATCGCTCTTGTTAAAAACTCTTGTTCTTTTTCATCTGAATAATGTCTACGTTTCACAGTCATTTATTTCCTTTCTCTAATTTTTTGATTTGTCTATTAGCATACCACACCATCTTTTTTAAGTCTTGGGCTTGGTTGCCTTTGTGTTTGCACCTTAATAAATATTTACCACACTGCCAAAGTAATGGATCGTCAGGGAAAAACTCCTCTAACACTTCTATCACTTCAAACTTGGTTGTAGTGTAATGTGCTGGGTGGCTCACAACATCATCTTTTAGGTCTGCTCTCATGTTTTACTCTCCAAACTCATCACTCGTTTACCTTTAACGTAATACTCTAACATCTCAATATTCGTCTCGTCAATAATTAGTGAGACTCCTTGTTGCATACTTATCTCGCGTAAGTGTTTCTGTTGTAAGGCCGTTGCTTTGTTGCCATTGGCTTTACACTCGATCCCGATAAACTTACCTTTGTAACATGCGACGATGTCAGGTACACCACTTGCCCCATATCCTCCCGTTGAGGCATAAAAGTAGTACGCACCAAGTTCTTTAAGCTTGGCACATACTTTTTGTTTTACTTTCTTTTCGGGTGTTGCCACTATGATTCTAGTGGCGGAAGTTCATCAGCTGATGGCGACTCATAGCCCACTATGTCGGGTAGGTGTGAACCATCCAATGTAAGTGGGGGTAGGTCATCAACTGTTGGGTTGTCGTATCCCGCGATTTCCGGAAGAACTGTTTCTTCTCCAAGATTTATAAGGTCAATACCGGCATCCTTTGATGCCAGTGCTTTAGCCTCTGATTCTGAGATAGTTTCAACTGTGACTACCGCGGGTGTTGACGCGGGTGCGGGTATGTCTTCACCAGACACATAAATAAGTCCACCCACTGCTACGATAACTGCTAATGCTATTGCGTTTTTCTTTGTTACTTGGTTCATTCACTCTCTCCATTTAATTAAAATAAAATACTGCTCTCTCTGTTACACATCACAATTACCATTCGGACATCCATGAGATAAAATCTCGTCTGCAATGTCCTCTGATATTTGTTGATGTTCGTGTTGCTTTATTTCGGTTTCAAGATGCTCTACAAACTTCTCGTCTTTCATTATTATTGTTAGCCCTTCGATAATTCGATTAGCCTCCTCTCGCTCTTCATTACCTATGCTATGTTTATCTAGTAAGGCAACGAAGTCCATGAGTAATCTACGAACTTCGAGAAAAATATGGTGTGCCATTAACTCTCTCCGATTTTTATTGGAGTATT
>Ga0180120_10000258_pt1 | contig 27450 bp, 30 predicted proteins | sample CPBDNA_3_FD_129677 | JGI IMG/M metagenome (GOLD analysis project Ga0180120, IMG submission 129677) | Freshwater to marine salinity gradient microbial communities from Chesapeake Bay, USA - CPBay_Spr_31_0.2_DNA (version 2) (version 2) | ecosystem: Environmental > Aquatic > Marine > Coastal ... | reverse complement strand
GCGTGTGGAAGATTTACACAATAGCCGACCGCGCAAAGCACTCAATTTTTACTCACCCAAAGAGGTCTTCGACAAGCTCACAGCCCCGCTTGAAAGTTATGCGCTTAGTATGTGAACTTAGGATTAATATTGAACCAAGCGTTGGGGAGCTTTTTTCTGATCTTCGCGCAGTCACCCAAATGCTTTTCAACCTGTTTTCAAACGCAACGAAGTTTAATCGTGATGGCGGTGAAATTTCAGTTACGGTCAAATCACGTGATGATAACGGTATTGCCATTGAAGTGAGTGACACCGGATGCGGCTTTGAGCTTGATGAAACGGATACAGCCCTGATGCCGTTTGGGCGTATTCAAAATCCAATGACCAAGGAAACACCAGGAACAGGACTTGGGCTCCCAATCGTTCAGGCATTGATGACGCTACACAATGGGCGCCTTGGCATTAAAAGTGAAATTCATGAAGGGACAACCATCACATTGGAGTTCCCGACAGAGCGCAGCCTTAGAAAGTCTTAACCTAATATGGTCTAGGGTTTTGGTAGTTCTACTTGATCCCCGGGTTTAATGCCGAGCTTTTCAGATAAACCACCATTGATCTCAAGAACGTAACGAACCTCACTGGTAGAGGATAAAATTTCCTGTGAATACGGTACTGTATTCTGTGCGATATTAATGATCTCGCCGTCTTCGTGAATAAACAGCATATCGAGCGGGATAAGGGTATTTCTCATCCACATGCGGGCGATAAGCTGGCGCTTAAAGTCGAAGAGCATACCCGCGTCTTGATCTAAATGATCGCGGTGCATCAGACCGCGTGCACGCTCGTGGGATTTCCGCATAACCTCAACATTAAATTCATGGCGTTCCCCGTCGCTTTTAATGGTGATACGCTTAAGGTTTCCCGCTTTCACCTCAGGCGATAAGGCGATCATTGCGAGGAATGCCATCGTAAATATGCGCTTACTCGTCTTATGGTGAATATTTCGTAAATTTATACTGGTCACTAGGTGTTATGCCCCTTAAGTTATCTTTTAAGGAAAGCGCTAAATCCGTAAAGGGACAAGATAATTCGGCATAGGCTTATCGCGCTTCGGGGAAAAATTAGGGAAGCGAACGTGGTTCAAGTCCTGGCTTTAGCTACTGCATTGGCGGGGTTCTGGGTCCTGCTCTCAGGATACTGGCTTACATTGATCGTTGCGCTTGGCGTTGCGTCCATTGTGTTGTGCGTATTTATTGCATGGCGCATGGATGTTATCGACCATGAAGGTCACCCTATTCACCTGACGATTCCCGGTCTGACGTATTTTCCCTGGTTATTAAAAGAAATTGTTCTTTCCAATCTAACTGTCGCAAAAGCTATTCTTGGCGATAAGAATGCCCGACACCCCCAAGTTCTTAGGGTTAAGGCAAGCCAATCAGATGCCCTTGGCCAGACAGTCTATGCGAATTCAATAACATTGACGCCAGGCACCGTATCTATTTCGGTTGATGACGGGTACATCACTGTTCATGCCTTTATGGACGAGACTGCAGAAGGTCTTCGCAGTGGTGAGATGGACGCTAAGGTATGCAAGCTTATGGGCGATGCCACGCCGCTGGTCGGAGATGCAAAAACATGATGTTTGCAGCTGCCGCCGCTGGTGTTGTCGTAACCATGGTTTTTGCTATGGCATTGGCACTTATGGGCCCTAATGTTTACAACCGAATTCTTGCCGTAAACGTCTTTGGGACGTTGTCGGTGATGCTCATTGCTATTTACGGTTTTGTTGATGGTCGACCAGAGTTTCTGGATCTTGCGATCGTTTATGCGCTCATCAACTTCATTGGCACAATTGCGGTGACCAAGTACGTCACATTCTCTGATATGGGACATGGTGATGACGGCGATCCGGCGGGGGATATCTGATGGATATGATCCTCGATATTGCAAGTTGGGCGTTTATCTCAGGCGGTATTATTTTCTGCCTTATTGGCGGCTACGGACTGATCAAGCTTAAGGACTTCTATGCCCGTCTTCATGCGGCATCATTGATTGATACGTTTGGTGTCGGCTTGATCTTTATTGGTTTGATGTTTCAGGCTGGATTTACACTGGTTACGGCAAAGCTGATATTAATCCTGGTATTTATCTTCTTTACCAGCCCGACGGCGACACATGCCCTCGCCCGCGCGGCGATCAATCATGACGTATTGCCTGATGTGGATACTGAAGAAGAGCGTGATCTCGTGCGCCAGACCAAGACCACAAAGTCGAGCACGTCATGAATATTGAAATCATCACTTCTGACGCACTGAACGTTATGACATTGTTGTTCATGGCTGTCACCGCCATCGCCATCGCCCGTATCCGCAATCTTTTCGCAGTCGTCATGCTGAGTGGCATCTATAGTTTAATGGGTGCGACATTATACGTGATCCTTGATGCCGTAGACGTTGCTTTCACAGAAGCTGCTGTTGGTGCTGGTGCGTCGACCGTCCTCATGATTGGGACCTTGGCGCTGACGTCGGCAAATGAAAATGCCACACCCAACAAGCAAACAATCAAGGCGCTCATTGCATGTACATTGATTGGTTTCGCTTTGGTGTATGCGAGCTTTGATATGCCGTTATTTGGTGACCCGAACGCGCCGATCCATAATCACGTGGTACCGCGGTATTTGAACGATTCCATGGCCGAGATTGGCTTACCAAACGTTGTGACATCTATTTTGGCCAGCTATCGCGGTTACGATACCATGGGTGAAGCATTTGTGATTTTCACGGCTGCTGTAGGTGTGATCGCGTTGATTGGTCGTGGGCGCCGCGAAAAATCAGCGAATGAAAACATGGCCGACGCAAACAATGTTATGAAGCGAAAGATTGTCCTTCGTGTCGTCTCAAAGTTGCTGATTCCGTTCATTCTGTTATTTGGCCTTTATGTTCAGTGGCACGGCGATTTCGGTCCTGGAGGCGGCTTCCAGGCCGGTGTGATATTCGGCGCTGCATTTATCCTGTATGGCATCATTTATGGACTGGGGACGCTCCGCAAAGCACTTCCCGCCTGGTTAACACGCTGGCTCATGGCACTTGGCGTTTTGCTTTATGCTTGTACCGGCGTTGTGTCTCTTATTAAGGGCGCAAGTTTCTTGGACTATAATGTGTTGGCATCAACGCCGACGGGTGGACAGCACATCGGTATATTGCTTGTCGAATTTGGAGTTGGCATGACGGTGTTCGCATCAATTGTGACGATCTTCTGTGCATTTGCCGGACGTGCGGCAGCTGATGTGAATAAGGTAAGTGCTAAGCAAAGGAGTGCTGGTCATGATTGATTATGCATTCCCGGGATTGCTCAACTATTGGATTGTCTTCCTTTTGATGATGATCGGCCTGTATATCGTTATTGCTCATGAAAACCTGATTAAAAAAATCGTCGGGTTGAACGTGTTTCAGGTTTCAGTCTTTGTTTTCTATATTTCTATGGCGAAAATTAAAGGCGGCACCGCCCCTATCTTGGCTGACTCGATTGAGGTGTATTCCAATCCATTACCGCACGTCTTGATCCTGACAGCGATTGTTGTGGGTGTTGCAACAACGGCCTTAGGATTGGCTTTGGTGGTGCGCATTCAAGAGAGCTACGACACCATAGAAGATGATGAAATTCGCGATATTGAGGAGCGCTCAGATTGACGTTCCTTAGCCTAAATATGTCTGTACTCGCTGTTATCGTGCCGCTTATGGCTGCGCCGATCTGTGTCCTGTTACGCCATAGTGGTTTGGCTTGGGCGTGGGCAACAGCCATAGCCGGTATTACCTTCGTCCTCTCCATTGGACTGCTCCAGCATATCATGGCGAACGGAACGCTCGTTTATGAAATGGGTGGTTGGGATGGCCCGTGGGGCATTGTCTATCATATTGATGAGGTCAGCGCGCTCGTTGTCATGATTGTTGCGGCGATTGCTGCTGTTGTCATGCCATATGCGAAGCTCAGCATTGAACGTGAAATCCCGAAAGAGCGCCATTACCTTGTGTACTGCATGTTCTTGCTGTGTATGGCAGGCCTTATTGGTATGGCCGTCACAGGTGATGCGTTTAACCTCTTCGTATTCCTCGAAGTTTCATCATTATCATCGTATGTGCTGATCAGCCTCGGGAATGACCGACGCGCCCTGACCGCATCGCTACGGTATTTGATTATCGGCACCCTGGGCGCGACGTTCTATGTCATCGGCCTTGGAATGATCTATATGATGACCGGGTCACTCAACATGACGGACCTGGCAACGTCGTTGCCTGAAGTTCAAGATACGCAGACCATCCACGTCGCGTTTGCTTTTGTCATCATTGGGTTTGGCCTTAAGCTAGCGCTATTCCCGCTGCATATCTGGCTACCGAATGCGTATACCTATGCACCATCTGCTGTGACGGCATTTTTGGCTGCAACAGCGACGAAGGTTGCCGTTTATGCAATGCTCCGCCTGATTTACACCGTCTTTGGTGATGTTAATCCGTTTGAGACCTATGGTCTTCGCGGCGTAATGATTGCGCTGGCGCTATTGGGTATGTTTGCCGGGTCATTGTTGGCGATCTTCCAAACCAATGTGAAGCGCTTGCTGGCATACTCAAGTATCGCCCAGGTCGGGTATATGGTTTTGGGTATTTCGATTGGTAACGCAATCGCGCTCGAAGGCGGTATTATTCATATGTTTAACCACGCGCTGATGAAGGGTGGCCTCTTTATGGCGATGGGGTGTGTATTCTATATGGTTGGATCAACGGATCTGAAAGACATGGCAGGTATGGGTAAGCGCATGCCTCTCACCGCAGCTGCATTCGTTATTGGTGGCTTCGCTTTAGTTGGTACACCGTTGACGGTTGGATTTATTTCCAAGTTCTATCTTGTGCAAGGTGCACTGGCCGAAGGTTGGTGGCCGATTGCATTCATGATCATGTTCGCATCGTTGCTCGCCGTTATCTATGTGTGGCGTGTCGTCGAAGTCATGTACTTCCAAAAGCCAGCTGATGGTGACTTGTCCTACAATGAAGCCCCTATTGCGATGTTAATACCAACATACGTGCTTATCGGGGCAGCAGTGTACTTTGGTACTGATGCGACGCTGACCAGTGAGATTTCCCTGAATGCTGCACAGACATTACTCGGGGGATCAAAATAATGACCGCTGAGACCTTAGTCCTTCTGGCACTTGGTGTGCCGTTTCTTGGTGGATTGTCCGTGCTGTTCTCTGGCCCCGGATCTGCAAACGTTCGAGATGGCCTGACAGTTATTACGTCAATTATTCTGTTTTGCATCGTTTGGCAGTTAATCCAGATCGTGGATGCCGGTGGACGCCCAACGGTCACATTGCTGCAAATGATCCCTGGGTTATCTCTGACGCTGTCTCTTGAGCCTTTAGGGATGATCTTTGCCGGTGTTGCGAGCTTCCTTTGGATCGTGACATCGTTCTATGCCTTTGGGTATATGCGCGGTCACCATGAAGCCAATCAGACACGGTTCTTCTTTTGCTTTGCGATTGCCATCATGTCTGCACTGGGGATCGCCTTCTCAGGCAATATGCTGACGCTGTTTGTTTTCTATGAAGTGCTGACCATCTCGACCTTCCCGCTTGTGACACACTCAGGGACAGACGAAGCTCGCCGTGCAGGCCGGGTTTATCTGGGGATTTTGCTGGGTACGTCTGTGACATTCTTGCTCACCGCGATGATCTGGACATACGTCGAAGCAGGCACCCTAGACTTCCAGAAAGGCGGCATTCTTGAAGGTAACGCGCCTGCGGGTGTGATCGCCATTCTGTTTGGTCTTTATATCTACGGTATTGGTAAGGCAGCATTGATGCCGTTCCACCGTTGGCTTCCCGCTGCCATGGTCGCACCGACGCCGGTTAGTGCATTGCTGCATGCCGTTGCGGTTGTGAAAGCTGGTGTGTTCTCAGTCGTGAAAGTCAGCGTCTTTATCTTCGGTCTCGATACGCTCCGTGATACAGGGGCGTCGACATGGCTTGCGTATGTGGCTGCCATCACAATTCTGCTCTCGTCGATCATTGCGATGCGCCAAGACAACCTCAAGGCTCGCTTGGCCTATTCGACCATCAGTCAGCTCAGTTACGTTGTGTTAGGCGCTATGCTGGCATCGAATATCGGTGCCATGGGCTCAACGATGCACATCGTTATGCATGCATTTGGTAAAATCACCCTCTTCTTCTGCGCCGGTGCGATTATCGTGTTTGCACACAAGACTGAAATTTCTGACATGCATGGCCTAGGCCGCAAGATGCCGGTCACGTTCTTCTGTTTCTTTGTGGCATCGCTGTCGATCATTGGTCTGCCACCTCTCGGCGGTGTCTGGTCAAAGTGGTATATCGCCCTCGCGGCTGCCGAGACCGATCAGATCATCTTTATTGCCGTTCTCATGATCTCTTCATTGCTGAACATCGCCTATTTGATGCCTTTGGTGCTGTATGGGTACTTTGGTAAGGAAAAACCTGCAGACACGCACAGTCATGGTGATGATCATAGTCATCATCACGCGCCGCCTAATCATTCCATGTTAAAGCACCTGACCTTTGGTCGCCCCGGTATCGCCGAAGCGCCGATCATGTGCCTTGCACCTATTGTACTGACGACGATTGGTTGTTTTGCGCTGTTCTTTTATGCGGATCGTATCCGTCTGTTCTTAACCCCGGTTTTCGGAGGCTGATCGATGAGTGAGCACGAAAACAAGATACATGACCCCAAGACGTACTGGCTTGACGACCAGAAGAACGTCAAAAAGATCATTTGGGTGTTGTTTGTTGTGTGTGGGTTGTTATTTGTTGCTGATGCCTTCTATGAAAAACATCCACATTTTGCAGTAGAAGCTTGGTTTGGATTTTACGCACTGTATGGGTTTTTCATGTGCGTTGGCCTTGTCTTAATCGCGAAGGTGATGCGCGTCTTTTTGATGCGTGATGAGGAGTATTACGACAAAGATGTCTAGCTTCAATCCCGGCCTCATCCTCATCATCGGTGCTCTGCCTGTTGCCCTCCTGCCCCATGCTTTGCGGCGCGTTTATTTGCTCGTGTTGCCGCTCATTGGGTTGTTCGTGGTTCATAATTTAACGCCTGGCACAGTTGTCACATATGAAACGCTTGGCCTGACGCTTGAGCTATTGCGCGTCGATCGATTGGCTATGGTATGGGGGTATATCTTTAATATTGCAGCGTTCCTGGCGATGCTTTTCGCATTTCATGAACGCGATACGATGCAGCAAGTCTCGGCTCTCATTTATGCAGGCGCAGCGATTGCCGCTGTATTTGCCGGCGATCTCGTTACCTTGTTCGTTTATTGGGAACTGACAGCGATTTCATCGGTGTTCTTGATCTGGGCTGCCAGAACTGAGCGCGCATACAAAACAGGTATGAGGTATTTGCTGATACAAGTTGGCTCAGGCGTAATCCTGCTTGCTGGCGTGTTACTTTGGTACAACGACACGGGATCGATACAATTCGGGCATATCGGCATTGAAACGCTGGCTGGTAAATTGATCCTGATCGCCTTCGGTATTAAATGCGCCTTCCCTCTGCTTCATAACTGGCTGCAGGACGCTTACCCAGAAGCCACGGTGACGGGCACCGTCGTTTTAAGCGCCTTCACCACCAAACTTGCCGTTTACGCGCTTGCACGGGGCTATGCGGGCACTGAAATGCTTATTTATATCGGTGCGACGATGACAGCGTTCCCGATCTTCTATGCGGTTATTGAAAATGATTTGCGCCGCGTGCTCGCGTATTCCCTGAACAACCAGCTTGGCTTCATGGTCGTCGGCATTGGCATTGGCACTGAATTGTCGCTCAACGGCACAGCATCACACGCATTTAGCCATATTCTCTATAAAGCCTTGTTGTTTATGTCTATGGGCGCGGTGTTGTACCGTACAGGCACCTGTAAAGGCTCAGAGCTTGGCGGTTTGTACAAGTCGATGCCCTTCACTACAGGATTTTGTATTATTGGCGCAGCGTCAATTTCAGCCTTCCCGCTCTTTTCAGGGTTTGTCTCTAAATCCATGATTTTGCTGGCGGTCGCTGAAGATCATCGTTGGTTTGTTTGGGGAACTCTGCTGTTCGCTTCGGCGGGCGTTTTCCACCACTCTGGTATTAAAATCCCGTACTTCGCATTCTTCGCCCATGACAGTGGCCACCGTGTCAAAGAAGCGCCCTGGAATATGTTGCTTGCGATGGCGATTTCGTCGTTCCTGTGTATCTTTATTGGCGTTTATCCGCAGATGCTCTTCGATATTCTGCCATATCCGGTTGTGTTTGAGCCCTATACCTCTGCGCACGTCATAAATCAGCTTCAACTCCTGTTGTTCTCGGCTTTGGCGTTTACTGTGCTCATGCTCTATAAAATTTATCCGCCAGAACTCAAATCAACCAATCTGGATTCAGATTGGATCTACAGAAAATTCATGCCGTGCGTGATGCAATTCGCGGGAAAATGGATTGTGCGATTTGACCGTGGTGTTCGCTCTGAGACACTAAAGGTTCTGGACGATATTATTGCGTTGATCGAAGGACAGCACGGCACAAAGTCGATGATGTCACGGTCAATGCACGCGGGAACAATGGCGCTAATCGTCTTGAGTGTTCTGTTGGTCTTCTTGGTAATGATGATGATCTAGGGGCAACCGTTTTGGTTACCCATATCATCTTCCAACCAGCTTGGCGCTGGTAGGCTATCAAATAGATTGCGAAGCCCCTCGCCCCAGTTCTTCGAGATATCCGTATAGTATTCGTCATCGGCTTGAATACGCTGTTCAACAGCAATGCGGCAATCATCAGTCCTGATCACGACCATTTCGATGGGCGGCGCTACGGCGACGTTTGAGCGGATTGTGCTATCGAGGGACACCAAGGCGCACTTTGCAGCCTGCGCCAGATCCATCTGCGGCGTGACGACACGCTCAAGGATAGGCTTTCCATACTTTGATTCACCAATTTGCAGATACGGCGTATCATCCGTTGCTTCGATATAGTTGCCCGCTGAATAGACGAGAAACAGCCGCATGCGCCTGCCTGCTATCTGTCCACCAACAATAAAGCTCGCCGACGAGTCGGCATCGTCAGCCTTGAGAAACACTTCATCACGCGCACGTACATTGCGCAGCGCGCGCCCCACCATTTTTGTAGCATCTGACATGGACGAGACCGTATATAACGTATCGTCGTCATCTTCGTCATCGAGCCCTTCTTCGAGTTGAGAAACCACAGCCTGAGTGACTGCAAGGTTACCCGCTGTCATTACACATATGTTTCTATCACCAGGTTTTTCGAAGGTAAAAAGCTTCCGATACATCGATATATTATCGATGCCCGCATTGGTGCGCGAATCAGCTGCAAATACGATGCCGTCATTAAGACGAATGCCCAGACAGTAGGTCATATGAACCCTATAAATATGTTATTTGAATTCTATCCGTGGCCATGAATTGACCAAAGGATCAAGCCCCAGTTTGTTCAGAAACAGGAATTAGGATTGAGTCTGGTCGACCTGAACCCGTACCGACATTTCTTCCATGCCGCCGCCATATCTTGACCCACGGATTGGGGCTGTTCCAAGATAGTCGAAGCCGATGGCCAAGCGAACATATTCTTTGGTTGCTGACTGTCGGTTTGACGGATCGAAACTAACCCAGCCAAGCTCAGGCACAGAGGTTTCGGCCCAGGCATGGGATGCAACATGACTATCGTTACCCTGCCCTGCTAAAATGTATCCGCTGACATATCGTGCAGGTATGCCCAATACGCGCGCGTAGGCAATAAAGATGTGCGCGTGATCCTGGCAAACACCTGAACCAGACCGAACCGCTTCTTCGGCCAGTGTTTCTGTGGTTGTTGCCCCTGCTGTATAAGAAATCTTGTCTGCAATCGTGTTCGTCAGTGCATGCAGGCCAACGAGGGTGCCACCGTCCATTGCAGGGCGTGCATTCTCTGCTAAGGCGCGCGTTGCCTCTCCTACAGCCGTAAATGGCGTGTCACGCATGAACAACTCTGAGGGAAGCCCGTCGCGACCGGAGAGTACACCAGCCGTATCAAAAGTCTCAACAGTGCCTTCGACGAGCACTTTAATTTCACTATAGGTTCGTCGATCGTTGATACGTGTGCGCTGTTCCCAAAGCCATCGATCCAGGGCGTTATGCTACCCTGTGTCGACACAGCCCAGGATAAAACCCTTTGGCTGGCGCATCCAGTCGGCGTTAAACGCAAATACTGGATGGAGTGTTTCGCCTGTTTTGCAAACTTATAAATTGTTTCGTGTGTGATGGTCAGGCGCATTTTATTTCCTCACCGTACCATAATGAAGTCAGCGCGAATTTGATCACTCAGCGCATGGACTTGTTTTTGAAAATCGATAAGGAAATCGGTCAAACCAGACCGAAGCACACGCTCAAGCCGCATGGTTCTGATTTCGGAGGCTAAACGCTCGGCCATTTCTGCACATTGTACTTCACGTTTTAAGGTGCGGAGGACTTCTGTTGCGTCTTCAATGCAAGACAACAGCGACCTTGGAATTTGAGTATTCAGGATCAATAAATCTGCAACCAATACAGGTTCAACGTCTCCATACAATTGCCGGTACGCGCCATATGAATTGGCTGACCGCAAGAATGTACCCCAACGATAATAATCAAACCCGTCATCGCGGCGTGCGGCACGGTGTAAGTTATCTGATCGGGCCAAAATCAATCGCGCCGTATTCTCTGCGCGTTCGAGTGCGGTTCCCATTTCCCAGAATAAGAATGGCTCAACGCGCCTCATGGTACCGTATACAACGCCCTTAAAGTGGTGAGCGCGCTCCTTGATACTATCAAGGAAGTTCTGTGTCCCACGATCTGCTATACACGTACATTGCTTTGTCGTCAGCGACGCCGGTGCCAATGGCATTCGTAAACGTGACGCGCCCGCGGCGAATAACGCTTAACAAGCCTGGCACGCCGAGCATCGAGACTGAACGGAATGCAAGGGAGTCGATAAAGTCATCATCGATGCGTCGATAAATCACATCGATACGTTTTGGCCCTTCTGTTGTTCTCATGAAGACAAGGCCATCATTAACAAACAGGTCTTGGCCTTCAACAAGTTCAATGCCCATCTCGGTCGCTAAAAATGCATGCTCAAAAAAGGCACTGTTGAAGCGTCCAGGCGTTAATAGAACGATTGTAGGATCATCAACACCAAGCGGGGCAACAGATTTCAAATTAGCACAAAGTTCTGATGCAAAGCGTTCAACAGGCGCAATGTTATTCATTGAGAAAAGCTCAGGGAACAAACGCATCATGGTTTGGCGATTTTCGAGCATGTACGAGACACCCGATGGTGTCCGGACATTATCCTCAAGAACAAAGAAATCACGCTCACCTGTGCAGACAAGATCAACGCCCGCAATATGCCCATAAACCCGTTTGGGTAGATCGAGGTCGAGCATCTCAGGTCGGAACGCATCATTATTTAGAACGAGTTCCTTTGGAATGCGTCCTGCCTTCAGAATTGCCTGATCATGATAAATATCATCAAGAAAAGCATTCAGCGCATCGACACGCTGGATAGCACCGCAGGAAAGATAATCCCACTGATTTGGGTCAATAATGCGCGGAATAATATAAATGGAATCATCCGTTCCGTGGATGAGTCGTCGCCATACACCGTAAATGTGATGCCAAGCCGCTTGAACATCATGTCGGCTTGATCGTTTTTACGAATCATAAATTCCTTGGAAACACCGTCGAGCCATTCGCCATACTGTGCGTATGCCATACGAACCGTCCCATCTGGTTCGAGCATTTAATCAAAGAATTTTATAATGTCTTTTTCGTTCGAGTTTTTCACTTGTTTAATAATCTTTTTAAGCAAGGCAACAGCTTTACTGCGTAATTGTTATCATCATAGAAGGGCTGCCAAGTGATTGAAAGAAAATGCCGAAATTTTATTCAAACCAGTTTAATGGCTAAATTACATTCAAAACTGCGCGTGTAATATCATCTGTACCGTGCGGGCCGCCGAACTCAGTTGGCTTAAGCGTGCCTGATGCAAATGCCTTGGCGATGGCGTCATCCAACAGTGCCCCCGCCTCAATAGTTTGAGCTTCGTTATGCTTTGTGCCAAGCCACGTCATCATCATGGCAGCCGAAAGGAACATCGCGACAGGGTTTGCTAAGCCCTTCCCAGCAATATCAGGCGCACTGCCATGTGAGGGTTGGAACAGGCCATGTTCGTCACCAATATCTCCTGATGGTGCCATGCCAAGGCCGCCAACGATCCCTGCAGTCAGGTCTGAGAGAATATCACCCAACAAATTCTCCATGACCATCACATCGTAATTCCATGGGTGCTTAACCAGATTCAGGGCCATGGCATCGACATAGGCGTAATCAGCCTCAATATCTGTGTAATTCGCGCGCACATCATCAAATACGGTTCGAAAGAATGCCATAGAATGCAGGACATTTGCTTTGTCGACACAGGTGACACGCCGGGCATCCGTGCGGGTGCGTGCACGGGTCTTAGCAAGCTTGAAGGCATAGTCGACAACGCGCTCTGTGCCTTTGCGTGTGATCAGGCAGCGGTCTTCTACTTCGATACCGTTATCGTGACGTGGCTTGCGGATGTCAGCAAAAAGCCCTTCGGTGTTCTCGCGGATCAGTACGAGATCAATCTCACGGGCGCGTGGGTCAGCTAATGGCGTCGGCGCGCCAGGCAGGACCCTGACGGGCCGCACACCTGCATAAAGTTCCAGACCAAAGCGCAAATCTAGCTGCGGATTGATCTCGGTACCATCTTCTTTTCGAACGTCGGGCAGCCCCATGGCACCAAATAAGATCGCATCTGCATTCTTCGCAGTTTCAAAGCTTTCCTCAGGGAGATCGGTGCCATGATCACGATAATGCGCAGCCCCACCAGGAACATGTTGAAATTTGTATGCAGGCCCACCAACTTTCTTATATACAGCGTCCATCACGACAAGGCATGCATCCATAACTTCAATACCAATGCCATCACCTGGCATTACCGCAATTTTAAAGGCATTACTTGTCGCCATAATTTTGAATCTCCTAACGCACTGTCGTGACAGTATTTCAAACCAGAGCTAAATATAGAACATACGGAGGAAACGTGCATGTCAGAAAATAACGATCCCAAAGGAATGAAACGCGGCCTTACGCGCTATGGCGATGAAGCCTTTTCGCTTTTTTTACGCAAGGCCTTCATCAAGGCCATGGGATATACCGAGGACGCGCTTTCCAGACCCATTGTCGGGATTGTTGATACGTATTCTGGCTATAACGCCTGTCATGCAAATGTGCCGGACATTATCGAAGCCGTTAAACGCGGCGTGATGCTTGCTGGCGGTCTCCCCGTAACGTTTCCAGTCATCTCAATTCACGAAAGTTTCGCCTATCCAACGTCTATGTTCTTAAGGAACCTGATGTCGATGGATGTTGAAGAAATGATCAAAGCGCAGCCAATGGATTCTGTCGTTCTGATTGGTGGATGCGACAAGACAGTGCCAGCATTATTAATGGGCGCCTTCTCTGCGGACTGTCCAACAATTCTTGAAGTTACCGGCCCTATGATGGCGGGTAATTTGCGCGGCGAACGTATTGGTGCCTGCACAGACTGTCGCAGGCTTTGGGGTATGCACCGAGCAGGCGAAATCGACGCCGCCGGTATCGAAGCAGCATCAGAAAAGCTTGTCCCTTCTGCAGGCACTTGTGGCGTTATGGGAACAGCATCGACAATGGCGCTGATGTCAGAAGCAATGGGCATCATGTTACCTGAGGGTGCGGCAATTCCAGCTGTCATGAGTGATCGCATGCGCCATGCCGAGGAAACAGGCTCACGTGCTGTCTCTATTGCAGCAGAAAATCTCAAGCCAAGTGATATCATTACCCAAGACAGCATCAATAATGCGCTTCGTACATTACAGGCTATTGGTGGATCAACGAATGCGATTGTTCATATCGCGGCCGTTGCGGGTCGACTAGGTCTTGATGCGTCATTGAATCGTCTGGATGCAATTGGCAAAGAAACACCGGTGCTGGTTGACCTTAAACCTGCTGGTAAAAACTATATGGAAGATTTGTATCGTGCGGGTGGTTTGGCACCGGTACTTCGTGAAATTGAATCTTCGCTCGCCTTGGATGCGAAAACAGTTACTGGCAAAACATTAGGCGAAAACCTGGCTGCATCCCCTGCTGCATGGGCACAGGAAATCGTTAAGCCTGCATCGGCACCGCTTGCTAAGAATGAAGGCATGATTGCCCTGCGTGGATCACTGGCACCTAATGGTGCTGTATTGAAAAAAGCTGCTGCATCTCCCGACCTTTTACAATTTGAAGGACGTGCAGTTGTCTTTGAGGATTTGGAAGACTTGGCTGAACGCATCGATAGTGAAGACCTAGATGTTACCAAGGACGATGTGATCGTGCTCAAGCATGCTGGCCCCAAAGGCGCACCAGGCATGCCCGAAGCTGGGTATATTCCAATCCCCATAAAGCTGGCGCGTAAAGGCGTTAAAGATATGTTGCGGTTATCTGACGCACGGATGAGCGGTACTGCCTTTGGGACGATTATTCTTCACATATCTCCCGAGAGTGCTGATGGTGGTCCACTGGCACTCGTCGAAAATGGTGACATCATTAAATTGGATGCGGATGCACGCACACTTGATTTATGTGTCTCTGATGAAGAAATGGCAGCACGGCGCGCACGCTATACGCCGCGTCCTCCTCACGCTGGATCAGATCGAGGGTATCTGAAACTTTATCTCGATACTGTGACGCAAGCTGAAGATGGTTGTGATTTTGATTTCTTGATTCCCAAATAAAAAAGGCACCGCTTAGAAGCAGTGCCTTTTTATTCGATAATCAAGCGACAATACGTCGCGATGTAATCGCTACTTTTTCTTTTTAGCAGCAGCTTTCTTTTTAGCAGGCACTTTTTTCTTCGCGACGGCTTTCTTTGCTGGTGCCTTTTTAGCGACTTTCTTTTTAGCTGGTGTTTTCTTAGTAGCTGCTTTTTTGGCTGGCGCTTTCTTAACGGCTTTCTTTTTCGCAGGAGCTTTCTTAGCAGCGGCCTTCTTAGCAGGAGCCTTCTTTGCAACTGCTTTTTTAGCTGGAGCCTTCTTTGCTACTGCCTTTTTGGCTGGAGCTTTTTTAGTTGCTGTTTTTTTAGCTGCTGTTTTTTTAGTTGCTGTTTTTTTAGTTGCTGTTTTTTTAGCTGCTGTTTTTTTAGCTGCTGTTTTTTTAGCTGGAGCTTTCTTCGCAACGGCTTTTTTAGCAACTGCTTTTTTAGCAGGTGCCTTCTTAGCCGGAGCTTTCTTCGCCACTACTTTTTTAGCCAGAGCTTTTTTCGCAACTGGCTTTTTTGCTGCTGCGGTTTTCTTTTTTGCAGCAGGTTTTTTTGCTGCTGTTTTTGTTGCTTTCGCCATAGAATCAGGACCTCTCGTCAATGAAATGAAGTTGATGTATATCAGGATGTGGATAAGTTCGGAAGTGCAACGCATCACACTTCAGAAAAACTTTCTGAAAATTGATTCTAATGGATTTATCAAAGTTACCGGATTCAACAAACAATTTATCGCATTCCATTTTTCAATTTATCCGCTACCACATAATCGTCGCTACTATGGAAACAATTCGTTTATTTTTTGTTACGCATAGTTTGTCGTCGATTCAAATAAGTACTTTTTATAAACGCATTTTTTTTGCGCCCGGTACCCACGCTTTTACTTGTACAGGTTTTCCGGACTGCGTGCGTAAAACTTTTTGGGACGTCACTTGTGACGCTGCCGGTGCTTCACAGTTTTCTAAAAATGAAACACCCATTTCCTTGAGAGTCATTTCCGCACGCGGACCTCGTTTGAGGGCATTTTTAAATGCACTTGTTTCTTTTGTAATTGTATCCAAACGTTCGATCGGCATGTGACCAAACCAACGCCAAATATCAGAGAGAAATTCTTCTACTTCATAAGGAAGGAATATTTCTGCATCAATGTCCGGGCGTCCTCGAGAGAAAGCCATGTAAACATTTGGTTCCATTGGCCCGGTTTCATCAGCAACAAAAACGGCAGGCATAAGTTTGCGCCCTTTTTGAACGATGCAATAATAGGACTGCGCAATAAAAAGAAGTCGCTGCAACTTCTGTGGTTGCAGGTACTCGTTTTCGTTTAGTGCCGTATCGGCAAACCAAAACGCAATATCGAATGCATTACTTACATCAGCCGGCATGTCGGTAACTATCTCCAATGATCAAATATTGTGGCGCTCACCATAATATGGAATGGTAAACTGAATTTTTATTTTTTCTCAAGTGATTGTATGTGGAAAATTTGTCTTGAGATCAAGCCAGGGTATCGAGACGATCGCGTGAAAGGTTCGATGCTGTTCGTAAAATTTCTGCGTTGGCCCGGTACGTTGTTTCAGCTTCGATAAGTTGGAGGATTTCTTCACCAAGATCAGGACCCTTTTCGGTGCCAATCAATTGCGCTTATACTACGGATCCACTCGAGAGGTTTGGTCCTGAGCGAAATGTGTTTTGAGCAACGCGTGTTGCTTCGTAGTCAGGTGTATTAATATTGGCGATATTGTTGGCAGCACTCGTGGCGCGCAATGATGATACAAGTAACCCTGAAGTCGCTGTTGATAGTACCGTTGATAAAGCCATTTTTATAATCTCCACCTTAACTGTATACGAACAGGCAACGACATCGAAATGACCTAGATCACCAATAGAAATTTAAAAGATAGATGGATTTGTTAATATTGGCCTGCTGAAAGATACCCAACCGAAATTAAAGATTAAAACTGAATTCTATTCCATTGTAGTGCTGTCGGCCGGAAATAATCAGTGCGTTGTCTTCATAGGTTTTAATAACAGACGATACGGGTGTTTTGTTCGAACGTGAAGGCGCGCCCTCTCCCCCACTCGAAGCAGCTACTTTGCTATCGGCTTCAAATATTTCAGCAAAAATCTGGGTGTTTGTCGTGAAAAGGCGATCAAAACTAGGGTCAGCAAACCGTTGCTGTCTGCCCTCTTCTCTGTTCAGAGGTGTTTGTCTTTGCTCTTGAAGGAAACCAGATGTCGCGGCATCAAAAGCAATGTTTGTACCGATGTCAGCTTGATCAACTTGGGACGTAGAGACAGAAGCAACGCGTGTCGATGGGCCAACCACACGCGCCGCTTGCGCGGGCGTAGGTGCCGTTATCGCCACTGGTTTTGGAACAGTTGCCATTCGTCTATTTTTAAACCCAACCCAAATTATTTACGTGAATGTCCTGCAACGCCGGGGCGCAACAGTGAAAAGTATATAAATCCCTTGATATGGTAGGCTTACAGGCTCATTTCGTCAACGAAACGTTAACTTGTGTGCATTGTTGCCGCGAACAACACTTCGTGAGTACACGCAATGAGTTAAAGGTTAACGATTAAAATTACAAAACTGAGCATGAAATATGGTGTAAATAGCTGTGACTAAGGGGCAGTGAGTGTTACTGAAAGCTTTTTCGAGCCTGCTCAGCAAACCATCTATTCAAAATGGAAATTTCTGGGTATCCGTTCAACGTAACGCATAAATTACTAAGCTGCGACGACTTGGTTTCGTCCACCTTCTTTTGCTGTATAGAGGGCACCATCTGCCCTATTCAAAATATCTGATAATGTCTCTTTGCTATTCATAAGCTGAGATACCCCGATACTGACGCTGAATGTTACATTACTGCTGTCATCCAGTGGCACAATAATTTCGGAGAGAAGTTGCCAAAGCCGTTCGGCGACATCCATGGCAATGTCTATGGATGTTTCGGGGAGTGTGATGGTGAATTCTTCGCCGCCAAAACGCCCAAAGACATCAACATCACGAAGTTCGTACATGCACGCCTTGGCGAGGGCAACCAGAACACGGTCCCCCGCTTCGTGGCCGTATGTATCATTAATCGCCTTGAAGTGATCTGCATCAAAACACAAAGTGGATGTTCATATCGAATACAGCGGGTTAATTCTCGCTCTGACGTCTCAGTGTAACGACGGCGATTATTAACATCCGTTAGAGGGTCTTTTGTCGCCAAGCGTCGAAGTTCATCTTCCATTCTTTTGCGATCCGTAATATCGGTATACGTCGTAATAAATTCTCCACCAGGCATAGGCCCGCCTCTCACCTCGATCACGCGGCCTGTTAGTCGTTCGTGATCAAGTGCGAATGCCTCACCCGATTTAAAAAAATCAAGGCGTGTCGTAATGGCCTCTTTAGACTCTTCAACACCAAAGTCACCATTTTTGCCTATGCGATTGAGAATATCGATCAGAGGTATCCCAACCTCGAGAAAATCTGCAGGAAGCTCGAAGAGTTCAAGTATCCGGTCATTGTAAGAAACAAGATTCAAGTCGGTATCAAACAATGTGATTCCCGGGTCCATATTATCAAGAACACCTTGAATAGTCTGAGCTTGTTCAGCGATGCGCTCGTCAGCCTGTTTCTTATCTTCGATCAGGCGCACGTGATTAAAGACACGACTGATCGTTCGAGGCAGCAGGTCAAGATAACTGCCGTCTGTTTCTTTAATGACGTAATCAGAAGCGCCAATTTTCATGGCTTCAACGGCAACAGCGAGTTCAGATGATCCAGAGACCATTATCACGGGTGCCGGCGGATCTGGCTGCAAGGCCTTTAGAATTTCAAGACCGGACATATTGGGCAACATATGATCGAGTAAGATGATATCAAACGCACCGGATTGAGCGAGCTTAAGTCCGGTCTCTCCATCTTCTGACACAGTGACGACAAAACCATCATTCTCGAGGCGGCGCTTTACTAAACGAGCGACGAACGCATCATCTTCGACATAGAGAATTCGAGTACTCATTAAATTTTATTCCCGCAGCTCATTTATTTCTACACATACGCGTTCGAATTCAGATCTTAAGGCTTGGGTAAGTTCTAAAACCTTTATTGCATCGTCGTTGGTTTTTATTTTCTCAAGTTGTTTCGCGATTTCCGCAAGAGGTTTTGCCCCTGCTGTGCCCGCAGACCCTTTAAGCTTATGAGCATGCCCTGTTAAGGATTCATGGTCATTCTCTTTTGCTGCGTTCTCAATATCGTTAATAACCAGACTATTAATTTCGACAAAGTCTCCAAGCATTTCCCTCAAATCGTCTTCGTTTCCATGGCATATGTCGCGAAGAACAGACAAATCAATGATCTTGTTTTCCATCATCTCAGTCGTTGAAGGTTGTGTTATGCGCTCGATGATTTGCACATCATCACGAGGTATCCATTTCCCAATCTCGTCAGCTAACTTTTCAAGTTTAACAGGCTTAGACAGATAGCCGTCCATGCCTGCACGCAGGCAATTCTCTGCCTCGCCCTGAAGCGCGTTCGCCGTCGCCGCAATGATGGGCGTGTACGCTTGTGACGTCTCTTCAGCAGCGCGAATAGCAGCGGTAAGTTAGAACTCGTCCATCTCAGGCATATGGCAATCAGTAAAAACCAGTGCGAACCCCCCAGTCTGCCATTTCTCAAGGGCCTCAAAGCCATTCACAGCCACCTTGACTGCATAACCGAGTGTATGAAGCTGACGCACGAGGACCTGACGGTTCACGGGGTGGTCTTCGACAGCAAGGATTAATCGACCCGCCTCGCGTGCGGCCTCAACCGACGGGGGTTCGACAACGCTTACGAGACGTTCTTCAGATGGGTCTTGATTGAATTGATCTGGATCAATTCGACCGATAGCCACTGCCAGAGCTTCAACCAAAGCCCGGCTTGAATATGGACGTTGAACAGTAATTCCGTTCTTTTTAGAGCTTTTCTTGGATTGGTCGAGTTGATTTCTAAGACATAAAATACCTGGGCGGTTTTGCGTTGATGTTTCTTGCACAATCGTTTGCGCCAATTCATCGACACTACCGCCGCTTCCGGCCCAGTTATCGATAATGACAACATCAGCCATGCCACATGAATCAATCATGTCGTCGACAGTTTCCATTTTTGAATGCTTAATATCTAGATGCTCAAGGTATCTAATTATAATTTGTCTTTCTTCGCCGTCTGAAACACAGATCAAAACATTAATATCACGCAGATCAATATTAGTGGCCGCGGGTACCGCATTCTCTGCTGGCTGACTCATGAGAAAAGGAATTTCAAACTAGAAAGTTGCCCCTTGTCCGAGTTCACTTTCGACGCCAATGCGCCCCCCATAAGATCAACAAGACTACGTGAAATCGATAGACCTAAACCTGTCCCACCAAACCGCCGCGTAATAGTGCCTTCTGCCTGGGTAAAGGCTTCAAATAATTTTTGCTGATTGTCTTTAGAGATACCAATGCCGGTATCGCTGACACGAAAGCGAAGAATAATGTTATCGTTTTTCATTTCTACTTTTTCAACCGCGATAACGACTTTCCCCGCTTCGGTGAACTTCACGGCATTGCCTGCAAGGTTCATGAGAATTTGTCGCAATCGAACGGGATCGCTTAACACCCAATCAGGGCAATTGGGATCAGCAAAGGAAATGAAACTGACGTCGCGACCGCGTTCTTTAACGGATGGTGCGAGCGTATCCGCCACGCCATTAATAATTGCAGACAATGAAACGGGAACATTTTCCAAGTCCATTCGGCCGGCTTCGATCTTTGAGAAATCCAGAATGTCATCAATGATGCGAAGTAATGCCTCAGCAGATTCCCGAACCGTTCTGAGCATATTTCTTTGCTCACGTTCGAGGTGGGTTTTCTCCAGGAGTTCGACCATACCTGTCACGCCGTTCATTGGCGTTCGTATTTCATGGCTCATTGCAGCAAGGAAGCTGGATTTTGCCTGACTTGCGGATTCCGCAATTTCCTTAGCGACTTGTAATTCTTGTTCGGCTTCTTTCAGCCTCGTGATATCAACAATGACGCCTGCTACGCCCGTTGTTTTTCCGTCAGCGTTTTCAAACTGCGCCTTCTCAATCATGACGTGGTGTTTCTTGCCGTCAGCAAAAATTTTCTGGGTCTCGTATGAATAACGCCGCTTGCCCATCCCGACAGCACGATCTTGCGGGTCATACCTTTCGGCTAGATCCGGGCGATCTAAATCAAAGGGAGATTTTCCGATGATCTCATCAGGAGTTAAACCTTCGACGGATTCAAATGCTGCATTTGCACCTGTAAATTGACCGTTATCATTCTTATAAAAGATTGGGTTTGGTATGGTATCCAATAATGTTTTTTGGAAATCTAACTGGTCACCTAGTAGTGCTTCGCGTCGACGCAGGGTCGTCACAAGGTAATCCAATGCCCTACCCATGCTGGCGATCTCATCGTTGCCGCTCGTAGGAATATCCGCTTCACGTCCTTCAACAAAAGCAGCCATACTTGTTTGTAAAAGCAATAATTGGCGGATCACATGCCAGTATAGATAGATCATCACCAATACAATTATGAGTAAACCAAACAAGCTAAATATAAGTGCTTTGTTTCTCGATTTATCAGTGGCGACACCGATTGTATTCTGTTCGGCAAGATACGGTTTAATGCGTTATCTGCAATTTTACCGGCAATAACTTCATAATTTTTTGTGAAGGAATACAGTGGTGTATTTGTAAAATTATTGTCATCCAGTGCATTTAGAATCGTGGACCTTGAGCTTTCTTGAAGTCGCCGCGTTTCACTATCAAATTCAGACATAAGTCTGATGATCAAAATATCACTCGTTTGAATGGCTTTTCGAATATCCTCGATTAGAGATTTTGACGCAGCAATATCTGGAAAATTATCAAATATATCCGCAATACTGGTTATGGATTTTATTTCAGCTCAAGTTAGCGGCGTCTACAAGAACTTCCAGCCGACGTTCAGCCAAGTCGTTAACTTGCATTTCTATTTTCTAGTTATCGGTATAGATGACTGCGCCGATACACGCGACGATCACAGCGACCAGTGCAAAAACTAAGAACACACGCGTTGCGACTGATATTCTCATTTATATAACCCCTAGGCCGCTATTGTGCGGTTTGACGATATCGCGCCTTTGCGAGGATCAACGTTAACAACATGAGAGGCAACCGTGCTGTTACCTGTTTCAGAGTCCAGCGCGACACAGGTTAACGTAATTGTAAATGGGGACTGTGTGGCGCAGGCAGTGAGTTGAAATTCTGTATCACTCGTGGTCTCTAATGTCCACACCCCTCCTCCATGATTTTTACCTTGAGACAACATCGTACCGGGTGGCATGTCACCTACGGTGATGGAGAGCGCACCGTGTCCTTCAGGATCAAAAAGATCCGCATCCAGACGTAAAGACATTATTCTAATGTCAGTATTCGCGTACTTCAATTGAGGGAGCACTGAGCTGCTTAAGATTGATCGCTGTGCAATTGTCTCATGACCCACATTAGATCGCACGCGCCATGAAACCTGCAAAGAAGCAGGTTTGGATTGATCCATAGGAGGCACAATCGACACATGATCAGCTTCTGATATCGTTAAGTGCCAAATACCATCACCCATATTTTTGCCGTGCGTTAAAAAAGCACCGGGTAATAAGCCCGTGACGCGCACCTGAACATCATGTTCCGTGTTGATGCGTGACAAGTGAAGTTTCTGCGGGGCTCGGGTGTTATCGCGCCCCCCTTTTGGTGCTAATAATGGCATTGAGGGATTAAGGTCTACAGGCGCACCAATGGGGCCACGTACAGACATATCGTGCCACTTAGAAACATCTACACCGAGTCGCTCGTAGATTTCACGCTCGGAGTCAGATGCCTTGCCTCGAATGAACTCACGTAAACTCAGGAGTTCATCGACGAATGCCGGGCTTTTTAAATCATTAAGTGAAGCATCCACAATCAAGACGTCGGCATGCGTATCTTGGGCAGACTCTACTTCAGGTACTTCTGCTGTCTGGGTATCATCGACGTCAATGATCGCCAGTTCTTGTTCTGGATTGTCTAAGGGACCTGAAGGTTCGATCGCCATCAACGGTTCTGAGTCATTAGAAACTAACGGCAATAGTTCAGGCATGGCGTCTGTTTCTGAGGTCACACGCGTTGCAGATTTTAACGCGCTTTGAACGTCAATAATCAAGTCGCCTTGCCATGAGATACCCTGGTCATTTATCTGGCCTTGAACGGTAATGGCCGGAGAACCAGAAGAAACATGCGTGTCTTCAATATCAATACCGACAAGTGACGGCCCATCTTCTTTATTGTCGCCAAGGACCTCGTAACGCATCAAGATTTCGAAAGGTAACGAGACATTCAAAAGTGGAATGACAAAATTGGTCGGCGAATCAAAACCATTTGGCCATGTCAGCACGCGATCAAAAGTAATTCCCCCGTCAAGATAAACGTACAACCGAACCGAACTTAATTCAGGGCCTGGCGCGAGACGAATTGAAAAGGATTTTCCGTGATCGTCTGCGAATGGATCGTTCGCGACATGTATCGTTGCCGACTGAGGTGACCCATCACCAATATCCATGATAATGACCATGTCAAAATCACTGGTATCCTCCGTGATGACAATACTGAGATTATCCAATAGCGTTGCCGGCACAACCCATGAGTTGTCGTCATTTTGCGCGCCCGCTGTTAAGGATGCGCCAGTTGGAAGGCCAGAAAAAGTGACCGAAATATCCGTTAATATTTCTGGATCATTGATGCCCACAGAGACATCAAGATCGATTACAACCATCGTTGAATGATCTGAGTTGCTGCTTTCTACGGGTGTCGTTTCGTCATTTTCTTCAGTGACCAGGGCAGCGTCATATTTTGGTTCAGATATGTTTTCAGGTTCTGGTTGGACGAATCGCTCCGGTGATACAGCGTCCCCATCAAGCCCGGCGGGAAGCGAAGGCTTCTTTAATGCCTTCGAAACCTTAGGCTCACCAACAGTTTGACTGAGCCAGCGGATATCGCCAGCATGCGGTGCTGGTGCTAACTTTTGTCCATTCTGGTCTTCTTCTGACATATGTCCTCACGCAAAATTAAAATGATCCCGGCGACGCATGTCTTGCTATAAGTTGCGCGGCGTCTACGATCTCGCTTATTCTAGCTGGATCAACGTGAACGCGCGAGAGCCACGTTTATGATGGACTATTTAACGAAGAGATATACACCGAATTATGGCTGATTCTGCCCACATCCTAGTTGTTGAAGATGACGCGTTCGTCCAGAAAGCATTACGGATGTACCTCGAGGGCGAAGGATATCGTATTTCTACATGTGATAACGGCGAAGATATGCATGCTATTATGGCATCTGATCCAGCCGACCTCGCTATCATGGATCTGAAATTACCTAATGATGATGGGTTTGAATTAACCCGCCAGCTCCGAGATTAATATTCCGTAGGTATCATTATCCTAACGAGTAAGGATGATTCCGTTGATCGTGTTGTTGGCCTAGAGATCAGTGCTGATGATTATGTGACGAAGCCATGGGACGAGCGCGAGCTATTGGCACGCATTAGAAGCGTCATGCGCCGTGTTACTGAAAGACGTAACAATGAACGTGGCGGCAATGATGGCGAACAGAGGTTTGCTACGTTCAATGGTTGGACGTTGAACCTGGATAGTCGAGAATTACGTAGTTAGAATGATGCCAAAATTGAACTGACGTCTGGCGAGTTTAGCTTACTCAACGAATTTATTGATAAGGCGGGCCGCGTCCTATCAAGAGATCATCTCCTAAGCGCAATATATAAACGTGATTGGGAGCCTTTTGACCGCTCCATCGATGTTCTTGTGACACGTTTGCGTCATAAGATTGAAGCAGACTCACGTCACCTGGAAATCATTAAGACCGTGCGGGGCACCGGGTACATGTTTACGGCAGCGTTGAAACGTTCAAAGTAAACACAGTTTGCTGATTTTTTAATTATAATCGCGCATTAAAGCGATCCTGCTCATCGTTATGTACAGGCAGATTTCGTTACCGTAACCAAATACGGTACCCAAGAAAAATTGGAATGAATATTACGAGCCAAACAGATCGTCGCTCATCGACCAGATCAGAATCTCGGGATAGACGTGTTACCGTTAAACACACGTTTTACAGCGACCTTGAAAGCTTTGGCAGCTTTGCAGGCATATCCAATCTGCCGCATTATCGTGAAGCGCCCGATGACTGGCTTATTGTTGTGGCTGACATTCAAGGCTCAACAAAAGCGATTGATGAAGGACGCTATAAGGATGTGAATATGGTCGGCGCCGCATGTATTATGGCGGTGCTTTATGTGACACGTGGTTTCGAAATGCCTTATGTTTTTGGTGGTGATGGAGCGACTATGCTCATTCATCCCCGAAGCTCTGCCCCGCGTGCGCGAAGCCTTGAGAAAACTCAAAACTTATCACATCATAATTTTGATTTATTGCTACGTATCGGCGTCGTGCCGGTGAGTGACGTGCGCAAACAAAACCTCGACGTACTGGTCGCAAAATATCAACTCAGACCGGATAATTTTTTGGCCTCTTTTGCGGGCGGCGGTGTAACGCTGGCGGACCTTTTGGTCAAAGAAGATAATGGGACGCAGGGCTATATTTTAATCGATGAAATTCAAGATGACTTGCCGGATCTCGAAGGACTTTCCTGCCGCTGGGAACCGCTTGCTGCACAGCGTGGGGCTATGTTGAGTTTACTTATCCAATCACTGTCTAATGATCGACATGACGCTGCAAAAGTCTATCAGGAAATCCTGGCCGAGATTACCGATAAACTCGGTCAGGGTTTTTCAAAATGCCGACCTGTAAAACCTCAGAACATGAAGTTCCGCTGGCCACCTAAGGGCTTGAAATCTGAAGCCCAGGCTACCCACGGCGGGATTAGATATCGCTGGGAATTACTCGCGTTTTATAAAGAAACATTTTTGTACTGGGTTTTGGACTTCTTCAAACTAAATGCTGGTGGGTATAACGCACCTATATACCGAGGGGAACTCCACGATAATTCTGATTATTTGAAATTCGATGACATGATTCGCATGGTCATTGATTGTTCAAAAGAAGATATGGTTGCGCTCAATGAAATCCTCAATTAGTACTTTGAGGCAAAGCAAACAGTTTACTGTATGCACGAGGCAGATAGTGCTATGATGATGTGCCTCTTGTTCAGTTTAGAGCAAAGCAAACACGTGCACTTCATCGATGGATCTAACGGTGGGTTCGCCATTGCCGCACGACAACTAAAACAACAAATTAAAGACATTGCGACCGCTAAGCCCTAGAAACCTACCTTAAGCGAATACGTGTTTCTTACTTTTCGCTGAGGCTTCGTTTCGCTAAGGTGCGCCGCAAATGTATAGAAAAGGCTATAATTTCATGAGCGATGAAGAAGACCGTCACACCCTGAGCATCCAACTTGCCAACCAGATCATCAATACGGCGAACAATCGCCTTCAGGAAGGTATGGATGTTATCGATATTGCTGCAGGTATTCGTCACGCAGCAGCCAACTTCTCGGCGTTTGCTGTAGCGAACTCGGATCGACCAAAAGAAGTCGATCCTTCGTTCTTTTCGGATGAATTCATTCAGATCTACGAATATTACCTGGAAAAGCACATGACTCCGCCCGAGCAAGAGACCGGTTTAGAGGCTTTGATCAAACAGGTTAAAGACGAAAATTAGGTCTTATTGAGCCGTTATTTGGCGCAGAAATCCATAATAATGAAATTACTTCCATTTTATGACGTTTCAGGCTTGATTTACCTCTGCCAAATGGCTACCAACATCGCCGACCGTGTCCCCTTCGTCTAGCGGTCTAGGACGCTGCCCTTTCACGGCGGAAACACGGGTTCGAGTCCCGTAGGGGATACCATTATTTTAGTGACAAATGACCCGCTTAAATGCGGGTTTTTTGTTGGATTAATGGCCATTGAGTTATGCCGTTGCAGGCTTGATATGATATTATCAAATATCTACCTGCAATAAAGCCACGTCCCCTTCGTCTAGTGGCCTAGGACGCTGTCCTTTCATGGCGGAAACACGGGTTTGAGTCCCGTAGGGGACGCCAACCATCCTTATTCAATAAGGGTTTCAGGCACCATCAAGAAACAGTCCACCACTCAGTCCACCAATGGGGTGGGTTTGGGTGGTGTTTTCAAGTCAATCTGTTGATCCTAATACCCTCAGACGATCTTACGGGGCTGTTGTTGCGTGTCAGCAGTAACGACTCCAATCCTCACCAGCGCCACATGTGAACGCCGACATTCAACCAGACCATCCCGAATCTCTTTCGCCATTCGCAGAATCATCACACCATAGCACCCAGCACCGCACGATCTATCGGCAGTAATTAGGCAGCTTAATCGCCTCACGAGAAGACGCTAACTCAAACTCGGCGTAACGACCGCCTGAGTAACGCGGACAGTCCAGCGCCCGCCCAGCGGCGATAACAGCAATGCCGATATCTTCACCATCAAGATAACAAGTGCCGACGAAACGGTC
>Ga0180120_10000253_pt1 | contig 27792 bp, 22 predicted proteins | sample CPBDNA_3_FD_129677 | JGI IMG/M metagenome (GOLD analysis project Ga0180120, IMG submission 129677) | Freshwater to marine salinity gradient microbial communities from Chesapeake Bay, USA - CPBay_Spr_31_0.2_DNA (version 2) (version 2) | ecosystem: Environmental > Aquatic > Marine > Coastal ... | reverse complement strand
CTTCTTCTTGTACTGTGAGAGCACCGCCCGATATTGTAATTGTTTTAGTTGCACCAGTTCCACTTGCTGTTACTGCTGACCCTACAAAATTTAAAGTAGTAGCTGCTGTTGATAACGATGAGCCTTCCTCTTGTACTGTAAGAGAGCTACCAGAACTATCATTTACCCAAGCATAGTCTGAACCATTCCAACCAAGTATCTGTCCGCTTCCAGCACTACTTTGATTTAAATGTGCATCAACTCGTGCATTTGTATAATATAAATTAGTTGAACCCTCTGTGATTTCATCAGAGTTATCTTTTGTGGCTACTTGTGCATCAACATATGCTTTTACTGATTGTTGTGAAGCAACATGGGTTGCACTATTTGAAGCCATATTGTCTTCATCTTTTAGTGCATTTGTTATTCTTGCATCGGCTCTGGCATTTGTAAAGTATAAGTTACCGCTTTCTGATAGGTCTCCAGTGTCCGCCGCTGCTAATTTAGTATCAAATCTGCTATCGGCTCTAGCATTTGTAAAGTATAAATTACTTGACCCTTCGCTAATGTCATCTGTATCTGTACCAGTATAATTTCTTGTATTTGTAACAATTTGATTTCCCATTAAACCATGAGAAGAACATTGATAATGTAATACTAACGGTGTAGCGTCTGCTACTACAATTTGTGTATATGCTCCAGACGACCCAGGAGTACCACTAGTTGTTACTCCAGTAGAGTAAGCTGTAGTTTTTCCTGATTCATAGTAAAAAAGAAGTGGATGACCACTATTTGAACTATCTGCTTGGTCAAACTTATATGTATTTCCAGGAGCAAGTATAAGTGTAGGAGAAAATGATCCATCTATCTTATACCCAGAACTTGAACCAGAACCATTATATCTATGAGTCGCATCTTTTGTGGCTACTGTAACTTTAAAAGTAACCGCAGAACTTTCATGACGAATTCCTCCAGCTTCTCCAACGGTAATAATATCGCCATTAGCATCACGAACAAAAACTCGTTGGTCTTTTGCATTAAGTGCAACTTCTCCTACAGCTATATCACTTGACGTAGGCTTAGAAAGAGCTGTTTCACTCTTTTTTACTTTAATTACTACTGTCATAGTATTATCCTATTAGCTATAAGTGCCGCCGTCTAAAGTATTAGACCATGCAATCGTATCTCCTGACTGGCTATAGATTAACAATTTGTCTGTTGATCCGCCTCCGTCAAGAGCCGAAAGAGTGTTTGCTGAGTTTGCTACAAGTACTGAACCTTTTGCAATCGCTGAAAGGCCTGTTCCACCATCTGCAACTGCAAGGTCTGTAATACCTGTAATTGTTCCTCCTGTAATATCTACAGCCGAGCTTTCTATATTTGCTATAAGTGTTGCTACAGAGTAGCCCGTTCCAGAAGTATTTACAGTTGTTGTCGGAGCTGCTTGATTATCCTTAAAAAGTTTCCATTTTTCATCTGTTGCATCTCGGAAAAGTCCTGAGTACTCATCTTGTGATCCTGAGGTGTCGTATAAGCCATAGAACCCAATATCAATCGCATCACTAGAGTTATTGCCTGTTGCGAGCGCAAGCAAAGAATCTGCTACATTTACAGTAGTAGACGAAACAGTAGTAGTTGTGCCTGATACAGTAAGATTTCCAGAGATTGTTACGTTTGCTGGGAGTCCAATATTGATTTTGTTATTTGATACAGTAGTCTCAATCTCGTTTGCTGTACCTTCAAAAGTAAGAGTATCACTACTAAGAGTAACATTATCATTTGAGCCGCTATCTGCCGCTACTTGAAGAACTGTAGCCACATCCGACCAACTTAGTACCCCTGAGCCATTTGTTGTTAGAAACTGCCCGTTTGATACAGAACCAGGAAGGGTATAAGTAAGGTCAGAGCCTACAGTAGCAGGGGCTCTTATTCCTACATAATTAGTTCCATTCGCTGTCGCTTCAAAAAGCCGTACCTCACCCTGTGCTTTTATTTTAATTTGGTCAATAAAACTTCCAGAGTCTACAAGAAGAGCACTACTTGCAGTTAAAGTCCCTGCTGTATGATCAAGCATATCAGTAAAGAAAGAACCTCCTATAATTTCAGGAGTATTTCCACCGCCGTTTACATGCCCTATAGCGAGTCTTTTTCCATAAGTACTTCCGGTACCATATGCATAGAATAGCTCTCCTTGTGCAACGGAGCTAGGCTTGCCATTTCCAGTACTTCTTTTAATTTGTATTGTTTGAGCCATTGTAACTCCGAGTTATCCTAGTAGGATCCTGCGTCTATTGTGTCTGAGTCTGGTGATATGTTTCCAACCATTATTGGAACCCATGCAAAAGTCCCAGAACTTGTTTCTCTATAGACTTTTAGTTGATCGTCATCTGTATCGTACCAAGTATCGCCTTCTTGTACGCTAGACCCGCTAGGGGCAGATGCACCTCTAAAATCTTGGTCTGCCAGTTCTTGCAAAGCGGCTTGTAAAGTACTAGAGGTAATTGTATTGTAGGGAGTAACAGTAACATTTGAAGCCGCTATTTGCCCTGGAACTTCAAAAGGTATTGCTAAAGTGTATGCCTGTACGGTAGTTACGTCGTCTGTAATAGCAACAGATATAGTGTCTCCTGTGGCAGTAACATCCGTAACACTTTCTGTAATTTGTAATGTAGTCTGACCAGTCATCTAGTAACCTCAGGAGTTAGAGTTACCGTGCCCTCCACAATTCGTTTTACAATAGTATCACTGCTAGTAAAAATCTCTAAGTCATAAACATATTGTCCCGCTGCTAAATTTTTGCTTGTAGAACCGGGCAACTGTAACTTTAAAGCACCTTCTGATGCATTCGTTACAGTAACAGTGAATGAGGCAGATGCGGAACTTGCAGTATGTACTGTACGTAGCTGTGCCCTGCCTGAGTAGTTAGTCAGATTTAGAGCTGTTCCTGATTGCTTAATCACCAAGTCAAGGGCAAAGTCGGAGCCTTGATCGATTACTAAGTTATATGTTCCTGCACTCATGTGTTTTTCTCCATTGTGAAATTATATCCCAAAGGACATACTTAGTCAAGTTTTATTTTTTAAGTGGTGTTATGAGAGGTCTCCAATTCTTACTCTTTCATTGCCACCCGCAAAAATTCGAATTTTAGTTGAATCAAACTGAATTCGGTCATTACCCGATGTATTTGATATTTCAAGTTGTTCAGCGGTTACAGCATTCGCATCAATTTTATCAGCGGTTACAGCATCTGCGGCGATCTGGGAAGCAGTGATAGTACCAGTTACCATCATACTTCCATCAATTAAAGCAGTGTAAGGAACCCAAATATTTCCACTATAGTACCAAGCACTACCTGCTCCCGAACCTCCTGAACTATTTCGTAAAAGTACTGCATCATTTGTAATAGGGTTTCTTCCCATACCTTTAATAGTTGCAGTAGTACCATCACTAAACGTACGGGAGGTGCCTGTTGGTGCAGCAGAAAACATTAGCAATGCATCAGCAATAGCTGCAGTAGTTTGAGCTAAGGGATCGCCAGACCTAGTAGTAAATAAAGTTATTTGAGCGGCGCTAAGATTAAGGGTAGAAATTGTAGGAAAACTTCCTTCTGTTCCTTCCTCTCCTGTTGCCCCTTTTTCGGCAAAAACACTACTAGTCCCCCAATTATGATCATCTGCTATAGCTATATTATCACTTGCTCCACTGGCAGGTTTTTGAACAAGTATTGTTTTTCTGTGTGTTCGAGTCTTGGTAGCAGTAGGAGCTGGAGCAGTAGTATACCAATCATTTGCATGCGCGGCACCGCCTGCCCATGTGAGAGTACCTGTGCTATATGCTACAGTAGCTGCCAGACCTGGAACACTTGTTGCCGAAGCATGAACATCAGCAGATAATTTATATATATGTATCTCTTTAAAGGAGTCTCCTGGGTCTCCCTGTGGCCCTGCCAAAGAGAAATTACCTGCAAGAGACAATGCTCCTGACGAAGCAGTATATTTTAAATGATTACTGGAACTTCCTAAATAAAAATTACCAGACGTATCTAAGTAAAATCCATTATCGTCATCGGTAAAACTAGTCTTACTAGGAGTATAAAAAGCACCTCCCGAACCTAAAACAAGATTATTAGATACTGTTACTGTGCCACTCGTTAAAGTGCCTGAAGTAATTTTATTCGCTGATAAAGTACCATCAACAATAACACTTCCATCAAATTCTGCGGCAACAACCGAGCTAAAGCTAGAGGCACCTACGGTGCCGGAAGTGGCTGCTCCTGTGTATACTCTTGTGGATACTATACTACCGCTCTTTACTGTTATTCTATCATTAGGTACAATTCTTTTTACTTGTGCAAGCCCGTCTTTTTGTATAAGGCTACTGTCTAAAAGAGCTGCAGCAACTGCTTGAGCCACTGGGTCTGTTAATGTACCTTTATATGCAGTAGCTTGCGCTTCCGTCATTGTAAGAGTAATAGTAACCCCGTTTCTAGTAGCTAAGGGTATTTTACTAAGTAAAACTTTAAATACCCCTATAGTCTCGTCACTGTTTCCTCTATCAAATATAGTTATAGAGAAACTTGCTGCAATAGTAGCTGGAGTATCCAATATATTTGCAGTAGTTGCAAGAGTAAGAGAGGCATTATTATTAACAGTAGCAATACTTACTTCGCTTGCCTGTAACCCTGATACACCTGATATAGTTATTCCATATGTTCCGGTTGATGTTCCACTTGTTGCAAAAGTAAAGGCAGTGCCCGCTTTGACAACACTAACAATAGAGTTATAATCGTTACTAGAAACTGCTCCAGCAGAGTCCATTCGAAAAGTATGGTCTAAATTTGATACACTTGCAGAGAACCCTGACCCTGCTAAAACGTCATCAATAGTTTTAGTAATTGAGTAAGTACTTGTTCTAGTTCTACTAGTATTATTTCTTTCTCGTGCTTCTACTATAAAATCTAACTTAGCTCCACTCGAATATCCAATATCTGAGTTGTTATTATGAACTACTACCTGTCTTGAGGAGGCAGCAGTAAAAGAAGACTCAGCAGATTGATTAGTTTGACTGTATCCTCCTCCAGTTACTTTTATTTCTGGGTCTGTATAGTTAAGTGCTTGAATATCTAATGTAATGTTGGAGTAAGCACTCTGTTGACTATTACTTGCATCATAGCTTAATACAGGCATATTAGAAGTAACAATTATGCCTCTTGCATCGTCTATCTGGTCTTTTCTCACCGATACATAGCTTGTAAAATTATAGGCACTACTTATATAAGTAGCTTCGCCCACTAAGAAATCATTTCTGTAGTCTATATCTAATTCATCTCGATATATAGTAGTGCCGGCAGATACAGCAGTATCCGAAACAGAACTAATAAACATTACTGTATCACTTTCTATAAAAGCAATATTAGACCCAAAGGTAGCTGAAAGCTTAAGAACATCTGTTACTTCTAAGTTAGTAAAAGTAGTATTTGTTCCTACTACTTTATTACTTCCCGCTGCTACAGCTACAGTTCCTGATAGTGCCGTCCATATAGTGTCTACGTTGGCAGCATACTTATCCGCATCGTACCAGTAGTTAACTCCTAAAGCAGTGTCTGTCTTCCACGAAATAAGTTTTAAAGGATCGGTGTTGCTTCCTTCCGCTTGTGAAAAATCGTAAAATACACTTGCAAACTTACCTACTCCGGTAAACTCTCCGGCCCAGTCACTTTCAGACAGCTCTGCAACACTTTGACTAATAGAATTATTATTAGAAGTATTGTTAGACTTTAAAACATTTAAGTATCCATCTCCCTCGATGGCGTTTAAAGGAGCTAACGCATAGGAGCCATTTGCAAAGAAAACTGTTCCAGTCTTATCATCGTTTGAGTCCAGAGCCATCTGCATAGGACTAGTAGATATACAGCCTTTTTGTATTCCATTTACTCGAGGAACATTGTTACTAAATATATCTTTTATACTTACTTCAGTTGATATAGGTTTTGATCTTTTATTAAACTCACTAATAGTTCTTACTGTTACAGTATATCTTCCGTCTTCTATTCCTCCAAAAGCCATTTGAGTTTGATCTACAGGTACTATACGTGTTTGGGTTTCTCTTTCTTTGTTAAAGAAATGAGTAACTTCAAACTCTTTAATATGCCCATAGGTAGGTGCATCCCATTGTACTATTACTTCTTCTCCTGGTATTGTTCTTTCTGGCACTCGCAGAATACGTAGTCCTGTAGGAGAAGGAGGAGTTGCCAACGGCTCTGGAGGGTAGACTGGGTCATCTACAGCAACTGTAAACTCGTTTTCAATATTATCAAACTTCTCATTATAGTGCTCTACTGCCGCTATTCCATAAGTGCCATCGTTATCGTCAGAAACAGATATTATTTTGTACTGTTTTGGAGAGCTAGCGGTTGTCTTATTTAAAGAAGTTTTAGTTTGTTTTATAACCCATAAAGTTTCTACTAAGTCTGCGGCTGCATCTTCATCGAGAGCCGATCCTAGTTGTACTGTAGTTCTACCGTCAACAGCTGCAGCAGGCACAGTGTAAGCAACTCCATCTACAGTTAACGAACCCGCAAGAGGTCTTTCTTGTACGATAGTAGACTCTCTCAAAACTAAGTCAATAGAGTTATTACTATCGTCCAAAGCATTTGCTGCATTTAAGGCAGAAGTATCCATATTAGATACAACTATATTAGCCTGACTGCCTCCTGAAACAAGTCTTGCCTGTACAACAGTATCACCTCTAGAATAAGATGCAGTACCTATAGTTGCACTATCTTGATTAAGTATAGCTATAGTTTTAGGAACAATTACAGAAATAGTATAAGTATGATCACTACTTATTAAGTAAGCATCAATATCTCTGTCTAGTGTTATCTTAGGGTTGCCTGCCTCGGAGTAAGAGCTTACTCTGCCCGAAAAGGGAATATCAAAATCATCTGCATCTTGAATGTTTACAATATCGCCAGGTACTAAGAAAGCTCCTCCTTCTCCTGTAGCAAAAGTAACTATTTCAGTTTGATTAATTGCTGTCCATAGCTTCCAACGGCCGTACCTTAAAGCTTGGCCTTCAGAAGTACATCCAAAAGCAACAGCCTGTTGAGATATTATTCTGCCTGTTTCTGCAATGTTTTGCTTGTCTTCTACAATTAAGGGTTCGAGCTTATAACCTGTTTCAGGGTTATTCCAAGTTACTACGTACTGATTAGCCCGTGTCTTACTTCCTGTTCCCTCATAAGAAAACTGCCCTTCTACTACGTTAGCTTTTGAAAAGTTATATACAGGAGACTTTTTTTCATCCATAACGGGACGAACTTCGCCGCTTATCCAGTATAACATACCTCTAAATATAGTAGCCATGTCTTTAAGAACTTTATACGCATCTGTAGCTTTTTGCAAGTACAGATTAGCAGTAAATCTAGGCTCTTTGCTCCCTTTTCCGTCCGGCACAAGTTCATCACAATATTTTCCGATTTTATACAAAGAAAACTTATCTATACTTGCTGCCTTAAGAAATCCTCCTAAACCGTATCGATTATTCACCAATATATCATAGAAAACCCAAGCAGGATTATTAGTATAAACTTTTTCTGCTCTAAAATTACCATCCCAAGGTTGATTAGTGCTCTCAATAGCTCCTGTAGATGTATTACGAGTATACTTTGACTCCATTCCAGAATAAGTAGAGCCAGGGTTCTCTTCTCTAGTTACATAGTTGGAAGGAACTTGTACTTTTATACCATAAAGCTCATAGCTTCTCTTTGGAACGGAGCCAAACTGCTGAGAATTAAATTGAGTGTTTATAAGAGCAGTAAACGGGTAGTTTAACTTTTCCTTTATGAAAGCAGTACAACTACTTATTACAGCAGGGCTAGTTTCATTATAATCCTGTTCAGAAGAAGAAGTATAGGTAAAAAATATTTTATTATCCTCATCCCTAGGACCAGCAACTGAAGAAGTATAGTCTACTCCTCCGTCTTCTGTACCATGATTAGTTAAACGGGTTACTTTTATTTGAAAGTCTGTAAAAGGCTGATAAGGAACTAAATCTATAGATACTTCTGTTGTAAAAGGTCTTTGAGCGGACTCTCCTTTGTGACCTCTTGGTATATGGCCTAGTACAAACTCTCCAGAGTTAGAAACCCCTGCGGAGTCGTTACCGCTTCCTATATCATTACCACTAGTACTATACTGATTAGGTCCGTAATTACCTTTAAGTTTTTGATAAGAAAAGCTACCTTCTCCTGTTCTTTTTATCCCTACTTCTACTCTATAGGCTACTGCACTTCCGTGAATTCTTCCTATACTTCCTCCTGCATGGGAGATTCCAGAGGGGTATGAAAAAAGCATAACTACTTCGTCTACTTCTGCGGCTTGTCCACCTTGCAAAGTAGAGCTTCCAGTAATAGTTACAGCACTTGATCCTCTTTTTAGAGTCCCACCTCCTGAAACTGTTAACCCCGCAGTAACAGATCCTGTACCTTCCCCAGAGGTAAACATAGGCTGAGTCTGGGTTCCTGTAGCTATTTGATACCTACTACCGGGATATTTAGCTTCCACATTTCCTAAGCCATTAGATATAGATTCTGTAATACCAAATTCTGCATTTGTAAAAGCCAGAGTAGGGTTAGCAGTTAGAGTAATTGCGCTAGAGCTTATACTTGCTATTTTTAGATATAAATCCATAAATAGAGTACGAGTTCCTGAAGTTTCACTTTCAAATTCTTCAAAATCAGAATCAGGACAACTGAAAACACAGGTAGTGTTAGCATTAGCTATAGAGGCTATTGTTCCTACAAGGAAACCTTTTGACAAAGTTTCTATTCGAAAAAGACCGTCTCCATGTACAAGTTCTCTATTATCAAACCTGAGACCGTTATTTATATTGTGCTCAAAAGCTGCGTTAAATATGCCAGAAGAAGCAGTAAGAGTGAACTTAGTACCAAAACCACCGTCTAAAGACCCACCTGCCGACAGACTTACTTGTGCAGTTAGGGCATCTTTTACTATTAAAAATCTATCCCCACCAGTTGTGATTGTTTGTTTAGTGTCTCCAGTAATTGAAACAGTAGTGCTATTAGTTGCTCCTGTGGCAGTTATTAAGTCTCCTGAACTATAGTTTGTTTCATCATTACTAAATAAGGAGTCTTCATTAAAGAATATACTCTCTCCTCCGTTGACTAGGCCTTTTATTTCTCCTTCAGATACAATATCTGTTATACTTATAGACTGAGAAGTTGCAGACGGAGAAGTCTCTAAGATACTCTCTTGTGCCTGTCTTCTATCTGAAGCTTTTATACTTTTATCCGCCATTATCCTATGCTCCTCATCTGCCCAGCTCTTCTGCTTGTGCCTGTAACATACTAGTTCTTATTTGTGCTAGCTGTGCTTGAGAGTAGAAAGGCGCTAAGTTAGTTATTTCGAAGCTGACGGGCTGCCCTGGAACTCTTAATTTTCCGTATAACACAGGTACTGGGTCTCCTTCTATTACATTTTTTTCACTGCCATTAAATAAATAGCTAGTTTGTTGGTCTGCGTCAGTTGCAGGGTCTGGTGCCATCATTTCGGCAAGTCCTGACATTGCTAGGCTCATTGTTACTCCTAAAACTAGAGCTCCGGTCATTGAGAGCCCTCCTCCTGCTGCTACTGCCCAGCCAGCAGTTGCTGAAGTAGTCCCAACAGCCCCTAACCCAGCAAAACCTCCAGTTGCCGCAATTAGAACTACAATCAGTACTGCGGCTAAAAGTTTACCTCCCCCTTTTGCACCTGCAGGTACAGGAGTAATAGTCACATCTCCTTCGTGTAGAGGAAGAAAAAGTTCTTCATCATATTCTATCTCTTCACCTGCAACATCTATATGAAATGAGACTCCTTTTTCATGAGCATCAAGTAAATAGCCTCGAAAGTCATCATTATTTACTTCTATAAGTTTTATAGCATCAGCAATAGTAGGTGCGTTAAAAGACATGTGAGTGCCAAATTTACTTCCTAAATCGCCTTCTAAGTATATATTACGCTGCATGTCTGTAAGCTCCTCTTAAGTATTTGTGCCACAAAGGGTATAAGTTTTCTCTACACGAGAGTCTATTGTCTGCATGATGATAAAATATATCATTTCCAATATAAACTCCACAATGGTTGTTTTTATCCGACAATACTGAGAAAACTAAAACATCGTTTTCTTGTATATCATTTAAGCTGACGGGATAATGGTTCCAGTATTCAATAGTTTCGTCCGAAAAATAATCATATCCTTTATCAAGCCAGTCATCTTTAAATAAGGCACGAGTAGGTATCTCTGTACCTTGCTGCATTAAATAATCTCTCATTGCTTCAAAACAATCAGTAACACCAAATTCGTACTCTCTGCCATATAGATCCATAGTAGAAACTTCAGGGTGTATTATATTTAAATCCATTTCTGGGTAGCTAAAAATGTAATAATCTTTTCCTAAAGTATTACAGTTATTAATATCCATTTCGCTCGCTTCGCTAGTGCCATCTGGATGACTATGCACTATTCCTATAATATCACTTGTTCTTAGAGCTTTTAAATACTGCTGAACATCAATTATAAAATGCTCGTCGCCTTCTGCTATATTGTTACAAGGTATCCACCTTTTCTTTCCCTTTTTAACTGTTATAATACCACAGCCTTCGCGTGGATATTCCTTTTCAAAATGTTCTCGTATATCTTCTAAAAATTTCACTATCTAAACTTTCTACTTCCTGGGAAGCCTCCAAAAGGTAAAATTGCCTGTGTATTTGCTTTGTCTGATGCTATAAAGTTTCTTCCTGAAGCATTATTTATGCCCTTTGCTTGGTATCGTTGCTTACAAGAAGCTAGTAACTTACCACAAAGATCTGCGCGTACCCAATGTCGAGAGTCTAAAGCGGGCTCAAAGTTACTATTTTTAGTATGTGCAATTACACATTTCCAAACAGTATTTGCATGGTACACATAAGAGTTTTTTCTTTGGTCAATATCTATAGTATAATTTGCACTTCCTGAGTCACTTGACCACTCTGTATATACTATAACTACTTTCCACAGCGCTGTACTTGTTAAAGCAGCTGTATTGCTATCGTCGCGTGACTGATAATATAAATCTCCAGTTTTAACAAAATCATCTAAATCATGAGAAGTTTGTTTACTAGTATGGTACACTCCTGTACCAAGCCCTTCTACCGCACTTTTAAGAAACATAGGCTCGTCATTTTGTGACACAAACACACTTACTCTTGAACTGCCGTTTAGCTTTTGATTCTCTTTTTTCCAGTTACATGCGCCTACTCTGTCTGCTTCAGCAACATCTGGACGGGCACCTTGATATACCCAGGGACAGTATTTTCCTATTACAACTCTATTTGGGACTCTTATTCCTCCTAAGTCAAAAGGAGAGGCAAGCTCTAAAGTTACAAAAGTATTAGTCTTTTCACTAATTCGATCAATAATATATTCGTCTTTTTCAAACTCTATTATAGGACTACTGCTTAAATACTTTTCTAAGGTTTTTCTTTTTACGATAGTTGCTCCGACTAAATGGTCTAATTTAAAATCGGTTGCTACCAGAGGCTCACTATTTACTGTGGCTCCCCAAGTACCGTCTTCCATTTGAGTTTTGAACTTAGACCCGGACTTTAAAATTGACTCTACATTTGCTATTGTAAGAGTAGGTCGGCTCATTGCTCCATCCGCTTTTAATTCCATCCCCTCCATCATAATTGGTAAAGCTACATAGGTATTGCCGTCAAAAGTAACATCATCTAAGTTTTCTTTTTTCCCATCATGAAAGTACAGGGTATTATTACTACCTGCTCCTATGGTAAGCTCAAAAAATTCTAAAAGACCGCTATCTATTTCTTGTTTTAGCTGGTCGGTTGCTAATTCGTTACTCATGGTTCATAAACTCTTCTGAAGTTAGTGTCTATAGAATAAAAGTTTTTACTTCCGTATACCACATTCCATGCTTCGCATACAACTTTTATAGTTCTTTCATTCTGATTAGTAAAAGTTAAAGTAGTATTATTATCAATACTTTGTGCAGTGCTTAAGGTTATCGTAGTTCCTGATATTGCTGTAACTGTAACTGTGCCGCTTATCTGACTTCCTCCTACATGAGTAACTACTGAATCCAGACTTATATCTAGATTAGCCGCACTCAAAGTAATAGTAGTAGAACTAGAAGTATTTCCTCCGGTGGTAGCCCCTGTAGTTACTGAGGTAGAATTAGTATCTGGTATAGTGAAGTTAAAAGCAGTTACTCCATTTTTTGACTCAAAAAACGCAACAATATCATCAACTTCGGTCTTAGATCGATTAGCAAAACTTATACTATAATCTCTACCTACGTTGTTGATACCTATTGAGGCTCTTTGCTCATACCCGTCTCCAAATGTAGCAGTACGAACATTAGCCGTACTACTTCCAGAAAGAGTTCTATCGGGTACAACCTGTGTAGATACATTTGTTGCTGTAAATCCTATAGCCATTATGATACTCCGTACGGATTAAGTATACCGCCTGATCGTTTCTGGAACTGGAGTTCTTGCTGTACTGCAGCAGCTATCATACTGCCTAACTTACCTGCTTGTGCTCCATCTTGCTGTGAATTCTGAGAAACATTTCCAGAAGAATCCATAGCAACATTTACTGTTACATTATTGTTTTGCCCTCCTGCACCGTTTAAAGTTACAGGAATACTGCGATTGTCAGGAAGTGGGACTACTGCTTCGTTTCCATGAAGAGTTGCTGCATACCCCGACTGGGCTCCTCTTGCCATTCCGCCTCTTGAGAAGTTATTTTTCTTTAATCCATAACCTCCACCTGCGTAAGACGGACCAAATATTCCTCCCTTTTTTGCGTATCCTGCGTATTGTTCCCCCCTACCCATAGGGACCCCGTCTGGTGTAGTAGTTCCTCCTGATTTACCAAATAAACTGGGCATCGCAGTTTGCAACATTTTAAGCACCAGCATTTGAACTATCATTTGAGCTATAGAAGCAAGTATAGATCTAGCCATATCTCCGAAGGCTTGTTTAGCATTCTTACTTCCATCAATTATAGACATAAATGCTGTTTCCATTCCTCCTTGTATACTTAAAGCAAGCTCAGACCTTTGACTCTCTAGCGTTGTCAATTCGTTTATTTTTGCCGCTTGTTCTTTAAGGTTATTTAAGTTTGCTTCGTTAAAAACATAGTCAGGGTTTGCTAATCTAGCATCTCTCATTAGCTCATTAAGTATTTTTGCTTCTCCTAAAAAGCCTGCCCCTTTAGCATCATATTCTAGTCCTTCTATTTTTGCTTTGTTTGTATCGTGGATAGCCTTATTTACATCGTTGTGTATGTTAAGATTGTTTGTAGCGTTCTCTAATGCTATTCTTTCTGCATGGGCGCTTTCGTCTCTCAGTCGTAACTGAGTCTCAACATTTGCTATTTGCTCCTTATCTAGCGCCCTACCCCCGTTTGCTAATCTCTCATCTGCTAGCATTTGTTCTCGTACAAGGGCTTCGCCTGGGGCTTTTAGATTAAAATTTGCTTGAGCCTCAGTTTGAGCATTGGTTAGTAATTGTCCTTGTATATCTCTTATATTACTCCTAGACTCTAAACTACCGCCTGAAGTTCCTTCAGAATATGAAAGCTGTCTTTGCAAACTTGATCGTTTGTCCAAGAGTTCTATTCTCTTTTGAGCTATTTTAAGTAGACTAAGCTCTATCTCTAGCTCACGTTCCTTGTCGTCTAGTAAACGTTCACCTTCGTCTCTTGTAGCTTCTGCAATCTCGAATCTCTCTCTTGCCACTTTAACTGCGGCTTTTTTTGCTTTCACGTCTGCCTCATTACTTGTAGCTAAGAACGCCTCTGCTGCTTTTAGGTCATCAAATGCTTTTTCAGCAGGTTTTTGAAGTTTGTTACGCTCTTCTTCTAAATTATAAATTTTACTTGCTATAGTTAACCCTTTTGCTCTTGTTTGTATAAAAGCTGCATCTTGACTTCTACGCATTGCATCAGAAGCTTTTTGTCTTTTATCTTCTGCTATTAGAATATCAAGTATTTCTTGTGCTTTCGTTTTCCTCTCTGTTATAGCATCTGTTTGCTTCCCATCAAGGTCGATTCCTTTTTGTTTAAGCTTTATCTGTCCGTCAACATTTTTACCTATGGCGTCTTCTTCTTCTTTTAATTGTACGCTCAAAGCGAGGCTTTCTCTCTTTATTTCGGCGATACGTTTAAAGCCTGCTCTAGTTTGGCTTTCACCGCGACCCAAATCTTGTATACCTGCCAACTCTGTATCAAGGTTGGCAATTTGGGTTTTTATATTAGCTATTGTATCTCTGGCGGTTTTCTTAAGTTTTAATTCATTTGTCGCCGTAACGTCCGTGCTTACATCTGTAAGCGCTTTATCATAGGACGCTATTTCATTTGTAAAATCCTTTATTGCTTGCTCTATAGGAGTATTGCTTACTCCTTTTGCCCCAAAAGCCTCTAAACTCTTAACTGCTTTATCCGTTTGCTGTGGTAAGTTTCCTAAATTTTGTCCTGTCTCTATAATATCACTAGCAAATTTTCTCATGTTTGTAGCAACACCTTCAGGTATTATACCATCTTTATAGTCTCCTTTAAGGGCTGCAAACCTAGAATCTAAGTCTATCGCTTTTTGAATAGTCGTCTCTATCTGCTTCTGCGCAGCTAAAAATGATTCGCTACCCTGATCCTCAGCTATAGCTTGCGAATTTATATTATTTATAAGGTTCTTCATGTCTATACCCTGCATGCTTTGACCTTTATTCTGTAGACTGGCACCCGTGCCCAACATATCTCTTCTTACATTTGCATTTCTTTCAAGTTCTTCGTTTAACTGTTTGTATACGGCGGTAAGCTTTTTTGCTTGCTCTTCCTCTTCTTTTTGTTTTTCCGTAAGCGGATTCATAACAGATATAAGTTTCTTTATAAGCTCAAAAGCTAAACTAAGCATACCAAATATAGCAACAGCTGCAAAAGCAGCATTTAATCCTTTTGCCATCAAACGCCCAATCCCTACGACTCTAGTACCAAATGACTGGTACCCATCTCCCATCTTTTTGTTAAGTTTTGCAGATTCAGCAGCTGTAAGTTTCTTTTGCGCCTGTAGTTCTTTTTCACTCATTTTAGCGTTTGCTATTTTTTGTTGATAAGTTGCCTCAGCTTGATTAAGCTCCTCTGCGCTATACTGACGTAATTGTCCTCTTCGTATCTCTCCATATTCTACCATTTGAGCTTTGGCATCATCTAACATTTTTCTAGAAGCCTGTTGTCCTCTGCCCCCCATTCCACTTTCTGCACCAGTTAAAAACCCTAAGCCTGCTCCTACTTTTGAACCACGATCAGAAGCTGTAGCTGCTGCTTGTTGCTGCTGACTAGCAAGAAGCTCTTTGTTAGACACCATAGATTTTTTTATTGCTGCTTGTTCTTCTTTAAGTTCTCTTTTTCGTTTTGTATGGGCGATACTTTGTGCCCTCTGCAATTTTTTAGTTCTATCTAAAAAAGCATCCATATTAGGTAAAATAGATTTAACAATAGGTATAGCCACTAAACCAAGAACAGCTACTAGTGCCAGAGTATTTTCACTCAAAAACTTAAGTGCAGGATTTAAACCTTGTATTAATCCTCTTTTTAATGTATTTATTAGTTCATCAAAAGATTTTGTAAACTGTGCTAAAGCAGCAGCATCTTTACTCATCATTGCTTCTATTGCTGCAAACTTTACCTCTCCTTGCTCAAGCACTTCATTTGTAACTGCCTGAGTTCTTTGAAAAGCATTAAGCTCTGTTCTGGCCACTCCTATAGAACGTGCGTATTTTTCAGTAGCAGGCTCTAAGCGTAAAATAATACCCAATTCATCTAGTAGTTCTGGCTCTGCTTTTGTCACACCTCGAATAAGTCGATTAAAAGAGTCAGTAAGGTCTCTTCCTAAGGCGAAGGAGGCGTTTTTAGCTACAGTACCTAGTTTAGTAAGCTGCCCTGTTGTTAGTCCTGCTGCTGAACCTATTGCCGCAGCTTTTGCTGCATCAGCATATTTGAGCTGTGCATCAGTAGCTGCAATAATACTTTGCGTTATAGTTTTATATGTTCTACCTGTTACAGATCCCATAGCTTCCTGGCCTGCTATTAGATTGTTAAGATTTGCTGCGGAGGATAAGAACTGAAAGGCTGCGGATACGGCGAATACTTGAGCAGCTAGAGTTGCATAAGCACCTACAAGACCCCCCATTCCTTGTTGCATTTTGGAAAATTCTTTAGTTTGGTTTCCCGACATTTTTGCCGTTCCACGCATATTTCTATCTAAGTCTTTCGTAGATTTGGATAGTTTATCAGTATTCTTCGTGCCTTTTTCGGAGGCAGCAGCAGATTTATCAAGTTCTACCCCCAGCTTTTTAGCATCTACAGCTACTCGCTTAGTTGTGCCCTTGTCGTCGATTACAATATCGATAAATACTTGATTTTTTGCCATTAGCCCTGTACATTATGGGTATATGATTTACCGCCTTGCTGAGACCTGCGCTCTGCTTGTTTTCTTTTTTCCTCTTGTTTTTCCATTCTGTATTTTACTAGTAAATTTTCGTATAGTTTCATAAAATACATTGTAGTTCTTGGGTCTTCTACTTCATATAATGCAAATAGTTGAGGACACTGTGACCACTCCTTTCCTAAGTAAGATGCCGAGGCTCCATCCCAGCTATCTGATAAAAGTGAGAACATAAAAAATGCCACTTGGACTTCCTCCGGAAATTCAGAAGAGTCGAGCGGCATTCTAGCGGGATCCGGTTCTTCACCCAATTGCTCACATATTCTTAGGTATTTCTCTAAGTCTATGCTACCTTGTTCTTGTATATACCTTTCAAGTAGCTTTTGTATCTCTACTACTTGTTTTTGGTAAAATTTTCGAGGTCACCTACCATTTCAGTTACCCAAGTATCAAAGTCCGTTGCATTCTTCATCAACAGCTCGCAATTATCTGGAGTAAAGGGTAAAGTGTCTTCGGGATCAAGGTCACTGACATCCACTAATAGAAGCTCTTCTAGATATGAATATTTTAGGCCTTTCCATCCTTTTATAACTGCTTTACAATATTCTACAATGAACTTATCATCATCCATTTCTTCAACTGGCTGATGACTCTTCTTATCCCATTTAGTACTAAGACACCTTTTCCGCAATTTTACAAGTTCTTCACGGGCTAAGTAGCATAAATCTACTGTCATTCCCTCAAATCGTGGGAAGTCCATGGTAACTGTCTTGCTCGGAGTCATAAGACTCTTTAATGAAACTTGTGGTTTAATATCTGTTGTTTTTGGCTCTGTCATGGGTTAGAATGTCCTGTGTAAAAGTTAAATTATACGGTATAAGACAATAAATGTCAAGAAGTATTTTTAAGTTGGTGAAAGAAATAAGGGGCCGAAGCCCCTTATCAGTTTAGTACGTAGAGGGTGGCCTGTAAACAACACTGGTTATCTCATCCGCGGTACCGAAGTCCGTGGGGAGTGCAGTGAAGTTAGTTTCAAGCGATATCACATCTTCGATAGAGTGTGAAGGCACCTCAATATGTGCTGTAGGGAAAGTAATAGAAAGTGCAGGGTCAGTAGTATTTGCTGCCGCCGCCGTTCCACCAATATCCATAATTACTTTAAACTTGTTCACAACCTTAGCCATAGCTCCGGTTCCTACCAAGTCATTAAAGAACTGTCGAGAAGTACCATTACTGCTATCAGTATCTTCAAGTGTTAAGTAACAAGTTGCATTACCCGTAGCAGTTCGTGTTCCTGTTACGTGTTCAAGCGGCTTGTTAATTGCACCAAGTTCTTCTGGAACAAGATAAGTAATGTTATTACCGATGTTAAAGCTACCACCAGTCAGTGTCAAACTATACTTACCGTTTGCTACTGTACCTGTGTTGGCATTATAACTACCTGTTCCGATTGCTACTAGACCTGTTGCATTGCCTAAGTTTTCAGCTTGTGCTTTAGTACCAAAAAGAGCAAACTCAGTAGTAGCATTAGTAGTACCTGCATAAGTACTTGTCTCATCTCCTACACGAACAAAGTGATGTGTTCCGTTCAAGTCTGTATTTCCAGTACACCCAGTAATATGAACTTGGTCACCTGTACTTAAGTTATGAGCTGTACTTGTTGTAAGAACCTCATTAGTAACATCTATAGCTGAAATAGTAGCAAACTGCCCAGGGAATGTACCCTGTACTTTGTCCGCTGCATCCGCAGTTTCAATAGTTACACCAGTCAATCGGTTTCGAATAAAGTTCTTAGTACTAGTAATAGCTTCATCAATAGCTTGTGTTACAGTTGCTTGAGTAGAGCTAACACCAGTAGCTATATGAACAGCTCTTGAGTTTCCAGTATCAATGACGATATCACCTATTACGAGGTTTCCTCCACCAACTCGGCCACCAGAAACAGTAGCGTCATGACGAGCAGATACAGACAATTTCTCAGAATTATCTTGAATCTCTTTCGCAAATCCTGACCAGTTAAGAGTAGCAATACCATCAACATCAAAATCTACAGACACTTCATTTACAATAGCTTCTGGCATTCTATAAAGCAAAGGATTAGAAGTTGCTGTATCAATTAAGAAGAACAAAGTAAATGCGTGCAAAGCTGATCTATTAGATTCAGCTATACCAATAGTGCTTGTGGTAGTAGAAGGAGTAATTACAGCTCCTGATACAGCTTGTGTAGCTCTTGTAAAAGTGCTGTTCGATGCAGTATACGTATCTGAACCAAACATAGAAGCCCATAAAACCTCTTCTACTGCGTGTACATCTACTCCTGAACCAACTTCTGCGCCTTTAGTACCATCAGCTGCTGTTCCTAGTGCTGTTTGTCCAACTGATGCGAAAGGACGTGCATAAGTGCTGAACGACCATTCTGCAGGTGCAAGAGAGTCAGTAAACATACGACGGCCTCGTCTACTAATACCTGCACTACTTTCCATTTCTGCCAGAGCAATCTCTGATGTGTTTGTTGTTTGCGAAAAGCTGTATCCGTCCAATACAGGAATCTCCCACAAAGCCCCTTTTCCTAAATCACCCGGATCTTCGGTATTTTCAGTCGTATTTCTAAACTGAATAAACATCCGAGTATCACGGCTGAAATATAATTGTTGTGCCATAGTTTATCTCCCTATGATCTTGAAAAGACTGAATCGTGAACGTTTGTTCGTGTCAGTATCTTCTTAGTAACGAACCTCTATTAGAATTTCTCCAACTCCTAGAGGGTCTAGTACACCTTCATCAGTATCAATACTGAGAATAGTAATTTGATGTGTATGCTGCTCCAACCCATTTCTATCATAGTAAAGCAACTGACTATTTTCTTCCAGAACAGTTTCTGCATCTTCCAATAATTCGTCTAATGCAGCTACTGAGTCTTCTTGGTTTACATAGCAACGTACTGTTACATTTAGAAACCTATCCTTATACCCTGCTGTCTGATACTGTCGTGTTTCTGATCCTGCGTTCAAATGAATAGCAGGAAACTCTTCCACTTCATCCCAGAATTTCAATCTAGGGCTAGTTTCCGCTATAGACTGGTAGTATAACCCTCTACCATCTATTTTTGCAAACATATCTGCCAGGGCTTGCGTTATCCCCGCTCTACGAGACGTATATGCTCTTTCATTTGCCACTACAGTCTCCTAGTATAAAACCGTCCTATAGCCAACTCTGCCGCTACTTCACGAATCGACTTGTCAATTAATCTTCTTGGGTCTCTCTGGGAGTTAGCCCAAGGAGTCTGCCCTTCTCCAACTTCAAACACCTGATAAGGATCTTTAGCATAAGTGTACCCAAAACTTGGGTGGCCTTGCTTTGTCATATTTACGTCTTGTATTTTAACGCTACTTGCAAACCTTCCAGTAGTATTTTCTAGACGCGGCGGTGTCATATTTTTTCTTACAGTTTGAGGCAACTTTTTGTTTATCATTGCCATATAAGAGAAAGGACTTACTGTTGCGCCGGTTCTAGAGGCCTTCCTTGTAGCAACAGACCTCCTATCAATTCCGGTATCCCTAACAAGGGGTACTTTTTCTTTTCTAGTAGTCTTTTTATTAGAAGTGCCTGTAGTATGTTCATTTATCTTTTTCTTTCTTTTTCCTGTTACTTTTAGGCCCCTGCGCTTTTTTGTTGGGGAAACAGCAGCAAGGGTAACTTGAGCTATTGCACTGACTAAAGGAGTGGAGCCCTCCATATCAGCTATTCCTTGTAGCTGTTGATTTAATACTCGTACAGCTGTCTCTTCTGCTTCCTTTGCTTCCTGATTAGAAATAGATTTTTGCCAAGTAAGAACAGGGATATAGCCCTTTTTTAAATTACCTTTACTATCAATTACTTGAGTATGGTCTATTCTCAATTTCATTGTGTTTTTGTACTTGATAATTGCTTCATCTATTTTAGCAGTATCCTCAATACTACTTCTGGCTACAAGGTTTTCTGCTTTTAAAGCATTAACAGCTGAGCTGGCTAAGCCTCTCCCTTCTTCTTCATGGCCTAACTGCGCTCCGAACTTAGACCCTTGCCCCCCTAATAACTTAAAGGTTTCTGAGTCTTTATTTGTCTCATAATCTAATTTTAGTACTTCCGCTACTATTTGCCCTAATTTACCTTTACCCCTTTTATTTCTTTTTATAGTATTGTAAGAGCCAATTATAAAAGATTTTTCGGTAGCTTTCAGTTTTATAGTTTTTTGAGCCTTTATTAATTCATTTTTACGAGCTACATCTTTTACATTGTTAATCTGGGTATTAAGGTAAGCACTCCAACCTTTCCAAATTTTATCAATATCTCGTTTTTTAATATCTTTAGCAAATATTTCTTTTAGTATCTCACCAAAGCGTTTATGGTCTATAACTAGAATCTGTCCTTTCTGCCTAACAAGTTTTCGTCGAGCTAACTCGGATTCTCGGGATGTCATCCCTGCAAGCACTCTTTTTGCTAAACCAGCAACAGCCATTAAAAGTTCTTATACAAGTCTAAGACTCGCTTAATGTGGTCAGGAAAGCCAACATTATCTCTTTGTGTAGAACTACCTTGATTCTGTAAACTAGCACCAGCTATTGATTGTCTAAGCTTGTGCTCGTCTTTCAAGTAGTATGTAATTAAGTCAAGTACCGCCAACTTAAGGTCTCCAGGAATTGCCGTATAGCCAGCAGTATATACTACTTTTACGGACTCTACACCAGTTGCCCAGTTTTTATACCCAGAATCAGTTGTTCTGAATATACTATCCGTAGTGCTATTAAGTATGAATTCTTGTGCGCCTGTAGTAAGAGTTACGTAGGAAGAACTGTACGAGCTTCTTTCTTGTACACTTACTATTGCGTTTACGGGACTCTCGGTTAGTTGTACTATGTAAGTTCCCCAGTCAATAGTGAACGTCTCCGTTTTATTGCTGGAATAAAAGTCTACGAAACTGTTTCCACAATAAGTTTTTACTAATTGACTTACAGAAGGTATTAAAGCGTTCAGGCGAGCGTCATCCTTCGGTTGAGTGATGCCCTCCGCCGTTTTATACTCTTGTAATGTTATTAAATCAGCCATAAGTTAATTAGTAAAAACTGGGGTGGCGAACCACCCCCAGTCTCCGGTATCAATCTTACTGATACTCGATTCGTACTGCAGGCTCGTTGTTTGTTACGCCAGCAACCAACTCGTTAAATCCGAGTGATTGAGCGGCAACGATAGCCGTGCGTTGACCAGCTACTTCGTAGTCAGTCTCGATGCTAACACCCTTCAATCGGGGCATAACATAGTTACGTACGTTTACAGCACAAGCTGCTGTACCAGTGAAGGCGCCGCCTTCTTTAGTACCTTGTGCTAATGCGTCAGTAGCAATTACAGGTGAACCGTAGATGCTTCCAACTTGTCCAACCAGCTTCATTGCTGTATCTGAACCAACTTCTGAAACATCAGAGAAGGCTGCATCAGCAATCAGGTTGTAGTACTGGTCAATTCCAACGATGTATGCAACATCAGTAGGATTCATGCCGTACTTGCCCATTTCAGAGCGGATTGACAACAGGTTAGCACCTGTGATCGCATCAGAAGTACCAGATGCATCAGGGTCAGTTACAAGAGCTGTATCAGCAGCAAGGAATGAACCTGCGCCGTCAGTACCTGCTCCACCTACGAGACCTGCAAAGGAACCGTTTCCGATCATAATAGCGGAATCAATTGCTTTAGCGTGTGCTCGTGCGATGGCTGAAGTGATGATAGGAAGCATACTAATAACTACCTGCTCATCCGTGTCATTCGCAATAAAGGTACCAGAAACCAGTCTGTAAGCCTGGAGCAATACTCGGTTAACATTGTAGTTGTTATCCGATGCACCTGACTCTTCGAGAAGGTTATTGGCAGTTTCAAGGCCTGTACCGTTCCAGTTAGCAAGCTCGGTATCAGGAGCGATAGGCATTACAGTTGCGCCTGATGCTACCTGAATTTCTCGGAAGAGAGGAGCAACCTTCTGCTCAAGTCGTACTTCTTCTTCGAATGCTTGTGAAACGTTTACGTCGATACCAGCTGCGCTAGTAGCGTCATAAGTTACGCCAGCTTTTTGCAAGATGTCCTGGGCATACTGTGTATTCCAGCCTTTCTTAGTAACTTTACCAAGAATATGAGCGCCGAGTAAATCTTTGCCCCACTTAGTCATGTCACTTCCGCCACGGTTTTCAAAAACTCGCTTGGAATCACGCATCTTAGCGATTTCGTCAGACTTCTCTTTGAGGTCAGACTCGTGTTGCTTCATAATTTCATCGATCTGCGCGTCCTTTTCAGACATTTTAGATTCGACGTCAGCCATGAGGCGTTCTGCACCTGACTCAATGCCAGTTACGATTGCTGATTGAACTTGCTTGTCTTGCTCTGCTTTAGCTTCTGCTTCTACAGCGGCTTTCTCAGCAACTTCTCTCTGTACAGCCTCTTCGGCTGCTTTTTGCTCGGCTTGCTTCATTGCAATTTTAGCAGCAGTTTCCTCAGCTACTTTTTTAGCAAAAGCTTCCAAGTCAACGGTTTGATTTGTCTCTTCAGACATTTGTATCTCCTTTTGGACTTGCGTCCCGTCACTAATAGTGAAAGTTTTTTTGAAATCCTCGTACTCAGCCATCGAGTCAAAAGATTTCGCTAGTGAAAAAGTAGCTGATTGATTACATGGTACTGATACTACCGATACCTCAAACAACTCAGCGTCCTTTATTCTTAATCCGTCGGTTTCCTCTAAATAATCAGCGTCCTTGACTCGAAAACCAACAGAAAAGGCCCCAAGAACACCGTCTTTAACTAACTCTGCTACATCTTTAGCAGCTTTACTGATTTTAGCAGTAAGTTCCAACCCTTCACCAGAAGCCTTTAAACCTGTAGCTCTGCCTATTGGTCGGTTATAATCGTGATTGAAAAGAATAATTGGATTCTTCTCAAAATTATTCAATCCACCTTTAGTCCATGCGTCTGCCGAAATAGAATCGCCCGCGCGATCAAAATCAGCAGTACTTGCCATACCTCGAATCATGATGCTGCCTTCATCATCAGTATGAGACTTAAAAGTAGAGGTGAGATTAAATATCTTTTCCATCTACCACCTCGCTTTCCGCTATTTCAGCGGGCTTTGCCTTTAATGCTTCTAAGGGATCAACCTCAGGCTTAGGCTTTTTACCAGTTATCCCACGCATTACTTCGGGACAAAAAGATTTCGTATATTGTACCATGATAGACCAGGATCCAAATATTTTCCTAATAATGGACAGCTTGTACATTGAAGGTCTTTTAACATCAACAGCAAACTCTTTTGGGTCAGGAATGTATCCATTCTCTGCAAAATACATTGCCATCTTTACTGCCATCTCTTTCTTTTGCTTTGACGATCCCGCCATTTATTCTTCCTCTTCTTCGACTGGGCGTCCGCCCACGTCAGGGTTTACAGCACTTCCTGCTATGTTTGCTGGTATTCGTACCTCTTCTCCGCCCTCTATAGCTTCAAAGCCAAGTTGCTCTCTCGCTTCATTTGTGGAGATGATTCCACCATTTACTAATGAAGTGTAATAAGCTGACTGGTCTCTTAATTCAGGTTGCAGAGCTGGTATATCTGTTATATCTTCTTTTATTGTGAAGCCAAAAAATCTCTCGAGCCCAAAGTTTAATTTTCGTACTATAGGTAGTATAGTCTCCAAATAGTAGAGTCGTAAATTCGGGCGAATGTTAGCGTTGTTACCAGAGTCCAAAAGTATTGGAGGGACTCCGAGCGCCTTCAAAATTATCTTTTCATTTTCTGCTATAGAGTTTTGAAAGTCTAAATCTTTAAAATTTGTGTTTGAAAGAGAATCTATGTCTATTCCACCATCAAGAATCAAAGGTCTTCTGCCTCCTGCATCCGGCTTGTATCGTGCACCCCAAGACTGAATCATACGTTCTTTGATTTTCTCGGATAAGGTATTCGGGCTTTTAAGTACTAAGCCTGGGACGGCTCCGTTTTTAAAGAAGTTATCTTGGAATTTACGCATAGAAGCCATAAGCTGCATAGTTCGTAGGGCTGGGCTTAGTCTTGGTACTCCTCTGTAAATTGAGTAAAAGGAGTTTTCTTTTATATGAATTATCTCCTTAGGTGAATAGTCTACTGTTTGAGAAAAAGTATACTTCTCAACAAAAGTGTCTCTGCTTCCGTGTATAGCTACTTTGCTAGAAGGAAGGTGATACAGATGCGCTCCATCGTAGTATATGAATATGTTTCCGTCAAGTATAAAGTCTGTTATGAGATTACGCTTAAAGGTATTAACGTCTTGAAAAAGGTTAGGTTCGTAATTTAAGAGGCTGTCTACTTTCGTTCTCTTTATGCCTTTGATAACCCCGTTTAGTCTTGCGGAACCAGTAATAATACTAGGAATTTCAGCTGCGTCATCTACAATCATATTCACAGCACGGTTAACAATTTCTAACTCTTCGTACTGCCGCTCGTAGCTGACAGTAGGTTCTCTTGACATTTCTGTAGAGATACCTAAGTATTCCTGGGCAGGATTTAGTTTTTCTTCTACAGCTTTCCCGCCAAAAATATTATTATACCATGCCATTATGTTTTTCTCTTTGAATCTCGACCCACCGCATTTGTTTATTTGCCGTTCCTAGTCCGGGGTCTCTTCCATATACTTTGTGCAACTGCATGTGATGTTTATGACACAGTGTTGCAGTATGCTCGTAAAGTTCTGCTTCATGCTGTTCTATGAAGTCTTCTCTTATTGCCAGAATGTACTCTGGGTTAAGTTTGTTTTCGCGTATCCACTTATGCACTAAAGGTGCAAGACTATAGAAATGGTGAAAATCCAATCGTTCTGTAGCGTCACAAATCTCACAAGCCGAACCCTTCTGGTATTTATTCTTTGCCTTATCTCGAATATATTTTACTATATCTCGTTTTAATTTAGCCATCGGGTTTTTTTGGATTTCTATTTTCGATTAGAAGAATTATATCTACTTTGAGGTACTATGTCAATAACTATTTTTGACCAGGTATCCTAAAAACTTGTTGCCGAAGTCTCAAATGAATAGAGTCCGTATCTTAACGCGTCCGCCATGTGCGATGCGTAATTGTGTTTCGGTTTCTCTCTTGCAAGGTTAGGGTTGGCATCCCACTGGTATTGATCTAACGCAGAGAGCGTTTCTTTACATGCCTGTTCTACAAACAAAGTATTATTATCTACGATTCCAGCAACCTGTGCTATACCGTCTAGTACGGACTTCTTTGCGTTAATAGTTGAGATATCGTAGTTTTGAGCAAAGTCGAATCGTGTCTGCTGTGCAGCGGAATCAATATAAATATAGTCTATATCCCACTTCTTAATTAGAACCTGTATCTCTTGGGCGTGCTTCTCTGTTGTCTGCTCTGCGTCTAAGTATTCGTCAAGTAAGTAGTATTTCTGCTCGTCCCAGTCGTAACCGATTACACAGAACGCAGTCGGATCTCTGTAACCTACATCCAACCCCGCAAATACATCCATCTTTGACGTATCCAATTCACTCCCGTTGAAGATACATTCTTCGTGATTGAAGTTCCATATTTGACCTTCATAGGTGTTAAAGTCTGCTTCGTACTCTTGCTTAAACTCGGATTCAGACATCGATTTTCTAGCTTCCTGAATATCGCTTTCAGACATCCGAGGATTGTCTCTATAAGTCGCTCTAATAGATGCCCATTCTTGGAAGTCGTCTTGGAAGCCTCTGAAGAAGAATTCAGAGAACCAGTTGTTTTTGCCTCGTGGCGTAGATATAAATATTGCTTTGGAATTTTCTTTATCCAGTGTAGGACGTAGGGCTACGTTAAAGGCATCCTTTCCATCCGCTAGGGCTGCTTCATCAAATATAATGAGATCGTAGGAGCGACCAACACAGGAGTCAACCTGATTAACCGAACCCATACGAATAGTAGAGCCGTTGGACATTTCAATCACTTTGTCTTTTGCGTTATCTTTTGTAACTTCAAGGTCAAAGTGTTTAATCAGTGTTCGTTGTAAATCAAAAGAAATCTGAGACAAGGCATAGTTCGGGGACATGATCAGTATGTTTGAATTGGGAACTAGTGAGACTAGCTGCCCGATAATATTTGCAATATAGGTTTTACCCTGTCTCCTAGAGACGGCCGCACATACAAAACGGTACTTAGGATTATTTATTGCATTTATTATAGCCTTCTGTGAGGCAAGAGGTTCTACGCCGAGCATCTCCAAGTATGGATTTACTGGTAATTTGAGAAACCTTGTCTCAGATTGTAAATCGTGTATCGTATCCGATACAATATCCTTTCTGCTTATTTCTATTGCCATGAATTACCTAATGGTCAGTTTTACCTTTACTAGTTCCTGCATACAATCCAAACCATGCAGCCCCTGCTCCTACTATTACTGATATAAGTCCTGACTGCTCCATAGTAGGGTCTGGTAAGTCCATAAACCACATTGTTGCATAGTACAGTAAGAAAATATAAACACTCAAGAAAGCGCGAGGAAAGATTCTCCAGCTATCTACGGCCTGAGCCAAGAAGATTAATTTCTGCCAAGGATTTCTAGTGTCTTGGTCTTCTAGCTCGCGTATACGCTCTTTTAAAGTGTTTGCTTCTTGAAGTAGCTCCATAAACTTACTTAAGTCTAGTTCAACTTCGTTCCGGGACATATCCCCAGAAAACTTGTTCATATCACTCATGTATCCTCCTCTAAGTGTGTTCCATTTTTCTTGTGCTTATTCCACGCTAAGAAGCCTACAGCGGCTAATGCCCAGTAAGCAAGATAGTTTAAAAACTTAAAACCATTAACTTCAATACAAATGTCTCTGAAAAGTTTGTCCATGTATGCCTGACTCTTCGGACCAACATTCTTATAGTCTGTAGTCATGAGAGTACCATACTTATACCCGTAGTCATGAATCAACCCACCCATTAAAAGAACTCCGGTGGGAGACAACCACATAGCTAGAAACTTAGGTACCGATGCACCATCAAACTGAAAGCCTGCTGGTATCATGTACGTTCCGCCCTCTAGCTTATAGTAAAAGTTATCGCAGATTTCCCACCTACGAGTACTAAGTAACCACATTGCGATTCCTTTCCAGAAACCTTTATTCTTGGTTTCAATAGTAATCGGCTTCATGTGAGGCATCTCTTTAAACTCAAAACCGACCCTATACTCTCCTTGGCCATCAAACTTACTAAACACATACCCTACTAAAACAAGTATTGCAAAGACAGTCCATTGCCAGAAAGTTAAGAGTATATCAACCATTTACTTTTTCCT
>Ga0180120_10000250_pt1 | contig 27931 bp, 32 predicted proteins | sample CPBDNA_3_FD_129677 | JGI IMG/M metagenome (GOLD analysis project Ga0180120, IMG submission 129677) | Freshwater to marine salinity gradient microbial communities from Chesapeake Bay, USA - CPBay_Spr_31_0.2_DNA (version 2) (version 2) | ecosystem: Environmental > Aquatic > Marine > Coastal ... | reverse complement strand
GATAAATCAAAACTAATCGTTGCACTCCATAATTAATTTTAGTATAATATACGTATATTAATACCAATTGCAATTAGGAGAAAAAACAAAATGGCAACAAAAAAGAAGAACTTGAAAAAGTCTGCCAAGACTACTGCACCCAAAGGAACGGCGACGGCCCAACCCCAGGCGGCACAGGCACAGGCTCCACAGTCGGATCCAACTGCTTTATCAATAGGCGACTTGAAGAATCTTTCTACCATACTTGATGTGGCATCCACAAGGGGTGCGTTCAAGGCCAATGAAATGGCAGGTGTAGGATTCCTATACAACAAACTTCAGGCGTTCTTGGCCAAAGTGGCACCAGAACAAAAACCCGAAGAAGCAAAAGCGGAAGCACCAGCGACTGCGGAAGGAAAATAAAATGGCAACACTAATGAATGTGAATAACCAGGCTATGCCCATGGGCGATAACACTGGAGCATCAGGTGATGGTCAGACAGGTCCAAAGAGACACTTCAAACACATTGGAGAACTTGTGGACGGTGGAGCGAAGGTAGTAATCATGTACAGAACTGTACCTGGTGAGCCTAACAACTGTCTTGTAGTAGGAACAAAATTCTTACCGGACTTGTATCACAATGCTTTGATGAAAGCAGTCGAATCAGATGGCGGACAAGATGCAGAAGAATTTGCAGACTTCGCCAGCAGACAAACATTCCAAGATGGAACAAATATGTTGGCAATGTTGCACAACGACAACTATATCAAGAAGTTCAAGACCAATGAGATTATGGTCACGTATGGTAACACCGACGAAGGAAGAATACTCCTTAACAAATTGAACGAAATGATAGCGAAAGACAAAGGAGTGGCAGTGAAAGATCTATCAAACGATCCTAACGCTACGTCTGAAGCACCAGCAAAGAAGACTACTAAAAAAGCGGATGCCAAAAAGACAGCCGCCAAAGAATAAAACTTGGGTACAACTTACACAGGATTTCGTTAAGGAATGGCCGGAAGTTTTGGAAGGATTACACTTTCAAAACATGCCGGTCAAGTACCTGTTGTACATCAACATCATCCTAAAGAACAATATCACAATACACTACGACATCGCAAAAGAGTTAAAAGTAAAGAAACAAGATGCGATCGCTAAATTCTTAAAGCAAACTATAGAACAAAACTATGTGAAAATAAAAAGTGTGGATATGAAGTTTGATATTCCAGCACTCAAAAAAGACATGGAATCCAAAACATCGTTGTTGATGTCAAAAACTTTTAAGAAATAGACTTAAACTTTTCCTGTAACCAATCCAATTCATACGATAGCATCAGGGCCTTTTTATCGCCATTGACTTCTTTGTAGTATTCAACGGCATCCAGGGCACCTCTTTGTACCAATAAAGCATACTGGCCTTTGCCTAATTCACACCATTTCTTCAGTCTGTATGTAGACTGAACAGTAGGTTTCATCTCACATAATTTAAGCACTTCTCTGAATGCGACACGCCAACTTATCTCCGGTGTCAAATTAAAATGACTTGTTCCACAAACCTGTGGGATTACCGTGTGTGGTTGTGACAGTGTGAAATCTAATTTAGGATGTATCGTACTTAGACACAATTTTTTGTTATACAGAAGCACTGCCCTGTGTCCGTATTCTAGACCATTGACCGGATTCCTGGCATGGAAAATATAATGGCATGGTTCACGTAGCCTATCAGGTTGGAATGTAAAATCAAAACTATCATCAAGTTCTATTGTAGGAAACACTGCAAAGAAATAATCAGTATCACTCATATTAGCCGCGGCGTGGTAAGCCATTGTCCTACCTTTAATTCCCTTAATTCTCTTTGCTCTAGGGTATTTCTGTTTCAACACCTCCCAATACTTTTCAGCACTTGGTTCGTCATAGGACAAGAACACTATATCCATAGGCTTAGAATCATAAGCGTGGTCAAAATGCACTTGCCTGTCTATATCATAGAATTGTTTTAATTGCCTGTTACCAGGCACCAGCATAATGTCTTTAGTCTGCCCCCAAGTGTAAATTTTCTCATCTTCCCAAAAACTTGGATAATAGTTTGGTAGTTCAACATCTTGCATTTTTTTATTAATCATCCAAGTGTAGAAATTTTTGGCAGTATTATAGGAATCTATGATTGCATTTAATTTAAAATAAGTTTTTGTAATTGGACGCTGAAACAAAATGCCATGAGCATGATAATTAATATCTCTGTAATCTCTCAAAAATTTTAAATTGTGCATTTGTTCTTTGAACTTTTTAGTTGGGATCAACATCACGTTTCCTTCTTTGTTCAAACCAGCCATAGGGTGTGTAGCATACCATACATGTATTTGTGCTTTTTCGTGTTGTTCTGGAACAAAGTCCAAATCAAACTTTGATATTGTTTTAAGGTCTACGAAATTTGAAAAGAACCAAAAGTATTCTGTCTTTATGTCTGCAACCACTGATTTCAGTATTTCAAAATAACTTCCCACAAAAGGAACAATCCGTGTATTTGCAAACGGTGAAGTGATGTGTTTGGTATCTTTGAATCTGACCTGTACACTATCAAACATACAAGAACTCCTTTATCCTGTCACACACATAATCAACTTCCTTTATCTTCAAATGAGGATATATTGGAAGACTGAGAGCCTTGGCACAAATTTTTTCTGCGTTTGGATACGATCCTATGTTTTTTGTGTCTAATGTTTTTGCATAATGTATTTTTGTTTCTATGCCTTTTGTTTCTAAATACGCTTTCAGTTCATCTCTTCTATCTGTCAAAATCACAAGTTTGTGGTTGCTAGATTTTGTATTTGGACCTGCACAAATTATTTGCACTTCTGGAATATTTTTCCTATACCTTTTGCAAATTTTTTCTCTCATGTTTTGTAGTCTATCAAACTTGGATAAAAGTAGAAGTAATTGGTTTGCATGATCCTCTGATATCAGGCTGTTGTATCCATAACTGTGTGTGCCGCTTACACCGTGTCTTCGCAGAGAAATCACCGTGTCATATACTTCTTTGTCATCTGTGAGCACCATTCCACCTCCACCAAAACTAGGCATATTCTTCATTGGATCAAAACTGAACACACTTATATCTCCCATTGCACCCGAGGGTGTCTTACCATGTACTGCTCCCTGAGACTGTGCGGCATCTTCTATCAGGGGAATATGATGTGTATCACAATATTTCCTAAGTCTATCGTAGTCTGCAGGATTTCCAAACATGTTGACATACAGCACTCCGTCTGGTAATCCTTGTCCTTGCCAATCACCTATATTGCCATTAATATCAGTGTCAACAAAATGTATATCCGCACCTAGACGTTTGATTGCTCCAGCGGTCGCTATGTAACTAAATGTGGGACAGATGATAGTGCTGTCTTTTGTAAGGCCGGCGGCCCTCATCGCAAAATACAAACCGTCAGTGGCACTTCCGACACCTACTGCATATTTTCTTTTGTATTTTTTTGCTATCTGTCTTTCTAACTCTTTTAGATACTTGCCCTGTAGGACATTACCCGATTCCCATACTTCTTTGGCTCTTCTTGTAAGACGCCAACTGTAATCGTCGTATACCCTATCAATGCCATTAAATTTTATTTTGTAACCAGTCATAATAATTTTCAAGTCCTTGTCTAAACGAAACTGTTGGAGAATATTCCAATAAATCTTTTGCACGTGATATGTCCAGCGTTCCCCTCATAGGGTAAAGACTTTGCATACCAATGTCGTTGATGTCTGAATCACTTCCGGTAATATCGATAATTGTTTCCGCTAGTGTCTGCAGGCTAGATGCATTGCCGGCCGTTATATTGAAACTGGTATTTGCCACGTCTGAATTGGCCGCTCTAATTATTCCATCGGCCGCATCGTCTCTGTAAGTGAAATCAACTTTGTTCTCACCGTTGTGTAAAGTAATTGTTTCATTGTTCATGGCCTTTGCGAAAAACTTAGAAACCACTCTGTCTGGAAGATCTCCAGGGCCATACACACCACTTGGACGCACGATTATGTAATTCAACCCATCGCGTTTTGCAAATAATTTTGTAAGTCTCTCTCCAGTAAGTTTTGCTTCACCGTATATGTTTGTAGGTTTAGTATTTGACTCTTCCCTTGTTCCGTCGACAAAATCTCCATACACCATGCTACTGCTGACGTACACGAATTTCTTTGTGTTAAATTTTGAAGCGTGCCACAACAGGTTAGTTGTTGTGCCAATCACTTTTGGTATTCCATTGATTGGATCTTGATCAACTATTTTTGCTCTCGGATATGTTGCTAGATGTATGACAATGTCAGGATTATTTTTAAAGGCTTTAAGACACACCATCCTATCTAATATATCGCCATCGATTATATGCACTTTGTCTTTTTTCCAATTACGTGTTCTCCATTCTATAAGTGAATTAAGATTTTTTTTGGTAATAATATCGTAAGTATCTTTGTTATCGATACATTGAATGCTGTGTCCTTCATTTGAAAGTTTTTCAATAATTTTAGATCCTATGAATCCAAGTCCACCTGTTATTAGATATTTCATCCTAGTACTTTTACTCCGTATTTGTTGGTAAACGCTTTACCATCTTCCCTGTCGTTTACAATTGGTTGTCCTTTTATGTTCAGACTGGTGTTCAAAAGAATGGGGCAACCGGTCTGTTTTTTCCATTCCGTCAACAACGCATGGAACCCTGGATTATCCGTCTTACGCACCGTTTGAACCCTACTTGTAGAATCACGATGTATTATGGCAGGGAAGTCTTTACCATGCGTACACGCCGCTGTAAATTGCATATAAGGGGTGTTTTGGACTGCTGTAGGCAGGGTGAAATACTCATGTACATCCTCCTCCAATATGGCCGGAGCAAAAGGTCTGAACTTCTGTCTTTTCTTAATTCCATTTACCAGATCCTTAATCTCCTCACCCCGCGGGTCTGCTAGTAATGATCTATTACCAAGTGCCCTGGGTCCGAACTCCGCCCTACCACTTGCAACTCCTACCATTTTGTTTTCCTTCAATTCTTTAATCAGTGCGTCTACAGGATACTCGCCGTCTATGTTGTGTCCGAGGAACGGGTGTTCCCACTTGAGGTGCCTCCTATGGTGTGCGGCAATGCAACCTAAACTAGATCCTGCGTCACCAGGGTTTGGTATGATCCATATGTTATCAAACAATCCCATGTTTGCCAGTACTCTGTTGGCGGCACAGTTCAACGCTACTCCACCTGCATACACGAGGTTACGTGATCCGTACTTACTTGCCCTGTGCCATAATTCTGCGAGGCATTCTTCTGTGACTGCTTGTATGCTGGCGGCTATGTCCATCACATCTGCATTTGGTTCCCAATCACTCAATCCTCTGTGAAGATTTTTCTTTAGTTTGAATGGTGTCTGATATACAAAGTCGTCATAGATCTTCTGTTTGTACTTTGGTGATCCGTATGCGGCCATGCCCATCAGGATGTATTCCTCTTCTGCGGGTTTCAGTCCACAACGATGTGTGAATGCACTGTAAAGTATTCCTATGCTGTGTGGGTAGTTGAGTGTTTCTTTTCTCTCTATCCAAGTCTTGTCTGCCGTCGATATTGATACAGTCTCCCATTCACCTATTGCGTCCACTGTGAGTATTGTTGCTCCTGTGTCCTTGAACGGTGATGTGAAATAACCTGCCGCGGCGTGTGAGTCATGGTGTTTCACATACTCGTCTATCTTGATGTTGAAGTTATCCAGGTGCCACTGTGGCATCTCTGTGTAACTCAATGCTGTTCCCCATTGCCCTGCGTACAACTGTCTTGTTTTCTTCAGCAACGGTTTCTCGTAATACACAACCTTGTTAAAAGGACCAAACGTCATTGCCTCGTCTACTATCTTTTGATTGAGATAGTGATCGTTCTTGATCTTGCTGTATCGTTCTGCGTGTGCGGCCCAAAGTATCTCGCCTATGCCTGAACTGTAATCAACGACAGCCATTGCGGCATCGTGATTCATGCAGTTGATTCCTAATAATCTCATCTGTGTGGTCCTAGGCTTCCGAACTTGTCAGTAATATCTTGTTTGATTAGATATGCCCACATATCTGCTTCTTGGTGTGTCACCCTAAAGTCATACTTTTCAGGTTCTTGAAAAACTTTATTGGTGTCCTCGAATCTTCCTTCCTTGATGGTGTCTACCCACACGGTGTAGTCTGCATCGAATTCTTTCCTTGTTGCCTCAGTTGGACAAATGAAGTCTGCCACCACGGTCCTATTTGCATCAACGGCCTCTTCCGCAAATGACCACATACGCAAAGACTGTCTTTTCCTTCCTTCCTCGGAAAAATCCCAGTCGTCTGCTTTTTTCCTAACTTCGTCTGCATTCAACCATACAGCATTGAACATGGGGACTAGTAATTTTGCTAAGGTTGTCTTGCCTGATCCTGGCAAACCCATTATCAATATCTTCATCTACCTATCTCCCAACCTATCACTAACCCGTAGTTCTCTTCACCGTTGTGCTTTTCGTATGCCGGAGAAATAAACAGTCCGCCTGCTTTGTATCTGATCATTGGTAGTATGTCATTTGACCTGTAACCTGTCACAAGTCCTAATTCAATGTTCCAATATTCGTCTAATTCAAACTCCTTGCCCACGTAAGCACTGATCCTGTCCTCGGAATTGTAATACACACCTGCAATTGAATTGTCCACTGTGCACCTTGCGTGTGGATGTATATTGTTGTAGTCTGCTTCCAGACCCACGTGCATTGACAGTGCCAAAAATAATCCTATGCAGTTCATTTAATGTTGAACCATCCTTTCGCCCTGTCTCTGAACTTCTCCCACTCGTCTAGTTCTATGTCGTATTCGAAGTTCTGTGTTGTTAGGTTTACTTGTACTTCTTTCGCTCCATTCTTGATATGAAAATTCCTTGCCATGTCTGTCAGTGGACTCAAAGTGACCAATCTGTTTAGATGGTTGGAATTTTTAATCATCTTGTACACTTCATTGACCATGTGCTTGCCGCCCCCTTTCTTCTTGGCCCATACTGTGTAGGCTATCGCTATGCTACCCTGTACACCTGCCCTGTGTATGGCCTGCATGGCGGCATCTTTGCTCAACTTGTCCATTTCCTCAACACTCTTTGGGATACCGTGTGTGAATGCGAAACACATAACGGCCGCTATGTCGCCCTCTTCGTCCTTGATACCGTATATCTTCCTGCCGTATGCCTGTCTGAATTCCAGGCTCAGTTCCGGCCTAACGGGATCTTCCGTCACATCTATGAATGGTAGTTCGATCAAATCGAACTTTGGCTTCTTTTCCAGAGCTTTTTTAATTTGTCGTAAAACCATTTTTTATTTGTATATGAACGGATCTCTCTTTTTCAATTCCTTCAATCTCTTTCTGTATTCTCTTTCTTGTTTGAATTTCAGCCAAAGATTCTTTATCCATTTAATCATTATTTTCCTCCTTTTTGAATACGTATGTCGTTAATCCGCCATTACTCCAATTGAACAACACTCCAGGACAACTGGCAATAAATTTGTAACCCTCAAACATTTTTTTTACAACGTTTCCGTAAAAACTTAGTTCGAAAGGATGATCTTCTTGATCTACTTCTAGTGTCTGACTGTGATAGTTATTTGGCATCCATTTTTGAAGTGTCTTGCCCCATGGATGATATAAACCTATGATGAACAGTCCTTTGTTTGACAACATGCCCTTTAACCTCGAAAGTGTCTGCTGGTAGTCGGGTATGTGATGCAATACACCTTGGCATATGATCGTGTCGAAACTCTTCTCTGTTTCGAAACGTGTTAGGTCTTGGTTTATAAACTTTAAATTGGGTAAGTTCAATTCATCTTTTATTTTTGCCGCATGGTCTATGCTGTCTGAAAAATCCACGCCAGTAAAGTTTTTTGTTGGATATGTTTTTGCAAGATAATTTGATATGAATCCGGTACCGCACCCAGCATCAAATACCCTGCGACTATGCGTGATTGCATCCGATATGAATGATATGTAGCGATTTTGGCCTGTATACTCTTTCACAGAGTCCGCAGTGTAGGGTCCGGGAAAAGGATGTTTGTTGTAAAAGTCCTTTACTTGATCGCTTTTATGTGTAATCATAAGGGTCTTTCTTTCTAAGTTTTTTCAATCGCTTCCTGTATTTGATCTCTTGCTTAATCTTGTTGATAAGGTTATAAATCCAAGTAAACATTATTTGTGTCCTATCAGTTTGTTAAAAGTCGGTAACATTAATTGTACAGCATCTTGGTGTGCCTCGTCAAGTGGGTGAGTTGTGCCACGTTCATACTCCTCCATTAATGCCCATTGGTTGAACCCCATCATTCTGTCTCCAAACGAAAACCATTTGGTAAAGTCAATCTCGTTATAAAGTGCAGTCATAAATGCATCTTGGTCTTTGTGCTGTTTGAATTCATTATAGAAAAGGGTATTGTCTGCCAGCGTGAACATGTACGGTATTTTCCTCTTTTCTAAAATGTTCTGCAACCAAATTATGCTTTTCCAACTTAGGTAAGTTTCATGGTATTGGTTTGCGGCATGTTTGTAGATTGCTTCTGCAAATGGCCTCACACCTGTATCTCGAAACAGTTCTTTGTTTATTTTCCACTCCTCTTGCTGTGCTTCTGATCCTTGCAACGCACGGTACGCCTCTTCGTCGCCAGTGTTTGTATCCCATGGTGATATTGTGGCCCATCGAGTGTCTTCTAGTGCTTTGTTACGTGGCATGGCCCAGTCGTATCTTGATAGGAAACTCCACATCACAACAACACCTCCTACTTCTTCCATACTTGCTACCGCGGAAAACACCCTACGTGCTATACTTGAATTGCCGTATCCGGGTCTTGCTGTACAGAAGTACTGGTGGTTGTTACTGTTGATCAAAAGTGGCGCCCAAGACTTCACACTCATTTTACCATGTGATGCATCGGACAACTCTGATCCGTAAGTAAAACTACATCCTCCTGCTATAATTTTTTTAGTCATATATTTTTAAAACTTTATTTAAAAGTGGAAATACTTCTCCAAAATTTTCTTTCCTGTACTGGTCCGTTTGTAGTATTCTTCTTTTTCTTTCTGCTCTTATTTCAGGAGAATCTCTGTCAGCGGCATTCATAAAACGTATGCTGGGTTGATAATCTGTGAGCATGTGGTATCTGTCCACAACTATGTCTTTGACCTGTTTGGGCAGTGTTTGAATATTAAACACCTCTGGATCAAAGCAAGTGTTTACATAAAAAAACTTGGGTTGAAACTGTGCTACCCACAATGCCATTTTGGCCCAGTTGAACACATTGAATATATTCACTGTCGAACATATTTGAAAATCCATGTTATGAGTTTTCATTTCTTTGAACTTGACAAGATTTTGACTTACTTCTCGCCAGTTTGCAGGATGCCTCTGATACTCAAAAGGTTCTCCCACGTCATCAATACTAAATGCCACTTCGACATGTTTGAAGTAACTCCATAGGTCAAATATTTCCTGTGGCGGTAATTGTGTGCCATTTGTGTTGTAGTGTATGTCTATGTTCTTAGCATATCCTTTTTCCACACAGTGCATCAGTATTTTAAAATGGTCCTTGATCATAAAAGGTTCGCCCCCTGTGAATTCAAAGTACTCCACGTATTTTAAATCCTCCTGCAACTCCTCAAAGAATTGTGGGTTACGTTTTGGCCACCCACCTTCCTTCAGTTGTTTTCTAGCAACAGTATTGTCTCCACCTTTGGCCGTTTCATAATCTATTTCTTCCTGAGCCCATTTTGAAGAACTCCACGATCCGCATATCCTACATTTTAAATTACACACGTTGCCCAACTTAAAGTCAATAAACTTCAGCGTTGGCTCGCTATTAGGTGTCCAGTTTTGTAAACTGCTACGCATTTTGTAAATTGAGTTTTGTCTTTTAGAAGTTTTGCCGGCATCTTCTTCTTGCCAACAACTCTGGCATCCTTTAGGACGCTCACCTTCCCTGAACTTCTTTCTCAAAAGTTCCATGTATTCTGTTTGCTGTATGGATTTTAGACTTTGTTCGTACACCTTTACACCAGGAATACTGCCCTTATACAAACAGCAAGGTGATGCACCACCATTTACATCAACTTCTAAATGGTTCCACGGCAATGGGCATATGTTTGAATCTATATACTTGTCCACCAGTCTAAGACCCTTTCATCTTTGCTTAATATTTTTTTTATATCCTGCCGTCTAATCTTATCTATACTTTCTTGTCTCTGTTTTCCTTTTTTAGTTGGCATAAAGGTTTCCCTATTTTTCAAATTCTTTATTACGTCTATCAATGATCGTTGTTTTCGTGTAGCAAGAGGTTCCATGTATGCCAGTGCTTCGTCAATGAGAGTGTGTAGTAGTTCTTTAGGCAGTGCTAATGGACTTAGGATTTCGTCATTGCTGAAAGTAAACATGACTTTTGTCAGTATCTCGGTGTCCAACTCTCTGCTTAAATCAAACATGTTTTTAAGTTCTAATAAACCAGGCATTGTTATTGTGTAATCTAATCTCATCTCTCTGGTTGTTTTTGCAACTGCCATTCCTTCTTTGAAGTTGCGTAACCACTGTTCATAATTTAATCCGTCCCTTATATACTCTCCAACTTCTCCTGTGCCATCCAATGACGAACATATTTGCCAATCTTGAAACTGTGGCAGTAAATCAAACAGTTTGGTTCCTTTGAATGATGTCCTACTTAGATTCGTGTTGTATCTCACGTACACTTCTTTTGCAAATCCTAGTTCTATTATCCTCTGCATGGCTTTCCAATGCATATCCCACATCAGAGGTTCCCCTCCGCACCAATATATTTCTTTTATTCTTTTTGTTTCTATTGCTTCAACAAACTCTTGCACAACCTGTGTGTCTTGGAACTTAATAATTTGTTCTCTCAACGGTGATGCCATCCATGGTTGTGATTCTTTGCTCCATGTTTTGTTCTTCCTGGATTCTGCTTCCCAACTACTGCTCAACATGTCACCACACATTCTGCATTTGAAGTTGCATAAGTTGTTAAATCTATAATCAAAACTTATGGTTTGCATTGTGGTTGCTCCTGTTTCATCTGTGCTGGCATATGCTTCATCTACCCTATCTCTAAACAACTGATTCCAATATGATCTATATACATCTGTGTTCAACAGTTTGTGATCACATACTTCACATTCTGAAAGTTCTTCCCCTGCCATCATACGCAGTCTAACAGATTTCATGTGATCTGAATTCCAGTGTTCCTTTAATGTTAGGGGTTTGTATTCTTTAGCGTCGTTGCCTGTGTCAATATACTGTTTGAAACTCTGTGCAGGTTCTCTGGATGCACAACACATACGTCTTTCTGTTTGAGGTGAAAGATACGTGTGTGTCCAAGGAGCCATACAAAATGTTTTGTTGCCTTCGCTTGGTTTAATTTTCTTCATACTTCGCAAATAGTTCTTTCCATTCTGGAAACACATCAGTAAAATTTTCATTTCTAATTTTATCATACTTTCTGGTTTCGTTGATGAATGTTGGCATGTGTCTGGACATATCTTTTTTGTTCATCCAGTCTAGTGCGGATTCAAATCCTTTAGTTGCCCTTGTGAGATGATCTTGCGACCTGAGCCATTTCATGTGGTCGTTGTATCTTTCCGTAACTTTTTGTTTGAATTCTTGCGGTAGTAGGTCCATTCGTTGCCACAGAGGGTATTGTAGCAAATTAAAATTAAAATCTTGTGGCCTAATCAGTCCTTGTTCCACCCAACTTTGATGGAAATCACATACATGTAATGAATTTGAAAGTCCTACTGTAGCAGAAATATAAAAATCCACTTGCGGACAAACTTCTAACATACGTTTTCTGTTTGCAACTGTTTCTTCCCACACTGTGCCTTTACGCATCAATTCACCACGCTTACCTTCTGCATCTAAACTTGCACCGATTGACACAGAATCAAATTTATTCCATAGTTCAAAAATATCTGTGCCTTTGAATTTTGATTTACTAAAATTAGTATTGTAGATCAATCGAACATGATACATTTTACGTCTATCTAATTCTTTCAAAATACGTAAATGCTCTTCCATTATTATTGGTTCACCACCTGCAAAGTAAAACTGTTCCACATGGTCAAACTGTTTCAACAACTGATCCCATATGTCATTACTGCTTCTGCCGGCTTTCATTATTTTTGCATGGTTAGGTGGAGAACCTGTAAGTTTTTTATGGTCCTCATACCAATTAGAACTGAACCAAGTGCCACAACTTCTACAAGCCATGTTGCATAAGTTTGAAAATCTGATGTCCCAGTATTTTATAACAAAGTCCGCTGTGCCGTCAGGCTTTGTGTTTTCTGTCATGCCTACATTATGTCCAAAGTGTTTGTTAGAACTTAGACGCAGTGAGAAGAAACCTGAATCTTCTTGGTCATAGCATTTTACACATTCCCTAGATTTCTTGTTGGCCAACATGTTAAGACGCATCTGTTTCATCTTGTCGCCATTGAACACTTCTTCCATAGATTGTTCATTTACGTTTCCAACGTGCAGTTTGTCAAAGGCAAAACAACAAGGATATGCCCTGCCATCTGGAAATGCGTGTAGGTGCATCCATGGCAACATGCAGAATGTGTCACTATCTATCAACAATTCCTTTTCTCTAGGAGTCATGTCTTTTATTTTTAGTTTCTCGGGCTCTTTGGCCCCGTACTCATATGCCACGATACCATTCTCCTATAATTGGGAAAGTCTTTTCGAAGTCCTTTCCGGTTCTTTTGTCATACTGACTATAAAATGTTTTGAAATCTTTTTGTAATTTGCTCTGTTCGGCCGCACCCGCATGTGGTGTTTTAACCACATCCAAATAATCTATCAGTCTTTGTGTTTGATTTACTTCCATACCCTCTAACCACTTGTTGTTATTAGTTAAGAACTTTTCGAGGTCACCTTTAAATTTGTTTCTCAAGTCATCCGGTAGCACAAGCGGTGATTGGAAACTTGGAAATCTTAATATATTGAGGGTAAAGTTTATTGTTGGTCCATACACTTTACTTGCATTTTTAAACCACACCATTCTTTCAAGGAACTCGGCAAGTGTTTCTAAGCATAATGCATTTATCGTGGCCATGTTGTGTATTTCCGACGGCACCTTATCAACCATCATGTGAAGTATCTGGCTAAACCAACTGCCGTAATCTAATCCGTCTCTTATGTATTCTGCTTGTTTGAACGTTGCTTCGCAACTTGTATATAAATGAAAATTTTTAAATCCTTTTAACTTTGTCTTGAATCTGTCTATTATGCTTTGCTTTGCACCTAGATTTGAATTGATTGCTATACGCATCTGAGGATTCATTTTGTCACCTTGTGTTTCTATCCAGTCTAGCAATCGCCATAAGTTAGGTGACATCATAGGTTCCCCACCCGTTATCCTTAATTCGTCTAGTGTCCTGTGTAGATCTGTTTCCCACCATTTATAAAATGCTTCTACGTATGGATTTGTCTCATCTTTTTTGTATGGTTCTGCAGAATCATGTGCATGTGTAAAATGGTTCCTACCGTCTGATTGCAACCCTGTATATGGTCCTTGTCTTTTTATATTGTTTGCCCATGTGGTACTGAACGCTGGATTACAATACGTACAAGCAAAGTTACAAGTTCTGTCAAATGCAATCTCTAATGTTTTTAAATTTACGTTTTCGTTATGATCGCTCTCGAAAGCATTTTTCAAATCATTATCTTTGTATATCCTGCTTTTATATACCCTGTCACTGATTGAGTCTCTGCCTATGTCCTCTATCTTCCAACAGTACTCACAACCTTTTGGTCTGTCCCCACACTGCATCTGCCTACGTTGTTCTTTCTTTTGCACCGTGTTGTGGATAGCACTCGGGTTGGTTTTAATCGCTTCTAGGTCTATTTTGTGCGGTAAGGGATGATGACAACTTGTGGTCATGCCACTCCCTAACCATATAGTAGCATTGTACCATTTGGCTCCACAGAAACTTGCAGACTTAGGATCTAGTATTTGTTTTTTATATTCTAGGTCGTTCATGCGTTCCTACACTCCTCCCAAAATTCTTCCATCTCAGGAAATGTGTTCAAAAATCTTGTAAGCCGTCTACGATCGTGTTCATTAAAGAAGGCGTAAAAGTTTTTTTTATTTTGCGTACTTGCGTCAGCATTTTCGCGCCAGTAAGCGAGATTCCTCTGCATCTTCTGGATCTCGAAATCTTTGAATATGTGTAACCCGTTTGCCTCGCCGGAGTTGGCCTGCATGTACTTCATGTTGTCCTCGTGTATGTCCTGGTACTCGTTGGGTAGCATTGTGATCTGTTGCCATGCGGGTTGTCTTAGTAGCGGTATGTCGAACCACACACGTTGGTAGTCCTTGGAGTGTCTCTTACGCAGTTCAAGTATGCCCTCCAACAATGGACGCAGGCCTGTCACACTGAGGTTGTTGTAGGTTATAATGAAAGTTACACTGTTCCTGTGTGGTATTCGTTCCAGGAACTCATCCACGTTGGACCACATCCGATCAAATTCCAACCCGTGTCTGATGTACTCGGCCTGTTTGCCCCATGAGTCAACACTCACGAACTGCATCACATGTTCCACCTTCTCCTGCATACAGATGTCCTGGAGCATGTTGAAGTACTTCTTCTTCAATTTGTCGTCGGGCGGACACATATTGCTGGTTATGTTGAGGTGCAGGTCATCCTTGGGATGGTCCATTATGTACTGTAGAACCTTGTATGTGTTTTTGTCCATCATGGGCTCTCCTCCGGTCATCCTGAAGTGCTTGAGGTTCTTGTAGAGCTCTGGCCACCATTTCCAGAACGCAGTCACGTATGGGTTGTCTTCACGGTTAGGTATTGGACGCCTACGTCCCTGGAAATGTTCAGGAGCGTTGTGGGGAGGTGTTGTGGGAAACTCCCCATAACGTTCTGTCTCCTGCCCCCAGGTTGTGGAGAACTGTGGCGAACAGTAACTACACTTGAAATTACAAGCGTTGTTGAAGTTTACCTCCACGTACCTGGGTGTCCAACTTGTGGTCATTGGATTCTGTATGATCTTGTCGAAGTCCTGCATGGCCCATGGCTCCCCGGATCTGTAATGTCGGTCTGACATCTCACCGGTGTCCTCTAGTTTCCAGCAGTAACTACAGCCGTCAGGCTTCTCGCCCTTCAGCATAAGTTGTCTCTGTCGCAGTTTCTCAGCGGTGTTGTGCAGTGCCGCAGGATTTTCCTTTATCTGTGTTGCGTCTATTTTGTGCAATGGTGGGTGGTAGCACGAATTCGTAAGTCCGGTTGGCAGATGCAACGATGTCTGATTCCACTTGGCCAGACACATGGTGGGCGACACTTTCGCCAGTTTCTTCTTGGCAAGATCGGCCTGTGCCTTGTAATCACTAGTACTCACGGTCTTGCACTCCTTTGTTTCTGTGTCGTGGCATAACGAACCTGTAGAACCTGCTCTGCTGTTCGTCGAAATCGGCCACCGGTATGTCCAACTGCTGTTGTAGGCTGTTACCATACATGGCCAACTCGTCGTCTATGTTGTCCAACGTTATGTTCTTGAAGTAGTTCTCCATGTCATCCAAGTCCCTGATCATGAAGTGCTTGTCGTCTGCTTCTATGACTGTGTTGTAACAACCCATCCTTGCCCCCAACATAGCATACTTGCCTAGATCCACATCCGCACCTATGGTGCACCACGTACTCAGTATCTTGAGATTGTTTGGCCATATGGTCTTGAATTCACCTGCGGAGATGGGTTTCCCTTTCTCCGTACTCATCTTTACACCTTCTCTGTAACCTGCCACAAACGCCTGTTGCTCGGATGCGTTTATTACTGTAGTGGAATAACAGTTATGAAGATTTTCATGTGGCACACCCCAACAAAAGTCTATCTCGTTTTCCTCGGAATCTGCATTTTCATGTGTCTTCATTTCACTGCATGTTTGTCTGTCCCATCCTACCAATCCACCGTTTCCATAGACCAGGCCATTGATGTTGTTTCTGGCTCTCCATCTATGCACTGCCTTCTTGTTGGTTTTTTCCCAGTCTAGCGTTTCTAACAAAAACTTTTCATCCAACACATTGTCTCCGTCTACACTTATGAAGAACTGCGTTTCGGCCACATCCGCGGCGGCCTTGTGGGCGTTGTCAAAACCAACAACACCATCAACACGTTTTGCCCATGGTACCTTGTTTCTAAGGTCTGCCCAATTCGCCTCTTTGTTGGGTTCCTTAAAACTAATGTAGACAAAGTCTAGATCGCTTACTCGTATTCTATCAACCATGCTTCTCCATTCTCTACAACGCCATTAGGCCAATGTATATCTCCTTGTTCAAAACTAAAACCTTTTTTTGCTGTGCGTAATACAGGATATTTTGCTCTTGGCTTACGTTTTGGTTTGAGTACAATATCCGTTGGTGACTTCCACATGTACGCATCTTCACCATGCTTCATAACTTCTAATTTCCTCTCCAGCGAGACAACAAGACTTTGTCCTTCGATCGTGACGGTGTGTACTTTCTTTGGCTTTTGAGGTAAACTCTTTAGTGCTTTAAGAAGTTCTGACATTTATATCCTTGTTAAAGTAATGCCATACCCTAGACAGGCGTTTGTCTCCCAGGTATATTGCATGTCTATTCTTATTGGGAAATAGGTAGTTGTTCTGGTCTTTGACACGATCCAATCCATTGATCGAAGGCTTATGATGTAAGAACTTGAACCATTCATAATCCACCAAACTCTTATTACGCGGATCTACGATCCTGTAGGCAAGAGCAAACACGACATCCGTGCTTGGGTATTCGTCATGACAGTTGATTAATATATTTTTCTTTACATCGGTCCAATGTTCAGTAATGTGTTTTGCTGTATCAAAAAACTTCTGTGCCCATTTACTTTTCCTGAAATACATAAGCCCATTGTAAATGTTTGGCAAATGATTTCGCACAAATAAGTTTCTGTAAGGTGTATGTTTTACAATCTCGTCCTTAAAATTTCTGCTGTTGATACTGAAAACCAAATCGTGTTGCCATAGGTGATTCCACCACCAATCTGTGTTGGTTGTCCAAAGCATATCGCTTTCTAATTTTATTGTGTGTGTAAAGGGTGTGACCTGAAATGCTTTATATTCGTTCGCCCACTTGATTTTGTGCTCAGAACTGTCGTCATCTTTTAGAACCTTAACAAAATCAACTGATTTATTTTCAAATTTGCTTTTTTGGTCTGTCACTACACAAATTTTACTTTCTCTGTTCCATGATTTTATACTCTCGGCGAGTTTGATGCTCAACTCAACGTAATTTGTTTGTTCGTTGTTCTGTGCGAACCATAAAAATCCTTTAGACATTGGCAACTTCCTTGTTGAGAACATGGACATCTTGATCTTCTGTGCAATTAATTTGGTCGTTGTACTGCCAAACAATGCCTTCGTCAGTAAATTTCATGATATCGCAGTCCGGTGGTAATGTTGGTATCCTTATAGGCAGTGTGTCATAGTTTAAAAAACCGTTTGCCTGCTGTAAAGCAATGGCAAAAGCATAATCATTTCTAAATCTTCTATCATAAATCCTGTAAAGATCTAAAAAATATGAATAGTAAGACTTCACATATTTGATCATGTCAAATATTCGCTTGGCCTTTTTGCCCTTCTTGAAAACAAACACCGTGGCCCACACCATGTCTATAATGCTGAACCTCCTGTGGTCAAAACTATTTCTATCAGTCAAATCATAGGCGTCCTTGGATATAAGGAAATCATATTTGGTGTCCATAAATTGCCTTAGGTTATCTGTGAAAGGAAAGTAATCAATGTCCATGACCAATGTCACATCATATGGAGACAACTCATATGCCATATGCCTGTCAACGTTTTTCCACTCTTTCCCGTTCTTTGCATTTCCTAATTCTGGTTCTATAAATTTGTAATTTACAAAACCCAAAGGTTTCAAATGTGTATACGTGTCAAAATTTGTGACTATTGTGATTTCTAATTTAAGATTTTTTTTGATGAGATGTACACAACGCTCTAGTATCTTGTGATACTTGTGGTCAACTGTGTCAAAACAGAATAATAATATACCTTTTTTCATTAGTCACCTCGTTTTTCAAATGTTTTACTCATTTGATGATAGGAACTAATGGCTTCTTGGTTTCTCTCTGTAAGTTTTTTTAGAAAGTCGTCTGGATCTGAGATTTCAACAGGATTATTGTTGCTGTCTAAAACATATAAGGGAGAATGTGTCTCTCCGAGTGTTTTGACAAGTGCAATAGTCTCAGCATCCGCACGGAATAGGTGTTCATCATACACCACAACTAGTCGTGAATGTGCCTTCTCCAATGCGTTACGTTTTGCAACAGCAATATTGTATGAAAGGTCAGATTGTTTTTTTAGTTCGCCAATGTCCATACCACAATTATACAGTAATTATGGTGGTAAAGCAACCTGCTAAAATTATTACGATGCTGAGTTACTGACTTCCGCGTTCGAACTCGGTCTGATGTCTGCTGATAAGCCTTGTGCATCAGTTGGATATAATTCCAATAGTGCCAACGTCATCCTTGGTGCTTCGTTAGGGTTACCAGGCACACCGTCAACGTTAGGTGAATCAAAAGTGCCATCGTCCGCCGCATCCGTTGAAATCATCTTTATAGTAAGTATTGTCGCTGTACCAACTGCGGCGTTTAATTTCGCTTGGTACTCAACTGTGTTTGAAGTGTAACCTGAGTTGTCTGAAGTCAATTTCAATATGGTCTGGTAAGAATCTGTAAGATCATGGAAACCAAGTGCTAGACCGTTTGTTGTCAGTGTCTCGCCTGAACCAGATCTTGTAGTAGCCTTAGATGCAATATCTAGGTTACCTGTTGCTGTCGTTGTCAAGTCATTGAACACATCATCTTTTGATCCGTCGATACCTGTAACACAGGTAGGATCGATTCTGATCTTACCACCTGCATTGAAATAGTGTCTCATTTTGTCTGCACTTGCAAACGTGATTGATCTCTCAATCGTAGAAGTTGAATTCCATGTGCCTGAGTTTGTTGATGTTCCTGCCGCTGTTCCACCATTGATTGCTGTTGCTGATGTACATCCTGCTTCAACAGAAGCCGCCAGTGTTGCCAAGTCTGTCGCAACCGCTGATTTGATTGAAATGGTGTCACCTGCTGTAACCTGTGTTCTTGTGGTCAGGGTGTCGTTCGTGTGATTACCTATATTATCCAGACCAGTTAATAAAGTGTTCCATTGTGATGCACTGATGGTGTTAGAACCACCTGTGACTGTTTGTATGTGGGTTTGCCCCAGTCCGTATGCTCCTGTTCCTGTGCCCGCAAAATGGTTGTAACCAAATGGACTTGAACTATTGTTTACGAATACATTGTATTCGTCATCTAAAATTGTATCACCTGCTGAATAAGCCATATATTTTTTATTTCACTCCTATTACACACTCAGTTAATTGTGTTTCTACGTTATATTTAGTTTTAAGTAGCCTTCCGAGCACATTAAAGTGATTACATTCCTCAGAATCAGCAACTCTGGCCTCGCCATTGCCTGCAGAAACCAAACGATCTCCTGCTTTGCCCGTGCCCTTGACCTTGACGTTCACACGTCCTTTAAGTGCCACCATAGGATGAGACTCGTTATTACCTGCTTGGGCATTCATTAGGAATGCTGGTGACTCCGATATTATCCCAAACACATCATCAGATAGATCATCCTGGCACTTTGTTATCTCTGCATGTCCGCCTAAGATCACCACATCGCCTGCCTCGACAGGGATGTCTGTTTCATATCTCTCAGCCAAGTCAGCATATTGCGCCGATGTTGATGTTGCGTGTACTACATTACCTCTGATATCAACCAGTGTGGGTGCTGATAGTTCATTTTGCCCACCTCCTGACTTGAATGCTGTCCAGGCTCCGCCCGCGTTTCCAAATATTGTTGTGCCATCGTCGGCGAATGTTTCGTCCCACACCCAGAACAGATCTTGTTCTGTGGCACTTGATGTTTCACCTCTGTTGACTTTCAATCCAGTGAAGTTGGGCATACCAGCGTTGCTGGATATGTTCCTGTTCAATTCTATTATGTTGTCCTCAACCGACAGAGTCGACGTGTTCAATATAGTTGATGTGCCATCTACAGTTAGGTTACCAACTCTAAGATCTTCGATCCTTCCTGTTGATCCCTTAATCCTTAGTGCTTCTGTTGTGACTCCATTATCATTCACCGTGAATATTATATCTTTGTTTGATGTGGTCTGTGCAATCGTGAAATCATCACTTGATAGACTCATTGTTATGTCTGATCCTGCCCCTATCGTAAGACCTGTATCGTTCAAAATACCTAAAGATCCAGTTGTGGTGTCATTCGAATTTGATCTCAGGTAGTTTGCTGAGGCTATCCCACCCAACGCATCAGAGTCTGTAGAAGTTCCTCTGAATTTTGCAGAAGAAACTGATGTTGAAAGTTGTATACCTTGTGCTACTGATGAGAATCCTGCTGAAATCAAAGCGGCTCCTAGAGTTTCTGTACCACTAGGCGTGAATGCAAGATTACTAACAACACCAACCACTGTGTCATTCGTCACTAATTTAAGAATAGACCTTTTGACTCCTGTGTTATCTTCCGGTGATTCCGGAAGTACCTGTGTTACTCCAGATCCAGTTACTGTTGTTGGTCCAATAAGTGTCCACGCAGTTCCTGTGTACACATATAATTGTGTGTTTGTTGTATCAAACCACATGTCTCCTAGCACAGCATTGGTTGGTGCCGTTGCTGAATTAGAGGTTGAACCCACTGGCTTCCATTTAGATCCAGTGTACACATTGATTTGATTATTTGTTTTGTCATACCACATCTGTCCTTGTTGCTTGTTGGAAGGTGCTGTGGTATTATTGAAATTTTCTAATAGTTTTACAAGGTTCTCATTTAACTTTTCACCGAAACCCGCATAACCTTTTCCTATAAGCGTTAGGTCAGTGGTTGCGGTATCGATAGTACCGTCTGCGAGTGTGACCAATAAGGTCCCGAATGTGTTGTTGATCTTGTATGCCATTGCCTACTCGCTGTTTGATGCGTTGTCTCTTACCTCTGTTAAGAAACTAACATCGCCAACTAATTTTATCAATATGGTTGCAAGTTCAGGTGTCAGCATAGCGTCGATCTTTGCCTCTTCTTCTGCCGTCCACGTTGCCTCGTAATTTGCATTGATATAGTCTGCGACTTCTTGTTTTGTTGCCATTTAAATGTCTCCTTATGCTTATTTATTACGGTTATCGATCTGCTCATCGTCGGATATCCAAGTTAAATCATTGGAGTACGACCCGTCCAGGTCTCGGATGAATGTCTTCACGTTGCTTTCCGTTAGGACCATATTATGGTATTTTGTGTATCTTTTATGAAGTGCTTGTTCTTTTGTGGCTGTGTACACTAATTTGAGTCGTTTGTCCTTTGCTAACAGCATTATAGAATTAATGCACAATTTCAAACATTCATGCACAATCCTTGGTTTCGCAGATTTGTCAGTTACTATCCATTCCATCAATCCAAAAGCAGTTCCGTCACATACGTATAAACCTCCAGCACAGACAGGCACACCGTCACTCTCAACAACTATCCCATCGGGTGGCAAACACTCCTTTGGCACCACACCAAACTCCCATTGATTCCACCATTTTACAAGTGTGTCATAATCTTTGTCTCTATCCCAGGGTCTATCTTGCATTTTTCTGTAATATTATCTTGTTGACGTTGAATGATGATTCAAAGCAGTATCTTACTGCTTCTGCCACTTCTTGTGCCGTCAACTTCGGTCTGTCTTCCCACAGACCTTTGGTCATGTCTGTGTCTACCACATCAGGACACACATCATACACCGACAGCGGTTTTGAAATTAATTCTTCTTGTAATTCACTGATGTATTCTATCAGTTCTTTCTTTATTTCACAGTATTGCACATACTCAAACTTGTCCCACAATTTGAATTGACTGTAGTCCGGCTCATTCTCTATTCCTGATGTGCTTGTGATTACAGCGACTTTTATTTTATCAAACGAATGTCGACCGTATATACTTTTCAGTAGGTTCAACTGTCCCCTATTTTCATGTGCGTTCAACACCACAAGGTCACAGTCCCCAATATTCTCTAGTATCTTTTCTTGATCATGTATGATATCGTACCCGTTGCTTTTACTCATACCGACTAGATTGTATTTCTTTTTTTTGTACAAGTCAAATATGGCCTTGCCTATGCCCCTGGTATGTCCTATGACTGCTATTTTATTTTTTCCTGGATTCATAAATGTCCACTAGATTGTCCAACCCCTCAAAACATTCCGAATAGTGTTGGTAATATTTTTCAAACTTTTCTTTAGTGTACAATGATTCCTTGTAAAAGTCAATTAATAACGTTGTCCTTGCCTTTGGATTTTTATTGAATCCATTGTGTAATTGTAGATCTGGTTGAAACACAAACGCCTTTCCGGTCTGCCATGTCATTAAGGCCTGTTTGTTGGTCTCCAAATCAAGCACATACATACCACTTTTATCTCCTCCTCCGTCATCTAGACACATCTGGTATCTCCATCCACCTTCGTTGTCTGTGTGATTACCAATTTTTGTGTCAGGACCTACTGTCATTATTGCAACATTAGTTTTGTAAGGAAACTTTCTCAGTATGGAATATAGCATGGGGTAGTCGTTGAAGTCTTGCAATTCCTTTTCTCCTGACTGAATTCCCAATGCCTGCCATTCGCCATGAACGTAGTCGCCGGATCTATCATCGAAGTCTTCGGGCAGTCCTCTAACACTGTCGGAAAAATCTTCTGGTTGTAGAAAGGTTTTGTTTGGTTGTGTGTCGAACTCGTGTTTGATGTCCACCCAGTGTTTTTCTAACTGCCTGAAGCACTCGCCCTGTTGTCCTTGGTAAAAACTATTATTAAGCATTTAGTATATTAACATTTTTATCATGAATCTGTCTATCATGATCCTGCCAATTACTAAAAATCTGTTCGCCGTGATTGATTAATTCCTGCTGTTCGGTCAATTCGAAGTAGTCTGTGAATTCTGTTTCTTCTATTATGATTCTTCTGTTCTCGTTTCCAAACACGTAAACTATTGCGTCATCATCACCTAGTGATACACCGTGTTTGCTGTTCTCAACACGAGTCCATTTGCCTTCTTCTTTGACCATGTGCGTGCCTGATACCTGTATTCCTTTGTACTCGTACAAGTTGTCAATCAAGAATTTACCTGTGGCAAACACTTTGCCACCCACTGCAACTTCGTCGCCTATGTCCACTTGTTCTACTGGTTTGAAAGTGCCATCTGCCATTGTGATCATCGTGCCTGCCATGAAACAACCACCGCCGCCTGATCCTCCTCCTCCAGAACTTGTACTTCCTTCCGCATCACCAAATCCTGCCGCTGTACTGGCAAAACTAATACCTGAGTTGAATAATGCCTTCCATGCTCCACCAATTTTGACATAACCGGCTGTTATTCTTTTCCATGCACCACCAACTTTGAAGTATGCTTCGTTTATGGCCTTCCATGCTCCGTCTTTTTTGAAATTTGCTTGAACACCTATGTTGAAAACTACTACAGCCTTACCGTCACCACCTGACGAACTTGGATTTCCTCCAACTGCAACACCAGACGAATAGTAACTAGATCCTGTGCCTCCTGGCGTTACACCTGAACCGTTGTTCTCTGTGCCACCGGCCGCATTGTTTGATCCTGACTTACCGCCAGTACCACCGTTGTCACCAGTCCCACCGTCACCGGAAGTACCACCATCAACACCACCTCCACCGGCTCCGCCACCGCCTCCGTCTCCGCTGTGGTCCTTGCCGTTCTCTCCCAGTGTGCCTGGGGTGTTTCCTGTTGCTGTGTTTGTGTTAACTCCTGCTGTTCCGTTTGAGCTCTTACCCGCTCCTGCTCCTCCACCGCCGCCTCCTGCGACTGCTATGTCTGTGCCATCTATCCTCACTAGAGTGGCTCCTCCGCCACCTCCACCTGAACCCGAATATGGTTGCGGTCCTGCGTTACCGCCTCTACCGCCTGAATATGCTGTTTTGCTTTTTCCGTTAGTACCACCCGGTGCTCCGCCACCTGACGATCCACCTGCTCCACCACCACCAACTGCAACTTCCAGTGTGGTGTTTATCTGTGCTGATGATACTGAAACCGTTGTTGATGTCACGTAATGCCCTGCCGCACCTGTGCCTCCAGGACCGCCTGCGTCTGATGATCCTCCACCGCCTGCACCACCCCAAAGGTGTACATCTATAGATGTAGTACCAGGTGGTATAGTAACCTGATTGAGTGTGCCCGTGTAGTTGAATGTATTGACTATTGCCGCCATGGGATTACGCCTCCCTTACGAACCAAAGATCCCCGTTTGAGCCCTGACCAGATGTTGGTGCTGATGTCTCAACGTATCTGTTACCTGCAATACTGTTACTGCTGTCATCGGATATTGTAGAACCGCCCCAAAGTTTCAAAGACTTTACAACCTGTCCTGTGCTGGGTACTGCAACACTCGAATCACTTGTTGATGATGTGATATCCGAGCCTACTGCACCAAGGTTCATACTTGTCACGGTAAGTAAACCTGCCGCTGTTGTTCTCAAGAATCCTGAATTTTTATTTGCGTTACCGTCCGCAACAGCATCTGTGTCTCTTATCAAATGAGAATATGATTGGTTTTCACCTGCTGTCCATCTGTTTTCTGACACATCGTAGAATATTCTAGCATCATCAGTGTCTGACGTTTCAACAATTATACCTGCGTCTGCTTCTGAATTTCCTGTGTTTAATTTTAAGAATGCATCATTTACAACATTGATTTCGCTTCCGCTCTTTTCAAATTCGCCTGATATTGTCAAGTTACCTGTTACAGTAACATCTCCAGCAATGGCTGTTGCTCCTGTTAAAGTTATCGCTCCTGTGCCACCAGTGAAGGCCAATGGAGTTTTAGTTACACCTCCATCGTTGATCGTGAAACTTAAATTTTTGTCCTCTGATGTCTGTGCTACTGTGACATTATTACTTGCAACTGTGATTGTCAACTCCTGTGAGTCTCCAATTATCACACCGTCATTCGTGTCTACCGTAAGTGCACCTGTTGTGGTGTCTGCCGCATCTGCCCTTAGGAAGTTGCCACCTGCGATCACTGTTCCAGAAGTGTTAGTAGTTCCTGAAACATCTATAGCGGATGCCTGCGAACTTGATCCATCAAACACCGCACCTAGTGTAGAGTTTAATGTCAATCCTGCTTTAATTTCTGCAAAACCTGTCTGTGTCACGCTTGGTGTGAATGTCTCTTTTGAAAGTATACAAACTCTTGTGTTGCCTGCGTACATAGATGAAACAACCTTGTTTCCACCTGAACTGCCTAGTGTTTCAATTTTCCAACCCGATAGTGTTTGTCCTGAAGTATAAACAGGTCCTACTAATTGCCATGCACTACCTGTGTAGACATACAATTGATCATCGTCTGAGTCTGTCCAAAGGTCTCCCGCTGATGCAGAAGTTGGTGCAGTTGCCTCAGATTTTGCTCCGCCAGTTGGTTTGAATGTTGATCCATCATAAACTTTAAGTTGATTTGTTGTTGCATCAAACCATAACTCACCTTTAAGAGGTGCTGTTGGTGCCGATGTTGATGATTGATTCTCTAATAATTTTACAAGGTTTTCGTTTAATAATTCACCAAACCCTGAATAACTCTTACCGAAGAGTGTTAAACTTGTTGCAGTATTGATAGTTCCATCTGTTATTGTTGCAACTACCGTTCCGTCTGTTTTATTAATTGTGTACGCCATATACCAGTATTTATAACCTTCCTACACTTATTAAAATGACACTTTCACCTGCATCTGTCTTATCTTCCATGGCTTTTCCTACAATAGAACCTAATACCGGAGTAAGTGCCTTCTGGGCACAACCTGGATGTGTTCCACATGTGGTCAAAAGATCGCCTTTTGCCACTACACCATGTACTTTACATTTAACTTTTCCAACTAGAGCAATCGCTTGTCCCGGTGCACTGTCGTTCATCAAGTATGCCGGATTTTCACTTATTACTCCTGCAACCCGAGAATCATTTGATATGGTTGATTTTGTCACTTCATCTTGTCCGCCAAAAATCACCACAGTCCCTATGTCATATTCTGAATCTGTTTTATAGACCTCAGCCAAGTCAGCATATTGAGCCGATGTTGCTTTGGCGTATACTGTGTTGTATTTCTTACTGCTTGAACCTATGTCGTAACTTGTAGTCGTGTCTGGCAAAATATTTTTTGTGGTTAGTGTGCCGGCCATTGCTAATGTTCCCAATGAACTTGCACCTGTACCTGCTATGTTTCCTGTCACGTCACCTGTTAAATTACCTGCGAATGCTGTTGATGTTGTTGTGCCTGACACCTGTAATGTTGTGCTTGGTGTTGCTGTTCCTATACCTACTCTGCTCTCAGAACCGTCAATAGTCATTACAGTTGTAGTAGCACCGCCGTCATTTACTTTAAATGTAATGTCTGTGTCCTGCACAGTGTTTGAAATAATACCACCTGATGAATCAACAGTCATTGTGATGTCGCTGTCAGCACCAATAATTAAACCACCATCATTGGCAATAGAAATTGTTCCCGAAGTGGTGTCGTTTGCATTGGTAACCAAATAGTTTGCCGCTGACACCCCACCAAGTGCATCTGCGTCGGATGCCGTTCCTTGGAATTTGTTGCCTGAGATAGAAGTGGATAATGTAATACCTTTCTTGATAGTGCTGAAACCTGTGATGGAAGTTTTAGGTGTAAATTCATCTTCGGATACTATTGCAATTAGATTTCCATCATTGAATAGTTTTGTTATGTTCTGATTTGCATCTCCAGAATCAAGTATAGTGTCAAAAGTGAAACCATTTGTCGTACCAGTCGAACTTGGCGGTCCAACTAAAATATTCGTTGTTCCGTTATAGAAATAAAGTTGTCCTGTGTCAGAGTCTACCCAAAGGTCACCTGTAGCCAAGGCACTAGGTGCCGTCTGTTGATATGGAACGTTACCGCCTGCAGGCACAAACGTTGACCCAGAATAAACTTTTAATCTATTGTTTGTTGAATCGTACCAAAGTTGTCCTTGGATTGGCTTTGTTGGTGCCGAACTGTTAGAGAAATTTTCTAAAAGATGCAAAAAGTTTTCTGCAATTACTTCGCCATAACCCGCATACCCTTTACCTATGAATGACAGATCAGTTTGTGTATTAACAACTCCGTCTTGAACTGTGTACTGATTTGGCGATGCCGAATTATTAGACTTGTTTACAGTGTATGCCATTAGTATCCTGTGTTACCACCTGACGTCGTTCCACTGACTGTATTAGATGTTGACAATGCAGTTGAACTTGTTTCAGTGAATGTTGTTAAACTTTGTATTCTTAATGTGTAATCTATTTGAATTAATCTGTTCAAAGATTTCTGCACAGGGTGGAATATCACATGCGTCAACAACTTGTTGGTAGCACCGTTTTCAGTTCCTTCCCAACTTTTTAATCCTAGTTCGTCAAATACAAAATCACCATTGAAGTTTGTTGTGTTGTCAAACGCCGCCTGTCCTGTTGGCTCACCGTAGTCCAAAGTGCAAGTGCAAACTATGTCTGTGTACTTGTTACCCGCTGTGTGTCTCACTTCCATTTTGTTTCTTGTGGTGTCTTTGTTTGTAGCAGAGTTATCGTCTATTACTTTGTAATATGTTTGATTGTAAAGTGTTGCGTTAGTTCCTGTCGAATTGGGAGTAAGATATGTAATAACACCTGTTGGGTCAACAGTAGTACCACCATTTCCAAACGACATTTCGTGTACAAAACCTGTAGTCTTGTTTGCTAACGAATTGGCCAAAGCCTGAGACATGTTCTCGTAGTGTATAGCATTTCTTTTG
>Ga0180120_10000246_pt1 | contig 28089 bp, 21 predicted proteins | sample CPBDNA_3_FD_129677 | JGI IMG/M metagenome (GOLD analysis project Ga0180120, IMG submission 129677) | Freshwater to marine salinity gradient microbial communities from Chesapeake Bay, USA - CPBay_Spr_31_0.2_DNA (version 2) (version 2) | ecosystem: Environmental > Aquatic > Marine > Coastal ... | reverse complement strand
TCTGACCTCGACGAAGGACCGATCATCGAGCAGGATGTCGAGAGAGTTGACCACAGGTTCACCGCTGACGTTTACGCCGAGATTGGTCGGGATGTAGAGCGGTTAGTGCTCTCGAGAGCAGTGCGGCTCTTTGCACAAGACCGCGTGTTTCTCAACGGTCAGCGAACCGTGGTCTTAGGACCTATGTAGAAGCCTGTTGAAGTTCGACCTTGAAATGGGTCAGTGATTAATGGCAGTACCCACCACATGGATTCCAATCAATTCTGCGGGCTGGCGTGGGTTGGTTGCGGTTGTTTCATTGTCTCTTACTTCCGACACCGCACCACCAAGTGGTTTTCGTGTTATCGAGTGTGGAGCGAGGATGTCCATCAATTTTGTCGGTAGTGAGTCGGCTGTTATCTGCCGCGGTAAACCACAGGTTGGAAAGTCTGTGGACTCGGTAACTGACCCTCTGTGATCCTGCTACTCTTCTGGGCAGTAGCCGGTTGATGCGAGTCAAATTTGGAGCAAGATTCTTGTCCTGAATGTGAGTTTCATAGGCATTGATTCAACGGATGAGGAGGTAGCCATGTTCGCCGACGTCGACAGAGCTGTTGCTGCGCTCCTCGAAACTGAGAAAATCGCCGGACAGGCTCCCAAAGTTTCATTCGAAGCTCCCAAACGTGATTGGGCAGCGCAACAAACAGCTCCGGTACTCAACCTATTTTTGGCAGACATCCGTGAAGACCTGAGCCGCCGCTCGACAACCTTGATCGAAGAGGTCAACGATGACGGATTTGTTGTGTCTCGCCAGCAGCCATATCGGTTCTTTAATGTGACTTATGCGCTGACGGCGTGGGCATCACGCCCTGCTGATGATCATCATTTACTGGGATTGGCCTTGAGCGCGCTCGTCAAGTACGACTACATTCCAGCCGAGTTTTGTCAGGGTGAGTTGTTGGCACTCGTTGAATCTGGACATCAGTTGCACCTACGAGCAGGAGGAAAGATTTTTTCAGATCGTTTTGCAACTGAACTGTGGCCTGCATTGGGCACCGATTATCACCCGATCTTGCCTGTCGTTGTGAGCTTGCCGGTAGCGGCGGGTATCCCTGAGGCTGCTGGTCCACCACAGACTGTGCCTCCCAAAATCACGGTGTCCGATACTGGTTCGGGTCTAACCGATTCTGTCGAAGGGCGTGATCCCAAAGACCCGGAGAAGGGCATCCGCACCAGGCGTCGTTCCCCGCAATCATGACCACTAAAGGTTCGAGGGCGACCAAGCCAACAAAGGAATCAAAAGACTTTGGCCAAATCGTGCAATTACTGGGTGAACGAATCGCCGTTGCGGTCGATGCTTCGCGTCGTGATGGGGACATTCCCGATGACCGCCGCGGGCTTGTCTTCCCTCACGATCTCATAATTCGCGACGCCACGACCCCGCAAGCACAACTGCCTACGTTGTCGCTGGGTCCAGGTGACCTACCCGAATCACTGGACAAGTTGATTAGTGTCATGGGGATCAGTGACACAGAAGTTGGGATTTTACTCTTGTCAGCAGTCACTGCGATTGATCCACGATTTGAGCATTTCTTTATTGTGCTCAACAATGAAGTAGATACTCGAGGCCCAATGGTGTCAACGGCGTTGAGGCTGTTGGGGCAAGACCCAGCAAACCCAATAGCGCGAGCTCTCTTTGATTCCCAGTCGCCATTGCGGTCATTGGGTCTTGTCCAGTTGCATCGGCCTGATCACTCACTGGCTGCGCAGATTCTTGATGCACCAGAGCGCGTTGTGCGACATCTGTTGGGAGATTCATCCATCGATCCTGCGATTGTTGATTTCGTTTCAATAGTTACCAACCCGTTGATACCCGCCAAGCTTCTACCTCAAATAGATCTGAGTTCCCTCAACGATGTGGGACAGGAATTGTCAAGTTCCTTTACTCTAGGTATGCGCTCACGACCCGGAACCGCCGGGCTCGCACAGGCACAACACTGGCTGAAGGCACAGGGTTTTCCTGCAGTAATCACATATGACTGCAGTGTTAATGCCGTTATAAAGGATGAAATTAGTAAACAATTCCTCGCAGTCGTGCGTGAAGCAGCCTTGAGGGGTCTGCCGATTGTGATTGACCTACGTCGTAGCGATACGGAGTTTATTCGCGCGGTCAGCGACTTAGCGTTCAAAGCTATGGTCCCCATTGTTCTGATTTATGCAGCAACCATGCATGGTGACTCGACGCGAATTCGCATTGTTGACCTACCCATGTCAACTGCGACGCAACGCGAAACATGGTGGGACCATCTCGATCTGGGTTCCACTGAGCGAAACACATTACTTCGACTTGAGCCAGAGGAAATTAATTCCAGAATTCAAGGTGCGCAATCACTCTTTGATGCCGCACCGAGTGGCATGACGTCTTTGGCGCGCAGAGTTGATCCAACTTTTCAATTGAATGATGTGATCGTGGAAGAGTCAGTGTCACGGGGCTTGAGCGAACTACTTAATCGAGTGCGCTTACGCTCAACAGTGCTTGATGAGTGGGATATGCGCCCAGGTGGAATTAGAGGCCGCGGAATAACGGCTCTCTTCGCTGGGCCATCTGGCACTGGAAAAACCATGGCGGCTGAAGCACTGGCTGGGGTCTTGGGTGTCCCACTCTTTCATGTAGATCTTTCAAGCGTCGTTGATAAATACATTGGAGAGACTGAAAAGAATCTGGAAAGAATTTTCTCTGTTGCTGAAAATGCTGATGGAGTTTTACTTTTCGATGAAGCAGACGCGTTATTTGGCAAGAGATCGCAGGTTTCTGATGCGCGCGACAGGCATGCGAATATTGAAGTAGCGTTTCTGCTTCAACGTATGGAGTCTTTTGATGGATTGGCCATTCTGACGTCCAATCTTCGATCCAATCTCGACGCCGCATTTACTCGACGCCTAGATTGCATTGTCGATTTTGTGGAACCGACCGCTGTGCTGAGAGAGGAAATTTGGCAGCGGTGTGTTCAGGGGCGTGCCGCAGGAGTGACCCCTGAACAGTGGCAACAACTGGCTTCGCTGGAATTAACGGGAGGTGCAATCCGCTCCTCGGTGGTCTCGGCGGCCTACCAGGCCGCATCGAGCGAGACAGATATCGAGTTTGCTCACCTTCTTGAGGGTGCCAGAAGTGAGTGGTTCAAAATGGGCAGGCTTTCATTCCCGCTCTAAGTGAGAGTGCAAATAGGAATTATATGAACAGGGCTTTTCGGGAGTAGTAGAGTTTTGTTACTGGTCTCCGGAAAGGCTCTGAAAAATGCCCCCCACGCACAGCGCAAAGGCGTCAGCTTCTGCTGAAGAGGCCAAGGCTCAAGCTCCAAAATCAGCATCCCAGCCGGCCACGGCAACCCGTCCGGTATCGGATCCTGCGCTCAGTGTGAAGGGTTCACGGCCTGATACGGGAACTAGCCGCGAGGCTCCCTCAACTTTCGAAACCTTCGGGCGCTCAGGCGGTATGGCTTTGGCCAAACTGGGTCAAGTGGGCCACCAAGTCGTGACCGCAGGGCCCATGGGCGCCTCTGGGACGGCAATTAATGAGGCAGCGAGCAGTATGGGATACGGCGGCCCGTCACTGTCGACGCTCGGTGTTCATGCATCAGTTGCCGCGACCGCACTGGGACGCATGACCATGGAAGCAAGTGGTGCTAAGCCCACCGATGTTGCTGAAGTGGAGCGAGCCAAGTACAAGGCGAGCAAGGCCCAGGTGCAACACGCAGACATGGTTTCCGACTCCCGAAAAAAATTAGCGTCAGGGGAATCAGCCCCCACATTGAAGGAAACCCAAGCGGCCTTGACGTCTGCAGACAGCCCTGAAGCGAAAGAAAAATTGGCCCAGGAACACATGGCGATGTATCGGGCGAAGAAGAGTCTCGAAACTGGTACCAAGAGTTCTGGGCGTTTACAGGCGAGAACCCATCAACTGACGCGGGCACTTGCGCTGGGTAAAGCAGTTGAACAAACGGGACATCGCGCGGGGTATGAAAGCACAATTGAGGAATCTGCCAATGTCTTGGGTGCAACAGCGAAGCGAGGGGCTGATGGTGAGGTTTCCCTTAGAGGTTCAGACAAGCTGCCGAAAGAGGAAGTTGGTGGAGCGACTGCCCAGAAACTCGCGTTGTTCCATCGAGGGATTCAAGCAGCCGGTGACACCTTGGGTGGAAGTACAGGTGAAGAGGATCTCCTGAAAGGAAATAACGCCACGGCATTGGCCAAGTCTGGCGCGGGAGCCCTGCGCGAAGTGGGTGTGCACGGCGCAGGCAAGCTCGCCGATGCCCATGGACTGGGCGGAGCAGGCTCCTTTGTCGTGGACGCTGGGGCTAAGGCAGGGGGCGCGCTGTTAGGCGGAGTTGGTTGGGCCCTGGGTGCGGCCACGGGTATTGAAGCTAAGGCAAAAAACCAAGACAATGTTGATGCCGTCAAGAAGTACACAGGTGAAGGCGGCGGCACTTCGCGTGCTCAAGAAATAGAGGAGCGCGGACTGAGAGCCCGACCTCAAGCAAATGGTTTCAATGACGCCCAAGCTGGACTGCCTTCGGTGGACTACTCCAAAGAGGGTGATTCGTGGGGCGAAGCCCTCGACAAGGCCGCCGCGGACGGCCATACCTGGAAAGACAATGGGGTGAAAGGCGCCCTTAGCGGTTTCGGCGCAGGAGTGGCTGGGGCTGCCAGAGGTTTTTGGAATACGACGTCGGGCACGCTTGGCAAGGCCGCAAAGGATGCCGGAACGATGGCTTCTCGGTTGAAACAGACTGCTGTCAACAAGTGGAAGTCGGGGACGAGTTGGTTGAAATCCGCCCTTTTCGGCAAATCCCATGGTGCTGGTGATTCTGAGGACGAGGGCATCGAGATGACGTCTCGCTCGTAACGCCGCCTAACTCCTTCCTCAATAACTTTTCAGATCCACTCCGTGAAAACTGGAAACTCATGGGACTAAAGTGAAAAAAAGAGAGCTATGAGGCGTGTCGCACAGAGTGAAATACCCCACTTGTGGTCGAATTGAGCCGTTGATGGCCCCTCATTAACTGTCGTTGCGCCTGCCTTTACTGGAATGGGTGGAACCTCAATCAATTGAGGGACCCGCAACGAGAGTTGGGACGCTTGACCTTCCCCAAAAAGTCCCTGGCTTCGCTCGCGAAGCCAAAAAATGAAGTGAGGCAGTCCAGTAATGGCCGATAACGAAGCGGATTTACCCAAATCGGGTGAAGACCAGTATCGTCAATGGGTTGACCATGTGCAATCGGCCTACGAATCCGAGGTTTCATCGCCTTCGACGGGTAGTGGACAAGAAGCGTCACTTTCGGGAGCCCAAGAAATGCACGGCGACACTTTGGTTGCCATCCCCTCAGTTTTTCCTCGCCCACAAGTTACAACAGCTCGTGATTTGATCATTGTTGAATCGGGCCAGGCTGCGCGGGTCAAAGTGACTGTCCGCAATGTCGGCCCGGTTGTTGAGACTTACTCGCTGAGCATTGTTGGTCCCGCTCAAAGTTGGGTCAGTGTCGTTCCCCAAGATATTTCGCTTTTCCCGGGCGACGAGGGCAGCGCTACTGTAGTCATTCGCGCTCCGCGGGCCTCAAAAGTTGCTGCGGGCGACTACACCATCGGAATTATTGCCCGTTCCGAGGTTGATCCAAATGAAAGCACAGTCCACGAGTTTGTTGTTCGAGTCAATCCATTTTATGAGTCCTCGATGGCGCTCAGCAGGACGACGATCAACATTCGGGGCAGAACTACTTCCTTTGCTCAAGTAACAAATGGTGGCAATTCGAGCGTCGAATTTTCGTTGAAGGCAATGGACCCTGACGGATACGCTCGATGCAAGATCGAGGATCCGGAATTCACATTGGCTCCAGGGGAGACGACCTGGAAAAAGATGGTCATCACGGCACCGGTCCACCTTTTTGGAAAGCAAAGGACGCTCGGTCTCGTTGGAACTCTCACGCCAATGCGAGATGTAACACTCGATACCCCTTTGGAAGAACTCAAGCCCTCAATTCAACGCGTCACAATTGTCCAAGGGCCTCTCATTCGTTTCAGGCTCGGCGTACTCGGAAGAATCTTGCTACTTCTCCTTGTCATCGGTGCGGTTGCCCTATTTTTTGCCAGTCGCTATCTATTGGGCCCATCAAATTCGTTGAAGAGTGGACCACCTGCCACCCCAGCTAATTTAACAGCAGTGCCTTATGGGGAAGGAAAGGTTCTGCTGCGATGGGAAGGCGCAGGAGGAGCCACGGGCTATTCGGTGTACGCGGTGGGCGATACGGGCGATGCTTTGAATCAAACACCGGCCGCGGCGGTAACAAGTCCAGTGTCGCTGAGCGGTTCCATCAACGTGCAATTTGCATCTTTCCCTGTTAGCTCAGGAGGTGACGCACCTTCACCATCCCCTTCGTCATCGGCCACGACGGCACCGAACGACACCACTGACACTACGGATCCATCGTCGACAGACACACCAAGCCCAAATGGTTCGTATTCGTCAAATGAGGAACTTGCCATTGAATCCCCGACCTGCGGCGACTGCACGCACGTGGCTGATGTGCCCAGTGGAACAACTCGATATCTTGTAACCAAAGTCAACCCCGGGGTGAGCAATTGCTATCGGGTGATTGCAACTGACGGAAGTCTTCAATCTCTATATACGCCTCAAGAATGTGCGGATGTACCCGCCGCCACTGATGCTGCCGGTGCGAGTGCTGCTGCGGGCGCTGAAACACCAATTCCATGCAGCCCGAAAGATCCGCTCGTTGATAAATTGTCGGATTCGGCACTGGCGCTGACATGGCTTGCGCCGTCGGAGATTAAGAAGAAAGCTGCAAAAGCTGCAGGCTGCGATCGTAATGTCGCTATTTCAGGTTATGAAGTTCAACGCCAAATTCTTTCGGGATGGTCGACGGTCACACCAGCCCCTGCGGCAACCGATACTGCGTTGGAAATCACCGGGCTAGATGCAGCAACTCAATATTGTTTCCGCATGCGCTCCGTGAGTGAAGGTCAGTTCTCGGAATACACAACCACTATTTGTAAGAAGACCCAAAAAGCCCCTGAGGTCGCAACGCCGGATCCATCAGCAACAACCGATCCCACCACCGACTCTGCCGCGGACTCTGGCTCGGCAGATGGGTCCACGGACGCGGCGGCAGCGGGAGGATCCGCGGTTGGGAATGGAAACGAAGCCAAAGCAGATACGACGGCTCTCAGTGCGAAGAACGGAGCAGTGTCCTCGGGTAGTGCCAAGAAGCCTAAGGCCGAGGCCAAGAACGATAAGGCAAGTGCGGCAAAACCCAAAGCCCCAGGCACAAAACGTATTGTCGTTCGAACGGGTGACACGTTATGGATGATTGCTGCAAAGCTAGCGCCTAAGGGGCAGACCACAGAACGAATGGTCAACCGAATTGTGAAGCTGAATGAATTGAAGTCTAAAACCATTCGACCCGGTCAAATTCTGAAGGTCCCGAGCAACTCATAAGTCTTGCTCAAATTTTGAGTTAATTCCCCGAGGAAGATATTGGCTTTGGACTCGGTGTCGGTTGAGGTGTTTTGTCAGGGGGAATGCCAGGCTGGTTGCTGGCTTTACCGGCCAGTGAATTGCTCAGGGAAAATTTTGGAAAGAAACTTATGTTGCTAATCGCCACCTGACCAATTGTTGACGGTGATGTATAACTGTCAGCAAACCTGGGTGGATAAACGCTATGCATCAAAATGCGTACCTGTGTCACCCACACTGCGTCGAATTCAATGATCTGCGAGAAGTCTGCGACATCTGAGATCAAAGGCAATTGCTCAAAAATAATTGACCGCTCCAGAGGTTGCGAGTCCGATCCACTGGGTGATGGACTGGGCGACGCGGATGGACTGGGCGACGCGGATGGACTGGGCGACGCCGATCCACTGGCAGATGAACTTGCTGACTCGGAATTTTGAGAGGCATTTGAAGCCTCCAGTTGCGGGTTAAATGTAATTTTCAGGCCTCGTGGGGTTGCCAATGCTCGCACGTCGAGAATATCGTTCTGAATTCCAGGGTTGATGATCAATCTATCCAGTTGCACCGGTCTATAAAAATAGAAGTCAACATAAGATTCCTTGCCATAGTCATCGATGGGTGCTGAGGCCCAAAACTCTTTGAGGTTCTCGTTAGACAAGGCAGTTGGCGGTGTGCCAAATCCAGCGCTGCTCGCGGTGATGCTTTGAACTGGTACAGGAGTGCCAATTTGCGGAATGAAGAAGTAGAGAACATTATGAAAAGCGACATCCGCGGAAGTGCGAATGGGTTGCGCGTCACGCGAGAAAAATACAAAGATGCCCAGAATTAGGGCGAGGAGCAGGGGAATCAGACAACCCCAATTCACGCGCCGAGGAGCATGAGCGTTCTGCACAATTGAAGGTTGTGTAATTTCATGACCATCCGGAGTTTCCGTTTCAAGCAGGTCGTACCCGCACCGCGCACAAAAAGTAGTCCCGGGCAGATTTCTAAAGCCGCACTTGGGGCATGGAGACCCATTGGCAGGCCCCAAGGGATCTGTGCGGCCCACTGACATTGTTCGTCCACGCTTTTCGCGGGGGAGTGCTGGCTCTTCGGCATCAACGCTCTGGGGAACTGGTTCAGCCACGAGGACTTCTCCGAGCACTAAGGGCGCCTCAGTCTCAAGTGTGCTTGCTGCATCTTGTTCTGTGGAATTACTTGCGCTGTGATCTGCATTCTGGTCGATTTCAAGCGGTGGTGCGGGAGCCTTGGGAAAACGCCACCATGGTGTTGGCTTCCTCGGGCCCTTATCAGTAACGACAGGGGGAAGCGCGCTCTCAGATTGAGTCGCTGGCTCGCCATTTTGGGTATTTGGAGTTTGCTCCGTCGGCAGCGAGCCCTCGTCGGTGTCCGCATCATTCGCTTTTTGATCACCCTCCGGGTCGACGGGTGATGATGTTTGCGCGAGCGCGGAATCATCTGTACTCGGTTTCCACGGGGGTACGCCGAAGAACTCAAGGTAAGCCCCACAGTTGCAATACGGTGTCCACGTTGTTCGAGTGCCACAACGCGTGCACGTGATGTTGGGTTCGTCAGCTGTCATTCTTGAGACCGAATTTCCATGGCCACATGGGCGGGCAAAATGGTATTGAGAAAATCCTTCACGGTCGAGATGCTGACAGCATCGAGTTGCGCAGCTGGCACGTCAACGGTAACCGATGGTGATGCTGCTGGCTCCCAGGAATTTGGGTCCGTGGGCTCTGCGCTAACAACTACTTTCCCACTGTCAGTCACAGTGGCGGAGTCACCAAAAAGTTCGCTCAGGCGATCCTCAAAACTCTTCTTTGTGCCTCGCCAAGTGGAACGCTGAATACAACTAGCGAGAGCTGTGCGTTTCATATTTTCGGTCCATTGCTCATCTTGGGTAACAAGCAGCCACGAACTCATGTATTCCACAAAGTCAATAGGTGCAAGGTATGGATCAAGATAAGCGTCGTAGCAGTCTAGAACTGAAATGATCGGAGCGAGAACTTGATCTAAGGCGGTCAGTAGGAGTTGCACTACTGGGTCCTCTGCGAGCATCGAGGGTGTGTAGTCCACCAAAGGAAATGGAGTTCTCAGGCCTTCAATGAATTTCCTCTGGGAGCCGACACCGCTGGGTTCCCCCTGTGCGGGCAATTCCTGTGACACTACCGACATTTTTAGACAACCTCAAATTGACTTGGCAGGCTGTACAGAAGGTCATAAGACTGCAAGGAGATTTTCTCAGTCGGTTCAGCCTTGATACCTGTCACGGCATCCGTTGGAATTAGTCGAGCTAAGTCAATATATGAAACGCCTCGAACCTGTTGAAGGACACCGTAAATGTCGCCGACGGAAATATCCCGACCGAAGGGCCACCCCTTGCCGTCGTAACCTCCAAAAAGTGGATGCATGAAAGTAGCGATTGCCAAGTCCGCTTCAGCGAAAACATCCTCACTCTTATAGCCGTTGGATAAGGCAAGGCGTGCAGCTACTTCAACGCCCATGTAGCGTGGAGGTTCCACGCGAACCGTTGTCCCAACAAGACGCCTTTCATCGAGGAATTCCTGTACTTGAGTGAGGGTTTCTACTCGAGGACGCAAAAGTTGAAATGGCACACGTCCAGGGGCTACGTCAGGGACAACCAGAACTAGCACGGTTCCAGGCTGGCCTAGATCGGCACCGTTGAGGCACTTGGTGCGAAGCAGGCTCGGTGAGGCTTGTTTGACCAGCATCTCAAAGTCCGAGGTGCTCACCGCGCGGTTCCTGGCGCGGATATCAATTGCCGCTCGTCCTTTAAGGTCTTCGATGCTCTCTGCGTCAACTCCGCCCACCGCGGGCACAGTATTTACCACACTTGATATAAAAGGGATGCTCGTTCGAAGTACTCGCAGTGCTCGTGCATCAACGTTGCCGGCAATGCCGCCGCCAGCTGAGTACTCGAGAATACGGACTGTGCTGCCACCTGGCGGTGTCGCGCCGTAAGCACGCACGGAGCCATCCTGAAGTCTCACAAGTGGACCGAATTGAATGAGCCCAGTCACGTCATCGACAGTAAACGCTAAATCTTGGTCGGACAGGTTGGCAAAGTTCCCAACTCGATGCCACTCCACCCAGCCATCTCGGCTAGTGAGTTCAATTGTGAGGGAATCCTGACCCGCAACGAGCGGGAATCTATTCAATTGCAGTGTTTCACCGGGTGTTCCAGTGGTTCTTCCCACGGTTTCATTTGTAATGACCTGGCGGTGAGACGCAGGAGCCTCCCCGCCGATTGTGTCAATGGTGAGAGAACTGATGCTAGGAGAGTTTGCGTAGGGAGGCTGATCGCCCTCAACTTCGGTTACTCGAATACGAATCCAGCCTGATGTAATGGAACCGAATGAGCTCTCTCGATGTTCGCCAAGAAGTAGTTGAATACTTCCCTTGCGGTTCAGGCCGCCGGTGGTGTCAGAGAGGAGCTGCACTTCGATCCACGTATGGCCATCCCAAGCCTCAAAAATCCAAGGTGGTCGCTTTGGATCGACACCGATGCCTTCGATGTGTGCGTCGACATCGAGTTGGACAATGCAGTTACTGGCAGGCTTGCTCAACCCGATATACAGGGCGTCACCTACTGATGGGACTTCATTGAAGCAAAGGAACTCGAGTTGGCTGAGATCTACTTGGGTCAGTGCTCCGCCGGCTCGCTGCGTCATGCAGGCGGCGATTTCAAGACTCACTAGATTGAGTTCGCTATCGGTGGTGAAGTTGACGGGGGGAGCCGTGCCCCGACGCACGGTTGACACCATGGTTCCCCGAGGCACTAACACATCGGTCGCTTGTGGGACTGCGAGCATGAAACGCAGAGTTGTGTATGCCGCCGTTGGCGGACGCAAATGCTCGCCCAGCAGTTCAAGAAACTTGATGTAATGCAGTTCCGGAACTTGGTTGAGTCGATAAACCAGCTGGTCCGTCATGTAAGCAAATGTTTCTATGAGGGTGACACCAGGGTCCGCCACATTGTTGTCAGTCCACGAAGGGGAAAGCCGTTGGAGGATTCGCTTGGCTTCATCGACAAAGTCTTGGAAAGCGCGGTCATCAAGATTGGGTACAGGAAGGTTCACGATTCTACATCCCTAGGTATCAGGTAGAAAGGCACGAGAAGGTTTCGCACATCATACGAATCCTTCAATCTATATTTCACTGTGATGTTAGCCATCGTGTTATCTCCTTCGAACTTTACGTCGACAGCTAAAATGTCGGCTCGAGTCTCCCAGCGCAACAGCGATGAAATGACCAGAGTCTGAATGCGGCTAATCAATTCAACGGAAGCTGCCTCAAAAACAAGGTTGTGAATTCCACAGCCAAAATCCGGACGCATGGGCCTTTCGCCATAAGCGGTTCCAAGAATGAGTTGCATAGACCTTTCAACATTCTCGACTCCACCAACTAGGGCTAGTCGCCCCGTGGAGTCGAGCCGCAGCGGGTAAGCGATCCCCTCACCGACAAAATCTTTAGTGGCCATTCCTCACGCTCCCAAGTTCACGATGCCGCCAGAAACGTTGACAATCGGTGCCGCAACGGTCAATTCTGCATCTGCCTCAATATTTACTGTAGTGGCAGCGAGGTTGAGAGCCCCAACGGCCGAAATCTCCAGTGCTCCCTCTGCCGAGATGGATACGTCGGCTTCACCATTGATCGTGACGGAGGCTGAATTGACCAGCACCTCGCCTTCTGAGTTCAAAGTAATGTCAGAGGCGCTGGTGATCACGATCGGCTGCTCTTCGATTGTGAGAATTTCAATCCCAGTCTCCGGAGAAAGCCGAATCATGCAGGAGGCCCCTCGAGTTGTATTAATCGTGAGACTGGTGTTTTCGGGAGAGTCATTGAAAATCACCTGATGGCCGTCTCGGGATGTATAGGCACGAATCATGGGCGTACCTTGTACGACTTCGGAGAATGGAATGGGCGCCTGACGCTCTTGACTGTAAAGGCCGCCTAACACATAAGGAGAATCAAGCTGGGCATTTTCAAAGGCTACGAGAACTTCATCGGTGGGCTCGGGCAGAATCTGCATTCCCAACATTGCACCAGCTCCGGCCTGGACGACTCGAGCCCAAGGGCTCACGTAATTTTCAGAGAGCCACGGAAAACTCAACAAGACACGCCCCAACATTTCAGGGTCCTCAACGTCCGTGACTATCGCTGGATAAACACCATAAAATTTGTCATCAACTTCGGCTGCATCCTGGAGTCCGGCAAGAGTTCGGTCCTCGGAACCACTGCAGACGACTGCAGTTCGGTATCCGTATAGATCGGGCACAAATGTGTGAGTTGTCGTGGTGATTGTGTATTCACCGGTGAGCACTCCTGCATCGCTGAGGCCCAAAGCTCTATTAGGCATGGCAGAGGGATTCCCACGCATTTGAATCTCAATATTGGAGTACGCCCCTGCCATACGGGTTGACAAGCCGAAGGAGGCTGATTCAACTTCGGCTTCATTCCCATAGAGGTTGCGAAAATTGACGTATTGTCCGGCGCCTCCAAGGCTGAGTCCCAATTCTTCGGGCAGAATGGAATTCAGAGTTGTTTCAGACGCTGTTGGAGATTCACCCACGCTGGGCATTCCAAGCGTTTGGTCCCAGCCGCGCGCGGATGCGGTTGAAGTGATGCCCGAGCCACTAACAAATGCTTGTACGCTGATGACTCGTTCATCTCCAATTCCAAATGACAAGGGAGAAACTTCGATGCCCGTTGGTGGTGGCGCCGATTCGGCAGGCATCGCTGGGCCAAAAATTAGTGTTGAATTGCCCAGCACGGGGTCAACTTCCACGAATACGACGTATCCGATTTCTCGACCAAGTCTTACGAGAAAGTCCCATGCAGTTTCATTTGACTGAACAATCATTTGATGTAGAACTGGGTGAGGTGTGGCAAGTGTGACGATTCCATATTCGGCACCAACCACCTCAGCTAATTCACTGTATGTCATGAGAGGGTACCCGGTGGATTTCTGCCCGTGCATCATGCGATGACCCTCGTCGTAGGCTCGAACGACACTGACTTTCCCGCCAACGTTTTCGTACTGAATCTCAAGACTCTCGACCCTGCCAAAGAATATGCAACTCCCGACAGGGTCGTTGCCGAGAACGGCTCTGACTTGAACGAACGCGCCAATTTCTAGGCCGCATTCCAGTGGAATGGTCAATTCCGGATCAGCAAATTCCATCTCACATGACGACGGAAGGTTGACCTGTGACTCTACTTCTATTCGCCGCACGGCCTGTGAGACATCGGGAGGCAGCGGAATACCATCCACGAAGATTCGTAACGAAAGGTCAGCCGTCGTATTGGAAGTCACGGGCTCTTCCTCGGACTATTTTGCTGCGCCTTGGCCGAGATACCCAGAGTGTTGGACCCTGAGCCCACAGGGCGACCGGATTCACCGCGGCGTTGCAGAGCCGACTTGTCCGGTATGAACAAACTAGTCCCCGGTTTGACTCGCAGCGGATCAGAAATGTCATTGGCTTTGGCAACATCCCGCCAATAGGAAGGGCTTTGATAGGCGCGGAAGGCAACGTGCGCCAACCGGTCGCCGTCATAGAGTTCGAGGCTTCGTAATGGTTGGTCTCCACCTGAGGTTGGGTTTTGAGACTCAAGGCTTGTTGGAAATTGAGTGATCTTCAAATGGCCGGAGGCCCGTATCGGCTTGCCACTCGTGTTAAATTTTTGAAATTCAACTGAGACATCCTCGACGTAACTCACGGGTGACACAAAGTCTCCCCAGAGCAGCATGACAAGAGGCGCAGTACCGACTCCAACCATGGCCAGTGTGGCATCCACTTCACACAGTGAAAGGAGACGTTCAACATCCGGCAGGACACTGTCAGCGTCCTGTGACCCACTGGTCTTGACGTCCATGGCATTGCTGTCAAGTATGAAGTCGAATTCAATACTGAGAGGTTTAGTTCCCAACCAGTTAACAGGCCCGGAGCCTTCAGCGGTTGGCGATGCATTAATTCGCCAGTCCGCGGATTTACTGAGATTTAATGATGAGGGAGGAACCCAAAATGTGATCGATGGAAATCCGCCAACGGTATCCTCAACGATGCTTGAAACCCCTGAAGTTTGAGCCGAGAGAGCACTTGTCGCTACGTACGCGGATGTGCTTCCGCCCGGCGTCCAACTAGTGATGGACGAGAGTGCGCTTGCAACGCCAGATACTCCACCAGGAATGACGATTAACTTGAATGGCTGGACATTTTCCGGGCTATCGATTCCAGGTGCAAGGTTCGTACTGTTGGTGAACCCGGAATGGCTAAAAGTGAGAGTCTCATTTATTCGTTGTGGAGTTTCAGAAGATGGAACTGCGACAAAATCCGGTTGTGTCCAGGCAACGGGATACGCATCCCTGAAGTTATAAGTCGCCTGTTGCATTTCACCTTTGACGTCAAGGTAATTGATTGTGATTGAAATCGTTGAAGGCCCTTGTTCGGCCGCCGCTGCGAACCATTGGGAAATCCATCCAGATTGGTTTGCGGTCCAGGGACGGCTGAGCGTGACGTTTGCATAGTCAAGCCCTTCCATCATTTGGAAGCGCGTGCGACTGTAGCCGCCCGCTTGTAAGTCCGTTGAACTCAAACTTACGGATCCGAGTGACAGTGATTGCCAGTTTGCCCCCAAAGAACGATCTGACCCAACAAGGTCGATGCTCACCGCAAAACCAACAAAGTTAGTTGCTGTGTATTCGGCATCAAACGGCGATGGTGTGGACATGATCAATTGTCTCGCATCAGCTTGCCACGGCGTTCACGGTCCCGCAGGAGATCATTTCGCAGGTGCTTTCTTATAAGTGGGTAAAGAGCCTCGGCGTGCTTCTCAAGCCAGGCACTATCAATGGATAAATCGACAGGTTTGGGCTCTCGGGCAGGTTTTGACACTCGAGTTTTGCCTGACGTCGTGCTGCTTTCCTGACTGGCCTGGGGAGCGGGAGCAGCACTCTGAGTGTTTGTTGGGAATTGCGGATTGTGGACTGCAGACGTCGCCTTGCGTTGGACCGCTTTGGTTTCCACCGTTGGAATCGGAACAGGCAAGGTGGTGGGTCGCCCAGCAGTGGGCGTGTTTGCAGGACCCTGCGCGGGGGCTTGCGGTTTGGATGCATTGACAGAATGTTCAGTGGTGCGCGTTGATTGAACTCTGTTCGGCTGAGAGTTGGTCTTTTTCGGATTGGGTCGGACCACAATCGCTGAAGAGAGAGTTGTGGAATTGGAAGGCAGGGATTGCGCAGGCACGCGAGTCAATGCGTTGACCGACCGTGGTTTTGTCACAGCCATGATGGGGTGACTCGCCTGAGGTGCATTGCTGTGAGTACCCACTTGGCCCAAATTAGGGTTTGAAGATGAGTGGGAAAGGCCTGGCAGCGCGACGGATATCTTGCCATCGTGGGCTATTTCTGCAGCCAAGGCTTGGTTTTCCAGTCGTTGTCCCACAAGTGAGTTTTCATTGTGAACTTGCTTTGTGCCATTCTGCTGGACCACATGAGTTATTTCATGGGCGAGGAGTTTCTTCATGGGAGACGACGTGAGTGGTCTATCTCCGGGAATGTGAACTTCGCCTTTGCGCGTGTACGCATCAGCGTTTAAAGACTTTGCTTGCCGGGTTACCTGTGGACCTCGGTGAACGGTTACGAAGTGTGGACTAGTACCGACAATGGAAGAAACCGCCGAACGCACATCATCCGGCACAGGGTGGATATGTGTCACATGTGTGTCCGTCACGGTGAGCCCCTGCCCAGGTTCGACAGACACTGGTTGAACGACAGGGATGCTCGAATCCGGCTCACTTTCGACTCGAGACGCAACATCGGGGGTCTTCGACGAAACCTTTGGACTACTGGCGTCTACCCCAAAAGGTTGCGTTGGTCGCCTTTGTATGAGCCCCACTTCACTTGTGAGCGGAGTTGTTGCAGCGCCTGCAGTTGCGTGCGATTGTGCGCGATTGCGCGACACGACTGGCGAAGAAATCTGTTGAACCGCGTTATCGGTTTTGGCATTCGGAGTAAGTAACCCCGTATCTGTATGTCGCTGCGGCTCATGACTCATGGAACTTGCAGACACCGGTTTTGCTTGTGACTGGGGTATTGGTTGTGTATCGGGTGTTGTTACCGGGGTGATGGTTACCGGGGTGATGGTTACCGGGGTGTGGGTTGCTGCGGGTGTGGGTTCAGGTTGGGTGGGTTCAGGTTGGGTGGGAGTTGCGTTGGCGCCTTTTGTGGTTGCGGGTTGAGTTGAAGCGATCGAGGTCTCGGGTGTTGTGACCGGTGTGATCGCTACGGGGGTGTTGGTTGCTGCGGGTGTGTCGAATCTAGTCGGGAGGTTGCCTTTCTGCCCCACTATGGGCGTTGTTCCTGAGGCAGATTTAGGAAAAACTTCAACGACTTTGCGAATGGGGGGTTCCGCGGTATCAGGTGCGAAATTCTCAGGGTTCGTTTGTTTGGTTGGTGTTGAACTTTGAGGTGCACCTTGAAGTGAAACAGGCTCCTCGATTTGTGTTGAGTCCTTGGCATTCGAGCGAGCGGTGACGTGGCTTGGTTCAGCTTCACGAATCGTTACCGGGGTAATTCCTGCAACGGGTGTGGAAATTTGATTTCGCGGCTCAGAGGGGATTTGTGGTGTTTGTGGGTCTTGGTGGTGGTCATTTGCAAAATCACTTGCAGGTGAACTTGTGGCGCTTGGCAATTCCGTGCGCCTTGGTCGCCAACTGGCCGTAGCGCCCGGTGTATGCACAGTGGGCACAGTGGGCACAGTGGGCACAGTGCTTTGTGCACTTACCGCTATTGGCGCCACGATGGGAGAGGACTGGCTATCAGCCTTCTTGTCGGATTCGGGTGCTTTGGGTGAAGGTGTGTTCGACGACTGCGTGTTCGACGACGGCGCAACTCGATTACGGGGACGTGTTCGTCCAATTAAAACCCGACCGGATTCGGTGACTGTGACATCAGGCGTCAAGTTCTCGGGCAGTTTTGCATGATGGGCAGTTGTTTCTTGTGCAGGCAGAGTTTCAGGCAAAGCGATTTCAGTTGTCTGACGGGTAGCTTTGTTAAAGCTCCGCGCTACCTTTTGTGGCTTAATTCCAGTTGGTTTTGGTGGCCGCGGCGAAAGACTCTGGGTGGTAATCCTTGGCAGCGACACGGGTGGTGTCGGAATGATTGGAGCTGCCAGCGAATCACCCGCTGCTGCGAATTGCTCGACCACTTCATTTTCAGGTTGCGCTTGCACAGCCAAAGGCTTCGGCCGGGCTTTGATGATCCCGATTGATTTGGCGGAGGTGCCATGCGCAAGTCGTTTGCGGACAACCGCGATCGTTTGGTGCGTCACCGTGAAATGGGCCGGTGTAATGACGAAAGACGTTGTCGATTTTCCAACTCGACTTAGCGGAGCCACTTGCAGGAAATCACCGCGAAACGGCCCTCGCCAATTGGAAGAATCATTCGTGACCATTGAATTATCTCCCTTCCGTCGCAGCGAGATGTCGGGTTTGAGTGAGAAGCCGCTCGCGCACGTCTCGAGTTAAGTCCAAAATGTCATCTAATGACCAGTGAAGGTGGAAGGCCAAGAATCCGATCTCTTCCCAGAGAGAATCGGCCCCGGCCGTTAGGCTTCCCCCGGACCACCACCTGCCATGTCTACTGCAAAATTAGTTGAGCACGAGGGACATGAAACCTCAACCAACGTGTGACCCTCGGAATTGATCTGGCGGTAAAGATCTTGCAGAAATGCTAAATCTGTAGCCCACAGTCCACCCATGACCTGGTCATCGATTGATGGCAAAGTTCCGAGCTGGGTCACCACCCGAGCTAGGAGAACGAGAGACAGAAATGCCTCGTTCTCTCTAACTTTGGGGTCCAAGAGAGGCATGAGTTCGTCACGCGCTGTTGCCAGCCGCATTGTTCCTTCGCGGTGCACAGCCCCATTAGCATCAACATAGCCTCGGGGAAGGACGAACTCAAACGTTGTCTGGAAAGACTCTGGTTGAGTGCTCATTGGGTTTACTCCGTTATGACGTCTTCATTTCGACGAAACTCAGACTGATGGTCATCTGAATCGCCGAGGCTTCACCCGCGGTGAGTGAACCGTAATCAATGCTCGAAACGAGAACATCGGAAAACTCCATCGTGAGAACCGCAGCACCAGTCGTGTCCTTGTAAACAAGTTTTGCTGTTTTACGTGCTGACGACTGGTCGCCTGAGAGGCCGGCCATGATCCAGCCTGTTACGGCTTGATCACCAGTGTTGAGAACTGAGATGGACATCTCGCCCGACTGGGCAGGTCCGTACATCTTCTGGTTCACATACAGGCCCTCAGGTGTCATTGACTTTGTCTCAATGACTGGAGCTGTCTTAGTGATGCTGTTGATGGCCGTCACGTTAGGAATAGTCGTGCCGTCAACTGAGAATTCGAACGAAAAGGCGGTTAAGGAATCGCCACCGGTAAGTGCCATGGGTTATTTCTCCTAGTCTGTTATGAGATCGAATGTAAGAGTGATCAGGGATTAGTCGCTGACGGAGGCTCCACCAGAGAACTGGGAGAGACGGAAGATGACGAACTCGGCTGGTTTCACCGGAGCAACGCCAATTTCCACAATAACCATGCCAGCATCGATGGTCTCTGCGGTGTTATTGGTGCCATCGCACGTGACAAAGAACGCTTGCTGTGACTTTTCACCAAAGAGTGCACCACTTCGCCACTCATTGACCAGGAAAGCGCTGATGGTTCGACGGATACGACCCCAGAGGCGCTCGTCGTTCGGCTCAAATACACACCACTGCGTTCCCTGGAGGATTGACTCTTCCAAATAGTTGAAGTAACGGCGAACGTTGATGTAACGCCATTCGGCATCGCTGGAAAGCGTGCGCCCACCCCAAACACGGATTCCTCGGCCTGGGAATGACTTAATGGAGTTCACTCCCTCAGGGTTCAACATGTCCATTTCGCCGCGCGTCACGGCAAGCTCTAGACCCGTTGCTCCTTGAATGACTTCGTTGGCGGGAGCCTTGAACACGCCACGGGTGTCGTCGTTGCGACCCCAAAGTCCAGCGATATGCCCTGATGGTGGGAAATAGACATCGTGGCCAACGGAGGGATCGAGTACCTGAATCCATGGCCAGTACATGACCGCAAATTTGGAATCAATGTTGGTCGTTGTTTCACGCCATGTCGAGACAGCCTGCGCATTGAGGCCCGCAGGTGTGTCAAGAATTGCCATGCGATTTCCCATGAGTTCACAGTGGGAGACCATGGCTGTCTGAACTGCAACGACGCCTTCAGTGTCGATGAGTCCCTGGCGATGTGCCGTGACGACATCGGGTGCGAGAACCATTGTGATTTCTTCGATGGCTTCGAAGGCCGCAAAACCTGTGCGCTTTGAGGAGTCGCCCACAACCGATGCAGCTGCAACGGCGGGGATTGTTGCGCCCTTGGGGATCGACAGGGTCACTTGACCTGTGGAAAGTCCTGCGGCCAAAACATCTGTGGCGACATTCAATTCCTCAACGGTGATCAAACGTGAACGGGTGTTGATTGCCGTTGCGACATTTGTGGGGCCGGCTCCGGAAGTGACACCCGAGTAGGACTCAGAAGCACCTGAATCCGAGTTCACAGTGACGTCGAACAAACCAGCATCTGGGTCTGATCCCGCTGCAACCTCGACATCAACCGTGATCGTGCCAGCGTTGGCATCGACAGCGCGCATCTGGAAGGCGGGGACGGCCGAGCCCTTGCCCGACCCAACTGCTTCGATGGCTCCAATGGCCAGACCTGGTGAAGGGGTTGAACCATCCAGGGGGAGAGGCAGGCGCACGATGTAGGCGCGACCGCCGCCGTTGTTGAAGTATCCATAGACCGACTTAGCCAGAGCGAAATCTTCAACGATCTCGCCGAAGGTGGCGACGTATTGAGACCAGTTGGTGACGAGCGTTGGCTCGTTGACAGGGCCACTGGGGGCGAAACCCACAAAGCCAGCGATGGCAGTTCCTACGCCTTCAATGGGGCGCGTGGCTGCGGGTACTTCCTCAACATACACGCCGGGAGATAGATATGAAGGCATTGATTTGCTCCTGTTCGATGTTATTATGAAAAATTTCGGGTTTGGTGCTCGCAGTATGCCGTATGCCACCCAGATGAGCAACCAAATATATTTAAAAGATCAAGTCTCAGACCTCATTGAGTTCTAGGATGAGACTATGCCGGGCCCCGTAGCGACTGTCGGAACCATGACCACCTGTGATTTTGGGCTATTTCCGTCCGTGTTCATCCCATTGCCACTAGGGGTCAATGCCAATTTCCTTCCCGTTGGGTGCATCGAGGACATCATTCCTATTGTCAACATTGTCCCGTTCGGCATGTGCGACTCCGAGTTGAATCCCATGGTCATTGCCTTGACGGCGGCTGCACTAGGGGTTCCGACCCCAGCTCCATGCATCCCGGTCGTGGTTGATCCATGGGTTGCGCCCAGCGACATTCTCATTGATGGAGTCCCAGTTCTCACCGAGGGCGCATTCTGTGAATGTTTATGGGGCGGAACCATTGACCTCGTTGGACCGTCGCCCGGTTTTAATGTCCTTGTTGAATAGCAGTTAGTCTGGAATAACCGTCAGTTGAAGGGGCGCGAGCCAACCGATCTTGGCAATAACCTCGCAGGAAGGTAGGTTCGCGCTGTGTTCCTTATCCTCCTGCTCTGGGTCGGCGCTATTGCTGGAGTTGTCCTCAAAAAACGATGGGCAACCCCATTGGGGTTAACAACCATCGCCATTACCGCTGTGTTTGCGGCGTTCACGGCATGAAAATGTTGCGGTAGGAATTCATATGTTTTCAATGCCAAGCGTGAGCAGTTTGTCCTCTTCGCTGAAAAAGCCGACCGTGCCAAAGGCGCCGACTTTTAAACCACCGAAAACTCCAGCGATGCCACCGTCGCAGAGTTCGGGTGGAACATCTCTTGGAGGGAATGCAGGAGCCTCCGAATCACCAACAAAAGACATAGAGCCTACGCCCGCCGTTGGAAGTGCTCGCTGGATCAATATCTTGGGCATTGGGTTTGTGATTTTCGTAATATCTGCTGCAATTACACAACAATACGGCTATGGAATGTCACCGAGTTCCCTTGGAATTCTGGAGCGCTCTGCTCTCGTAGGTGTTGCATTTGGGCTCATTTTAAATTTGATGATGGGCATGAGGCCAAACCATTACGGCGTTATTCTTTTGGCTGCCGTCGTTGGATGTGCGGCGAGTGGGAAGCAAATAATTGGTCACGCAAATGGCGACTTGAAACTCGACCCTAATGAGGTGGTGTTCGGGCACGCTTATTTTGAATGGGCTTTCGTGGTTTTCCTTGGGGCGATCGTGGCATGCGCCCTGATGCTGCTCTGGACCAAATCATGGCTGTCACTGGACAGGGGATTGGTACATCACGCAGGGGCGGCACGGGTTTTCACATTCAGCTGCATCATTTGGCTGTCCCTAACGGTTCTGCTGTCCGTATTCCAAGTTCTCCGTAACTGCGGAGTCGGCATGTGTACCTCAGATCCCACCAGTGCCGGTGCACAAAGTTTTGAGTTCACATTTTCGGTGAGTGGAAGCGGCGGTGTCGATGCATCCATTTCCATTCCTGGCTTCGTGACCGTCATGGCGGGCATCGGTTTGGTGTCCTTTATCGTTGGAGCCATCATCAATTTCCGCATGAAAAAAGCAGCGCACCTCACCGCATAGTCACAAAATCCCAATGTGATTTCCCTGCACTCCTGCGCATGAGAGTCGGCGCGCTTAGTTCACATATGTCTTTCGCTCTACTACCGTTGCTCACGTCAGGCAGTGAGCCGGCGCAAATAGGAGGAAAGCATGTCAGGTATTGGAACTGTGTCGCGACCGATTGGCGTCTCGATCATTGCAATTTTGATGATCATTAACGCATTCGCCGATATTTTTATTGGTTTCATGTTGATCTTTTCAGCATTCGGAGAAAACCCAGAATTTGTCAACCAGATCACAGGTGAAGCTCAGACCGCGTCCACATTCTTCTTGTGGTTCTACGGCGCAATGCTAATTTTCCTTGGCTTGATCTTCTTCTGGCTGGCTAAGTTGGCATGGATTGGAAGCGCGACAGCACAGGTCTTCATCTCGGTGCTCGCTGTGATCAATATCGTGTTTGGTTTCTTCAGCCTTGGCCACGGTGGCTTTGTCCAGGTACTACTTGGCCTTATCGTGGTTTTGATCGTCAACACAAATCACGCAAAGCAGTGGTTCACACAGGCGCCCTAACCTTCCAAATTGCCGGCTTCATGGTTGGCACTGTGATTCGTTTGAGGGTGCTCTCGGTTACGGGAGCACCCTCATTCAATCTAGTTGTGTGACTAGAGTGACGCAAAGTTATCCATGGGATTCATGGGTCAGAATTTATTGAAAAAATTTTTGAAAACATGTTGCATGTGCTGGACTTTTGAGAATAGTGTTCTGCTATCGCACCGCAAGGAGCGAGTCGGACAGGGAAACGCAGTCAGACGAAGAAGCAGACCGCAAGGAATGCGACTGAGGGTCTTGGAATGTTGACAAGGCAGATTGCGGGAAATTGTTCGAGGGAAGCATTGGGCCTTACGGTGGTCAGGGAAACCTGGACATGAGCGCGGCGCACAACATTGGTGCCGGCGCCCTGAGAAATCAGGCGGCAGGCTAGCGACCCACGGTGAAGGCCCCTCAAACTCATACTTTGAGGGGCCTTCCTCTATTTATACCGATAAATTGCGCAAATTGAGCACACCGCCACGCCCTACAGAATGGTCAAATGCGGTTTAATCCGTGATTTCTTTGTTGAACTCGGTGTAGTCCATTCATAAGTGAATGTGCAATAGATACTTCAGCATTTCTTGTCCCGAGTGCCGAAGTTAGCAGCGCCAACGTCCCCCAGACCAGTGGGAAGCGCCAGAACCGGTTGATTCCCAGTTGTAAATTGTGCTGAAAGCTGCATCTTGATAGTAGCGGGGCCATTGATTGGGAGGCGTCTTTCGAAGTTCAGTCAGAATCTTCTTTGCGTCTGATGTTCCAAGTAGTTTCTTGTGTTCATCAAGCATCATCCATGTCGCACCCTGTGCAAGCTCTTGAGACATTTGGTAGGCGCCAAAATATTTGTTGCCGCCACCACCGCGCACTTCATAGTGTCCTTCGCTTTCGCGCTTCACAATACATTTGCGCTTCTGTTCAATATTGGGTTTGAAAAATTTACCGCGGTACAAACTTGGTTCCACGCCCAAGACATCCAAAGTGGCCTCTGAATGAAGCGTAAAGTTCCCAAACTTCTTTTGCTCTCTCGCGGCGACATTCACTGTAACCACAGAGCGTGGTGATGCTATGAGCCAGGAAGTAGACACATTCAATTTTGATTTATTAACTGGCTTGATGCGAGAAGGCTGGCTATAGGCCTGGGGTTGCGCAAGTGCGACGGATGGGAGCACCGCCTGACCTGCACCCAAAACGGCAACGGCGATCACGCTAAAAAGACGGATTGAATTCATTATTCCTTCGCATGCGGGGGCACTCGCCCAACGCTGGTGGCTCGGATCGTTGCGCTATCAACCTCTGTATGTTGAAGTGCGCTCACCAAGAAGTCGAGGGCTGGCAACGAGTCTCACGTCTTCCAGCTGATTCCAGCGACTGCTTCCGTCAGTGCAGTTCTGCACATTTCACGTCAGTGAGATGGGCTTTTACATGGCCTGACAGGTGCCACAAAGTCTTAACTTGACGGTCAGTCAAACATAGAAATCTAATGACTACCACGATGGAAACGGATATTTCGGGCTTTTTACCTGTGACATACATCCCATAATTTTGAGATATTTCTGCGACATAGGGGAAATTCCCCTAAAAGCGGATCCCAGCGCCCTAGTTCAATTCGTGCAACCCAGACCACGCGAGGTACGCGGTGAGCGCCAGAAAAACAACCCCCATGATGGTGAATTGATGGGTCATGGTGAATTCGTAGGTTGCTCGGAGGTATTTCTTACCACGTGTTCCAAGAATGCTCCGCAATGCAGGGGGAACCAAAAGTGGTGAGAGAGCCAATGCGAAAAGAAGACCTGAAACACCGAATTTGTATGGCCAGGGCACGTCAGCAACGGCGATGTCGTGCATGGCTGGGATGATCAGAACGAATGAGGAAAAATCTTTGATACTCAATAAGAATGTTATACCGAAAAACTCAACGGGTCGTGCATGCGAGACCCTGCGTTCAACATCGTTGCGCACGCGAAGTTGAAGTTGGGGGTGCGGTATGAAGAAATAGACCGCACCGGCGCCAATGAACATTGCGGCAGCTAAACGCAAAATGCCACTAAGGACATCGGTGCCTTCTGGATTTGTGGGCAATTGGGCGAATCCTAATAACAGCATGCTTACCGCTATGCCAAAAGCAAATGCAGACCCGAGGAAGGCTCCTAGTGCTTTCAAGCGCCAGGGATCATTTCCAACGATAAGGAGTTGCAGGGCAAATAGTGACGGAGTAAATGCTGCTCCCAAGCCAAGTGGGATGACGGACAACAGCAAAGAGATCACTGAATTGGAATTCCTGTTCGATAGCGATCAGTCGTGGTCTAGAGGAGGATATCGTGCCCCGATTCTAATTGCTCATATCTCTATCAACCAGACTTCCTCATTCATGTGTCTACCAAGATTTGGAGGAAATAGGAACATTACGCTCCGACAGTAAAGAAATAGTGCCACTGGAATTCTTGAGAAGTGGAGTGTTACGCCCCCAATATTGAACTCTGTCTGTGGGTTGTCCTCGTCCCATACGCACCGTCAAAATTTTCCTTGGTGCAAGTGTGGTGTCTACTTCAAAAGGAAAGCTCCCATCTCTGTACTGCAAGTAGTAGCCATCGAGTGAAATTGGTTCTGTGGAAATATTTTGAATTCGAACAAATTCTTGATTTGCGGCTTTAGCCGATTTTCCAGACTCAGAAACTGGATTGACTCCAATGATTTTCAAACTACCCAGAGCCGAATCCGTGCAATTGATCACGCAGGGGTATTCGAACCAGGCGCGCATAGCCGTGGATTTGTCAAGAAGATAGGCACCATCGCCCACAAATCGATCTGACATCGTGTTTGCTAACAGTGCATTGGGAGAGTCCATATATAGGTCACGCGCTTTGGGCAGTCCGGGGATGCCCACTCCTGAATGAATCACTCGATAATCGTTGGGGGCTAGAACGCTACCGCCTGGGAATGAAAACCAGAATGAGAGGCTGGAGTCTCGAAGTAGCCAGCCAGAGATGTCAGTTTCTTTCACTCCAACGTTTCGCACAATTATGTATTCACCATTCGGATTTGCATTGTCGTTACCCGCCGCATTCCAATGTGCGATGACACTGAGGTCCGCGTCGGGTTGTTCGACGGGGCCGCAATATTCCGGAGACCAAATACCGATACCTTGTTGTTGGGCTTGAGCGATCATCACAGCATATTGATACGACAATGCTGCCTCATCTGGCACTGTGAACCACATGGCCAAACCTGACTGCGCGAGTGCGGCCTGAACGTCAATATCAAACTGGCCCGTATCTGCGTTGAACGCGAATGCATAGCGCCTCAGTCGATCATCAAGGCCTTGCGAACTACTGTCCAGTGATCGAAGTTGCACACGACTGCCACGAGGTAACAAGGATTCAAGTAGCTGCGTAGCAGGTACTGCGCCGCACATGTCATCGTCTCGATGCTTATTTTTAAATCCTCGGACCTCTGGGGCGTTAACTCCCAGTAAGCGTATGGTGATGTACTCGTTGGTGCCATCCTGAATAAAGCGAAAAGTGTCGCCGTCGGCCACCAAATCAACGATCCCTGTCTCGCGCACGGGGACCTGCGTATATTGCACATTTTTCATGTCTGGGTAGGGGAATGGGCTCAGACTTTCTGCCGCTTGGACGCCTGAGGCTACTGGCAGCATGAGACACAGGCTGCACGCAAGCAGCATCCATCGAGGTGCTGGGAAATGCCTCCGTGCAAATTTCATTACTCCAACATGGTAACCCCACTACACAACAAGGCGCACAGGCAAGTGGTCGAGGAACCATCTAGCTGCCAATTCTGCAGCTGCATCAAGGGTGCCAGGCTCCTCAAAAAGATGAGTTGCCCCAGGAACAATTTTTAGTTCATGAGGGCACTGCAGGCGCTGCATCGCGAGCTCATTGAGGCCAATAACCTCGTGGTCTGATCCACCAACAACCAATAGCGTCGGTGCCTGAACTAGAGGCAAAGCGGTGCCAGCGAGATCTGGGCGGCCTCCTCGGGAAACTACGGCTGAAACATCCCCAGGCCGACGAGCGGCGGCAACCAAAGCGGCACCGGCACCAGTACTGGCCCCGAAAAGCGCTAACGGGAGAGAAGCCCATTGTGAGTGAGACTTCAGATAGTCAATTGCCCGCTCCAGCCGGGTAGCCAGAAGGTTTATGTCAAAAACATTTTGTCGATCTGCAGCCTCATCATCGGTAAGTAGATCAAACAGTAAAGTCCCCAACCCCACCTTCTGAAGCATGCGAGCGACATGAACATTTCGAGAACTGAACCTGCTACTCCCACTTCCATGCGCAAAAATAACAATCCCTTGAGCATTGGACGGAAGTGTTAATGATCCCGGAAGTGTGATCTCTTTCCCTGTTGAATCGATCACGGGCACATGCACTTCGCGGGCGCCATAGCCAGCGAGAAGTGACCGAACATGCTCATCAGTTTCCTGTTCAAAGTTGTCGTAATAAAGTGCGACGGCACGAAAGTCCTCAGGTGTGTGTAAGCAAATAAATTCATCCACCTTGCGGGCAATTGTTTGGGCGGCCTGAATAGATGCAACAGGAGCCGCGACGACAATCTTGCGCGCTCCAAGTTTTCTCAGGACTGCGATAGCTGCCAACATCGTAGAGCCAGTTGCTATCCCATCATCAACAATAACTACCTCCCGCTGCTTAACATCAGCCATCGGTTGACGACCTCGAAATAGAGCCACTCTCAAGTTCAATTCGATGCCCTCGCGCTGTGAAATCGCATCGATATCAGAATCACTCAATCCGACTGATGCACACACATCTCTATCAATTATGGATATCCCGTTTTCACCGATGGCTCCAAAGGCGTATTCAGGTTGCCATGGGATTCCCAATTTCCTAACAACGAGAACATCCATGTCCGTATCTAGTGCATGAGCTATTTCCCAAGCGACTGGAACACCACCCCGCGGAAGACCCAGTATCAAAGGGTGAGCATCCCGATGCGACTGCAGCACGCGCCCAAGTAGTTGTCCCGCATGTGATCTATCCCGAAAATTATGTTCATTCATAATGCTCTCCCGCATTTGTGTCAAATTGAATCCGTGCCCACTTATTGTGTGCCTCATTTGGCGAGTAATTGGGGCCTTGCAAATTCAGTGACTGGTCTTGTCTGGGCAGGATCTTTTCGCCACAGGGACATTAAACGTATGCTCGTTAAGACTTGATTCATGAATTTAATGAAATCAATAACTCGGGGAATGGTCAGCGACTACACGCTTCTCTCAGGCAGCAGGCTTGATTATGAACCCCT
>Ga0180120_10000245_pt1 | contig 28116 bp, 37 predicted proteins | sample CPBDNA_3_FD_129677 | JGI IMG/M metagenome (GOLD analysis project Ga0180120, IMG submission 129677) | Freshwater to marine salinity gradient microbial communities from Chesapeake Bay, USA - CPBay_Spr_31_0.2_DNA (version 2) (version 2) | ecosystem: Environmental > Aquatic > Marine > Coastal ... | reverse complement strand
ATACAATTCTAAACAAAGGACGCGCCGTTGAATGAAATTATTCCATTGCCCAACAACATCCTTTCCAAACCGATCTTCAATTTGTTCAATCTGCTCTGGTGAAAGGGTGTTCATGTGTTCTTGAATATTAGTTGTCATTGTAGTCTCCCTTTTTAGTAAAAAATTGCTGTAAAGATTTTCCCTTTTAACAACATCATCATATCACACGAGATAGTATTGTCAAGTTTTTATTTATCCCTTGTATCTCATAGGATTTTAATGTAGCATTATCCTGAGCGAAACCAAGGGGTTTAGCAATATGATTCGTGATAAGCGTCATTTGGATTTTATTCGCAGTCTGGAATGTGTGCTATGTGCCAGCCCATATGTTGAGGCTGCACATCTGCGCATGGGAACAGACGGCGGGATGGGAATGAAGCCATCCGATTCATTTTCGCTGCCTTTATGCTCCGCTCATCATCGTTGTCAGCACCATATTAGTGAGCCGAAATTCTGGGAAGAGTGGGAGCCTCACGCACTGGCAGAAAAGCTATGGTTAGCGTCTGGAAGTTATGACGAAGCCATTAGCCACATTGAAAAAGCAAGGGAAGAATTTAATGCTAGACGCAAACAAGTTGAGTCAGGAACTTTCGGAGAGGGGGAAGACTTTAGCTTCAGCCCAATCAAGCTATAAGCAGTTAGAGGACAGTGAGAAGTCTATCTTAGCTGAGTACACTCAGAGAGCAAAGCATAACGGGGCAAAATCTATTGCAGAAGCAGAGATGACAGCCCGCGCTGCTACCGAATACAGGGAATTTCTAGACGAAAAAGCGAAACACCGTGGTGCGTATCTCATAGCGCAAGTAAACTATGACACTATGAAAGTGTACATAGATATGCTGAGATCTAATCAGTCGTTTGAAAAAGCACAGATGGGGATGATTTGATGGAAAAGCAGTGTTCAAAATGTAACGTAATTAAGCCAGCCGACGAATTTCACAAAGAAAGCCGCAGACCCGACGGCCTTCAGCGGTATTGCAAGCACTGCAAAAGTGAAAACGATAAAACAAGAACCCATAAACTTCGCGCTTACGCTAAAGAGAACCCCGTTCGTAGAAGAGCGCATCACGCAGTAAAAAATGCAATCAGATCGGGTGCCATGGTGGCTCTAGAAAATTGCTCAGAATGCGGAACAAAAGCACGCCTTGATGGACATCACGATGATTATGCCAAGCCGTTAAGTGTTAGATGGTTGTGCCGGGGTTGTCATCAGAGATGGCACTCTGAAAACGAGGTGCTTAATGGGTAAGATGAGCAGAGATAAGGGCGCTCGCGTCGAACGAGAAATCGTCAACTGCCACAAGGAAGCTGGCGTTCACGCTGAAAGATATGACGCCCGCCGTGGGCAATTCGGTGCAGAACGGTCATACGACATTGACGTATACTGGCAAGGCAAAGACAAGGCTCCGTTGTGTGGTGAGATTAAAGCACGAAAGAAATTCCCTGACTGGCTAACAGGATACCTTGCCGACAACGATTTTCTTGTGTTAAGGGAGAACGGAAGGCAACCGCTCTACGTGGTGCCACATGAAGTATGGATAAGGCTATTAAAAAATGAACAGACTTGAGTGCCTAGAGACAGCGATAGAGTGCGTGTGTGGCGACAGGGCAGAAGCATACGGTAATGTCGAGGACAACTTTAAAACTGTTGCTGCTTTATGGTCAGATTATTTAGGCGTTGATGTATGGGAGCGAGACGTAGCGGCACTGATGATTTTATTGAAAGTGGCAAGGGTTAAGGCTGGCAAGAAAAACGACAATTGGGTTGATATCGCTGGATACGCCGCTTGCGGTTCAGAACTTGATCAGGTACAATCTTAATTGTGGCTTACTCCCTTTTGCCACTTGAAGCGGTTGAGCAAGGTTTTATCCCTTTTCCTTTGCTCCCGCTTCTTTTTTTTGATATATAAGTAGTGCGGCGAAAAAAGCGGTAGGTAGCTCCTATCGTCGGCTTCGCTCTCCGGCCCGTCGCGCCTTTATTTGGAGAGCATAATAGGAGAGTTGATATGGCCAGTAAATTTGGCGTCGTTCCAACACTAGCAATCCTTGATAAAGATATTACCAACGCAGAGTTGCGAGTACTCGCATTGCTGTGTTCTTACGCCGATAAAAATGGTGAATGTTTTCCAAGCCAGCAAACGATGGCGGAACAACTTAACGTAAGGCGGGACGATCTTAACAAGAGACTTCGTTTAATTGAACAAAAGGGGTGGGTTACTTCCAGCCGCAGATTCCGGCAAGACGGTTCCGAAAGAGCCAAGCTTTATTGTGTTATGCATGACTTTGGAGGGGAGGGGTCTGAGACCCACAGGGGGGAGGGGTCTAGCACCCACGGGGAGGAGGGGTCTGAGACCCACACAGAACACACCACTATTAAACAAACCACTAATCAACAAATATATACTGCCGATATTGATGTTACGGTTGATAAAACAGAAAACAACCTACCGGCAGATACCACCCACGAATGGGATCTTGACGCATTTGAGATCTGGTGGTCAGCATTCCCAAACCAGTTTCAGAAAAAGAAAGCCAAGCAAGCTTACATGGTGGCAATGCGTAAGACTGATTGCGCCACCTTGCTCAGGGGCGCTGAGGAATATGCTCGACAAAACAAAACAACATCGACAGAGTACATTAAACGTCCAGAGAATTGGCTCAAAGAAGAAATGTGGGATGACTACCAACCTCAGCCAAAAGCCAAGTATTTGTGGGATGGAAATGTTGTAGAAGTGACGCCAGATGTTGCGGCACAGTTTAACATGACGAAAATAAAGGGATGAACGATGGAAATCACAGAACTGAAGGCACGACTCAATGACCGTGTTGAGGCCGTGTGCGATATACTTTTACCTGCCGGAAAACGTAACGCCAAACAGTACGAGGTTGGCTCTATTAATGGTGAGACTGGTAAGTCGTTAAAGGTTTGTTTGTCCGGCGATAAGAAAGGCGTCTGGTCTGACTTTGCCAGTGGTGAAGGCGGTGACCTAATTGACCTTTGGAAGTCAGCGCGGGGCCAGACAATGGTAGAGGCCTTGGACGATATATCAGATTATCTTGGGGTCACCAGAAATGAACCCATGGCACCGAAAAAACAGACCTTCACATTGCCGGATAAGCCTCAATGTTCTGCGCCAAAAGGTGCCGTTCTTGAATACCTTACAGGCAGAGGTCTGACAGAGAAATCGATCAGCGCGTACAAGGTTGGTGAATGTGGCAACAATATGTTCTTCCCGTTTATTTGGGGCAACGATGCTGCACTAATCAAAGTCAGAGAAGCCATCGACGGAGGCAAACCAAAACCTACATCATCAGGCTGTAGACCAGTGCTTTTCGGGTGGCAAGCCATCCAAGATTCTGATAGAATAGTGACAATATGTGAGGGTGAAATTGACGCCCTTTCCCTTTATGAATATGGCTATCCTGCTTTGTCTGTCCCGTTTGGTGGCGGCACAGGCGCGAAGCAGCAATGGATTGAACATGAATTTCACAACCTTGACCGATTTGAAACAATATTTATCTGCATGGACACTGACCAAGTGGGTCAGGCGGCAGCTAGTGAAATTGTTGAAAGGCTTGGTAGGCACAGATGCAAAATTGTGCAGTTGCCAGAAAAAGACGCCAACGGATGCCTCGTTGCGTCCTGTCCCAAGGCGGAAATAGATGAGTGTTTTGCCCATGCCAGTCATGAAGATCCAGACGAACTGGTTTCAGCGTCTGAGTTCTTTGATTCAGTCAATGAGATTTTCAGACCAACTGACAAGGCGGCAGAGGGCTATACCGTCCCGTGGGACGATCTAAGAAACAAGCTTAAATTTCGCCCGCACGAATTGACGTTATGGACGGGGGCCAGTGGTGCCGGGAAATCTCAGGTTTTATCCCATGCCATTGTTGATATGATGCACCAAGACGCCAAGGTTTGTCTTGCCAGCTTGGAAATGGTCCCGCATCAATCTCTCAAGCGCATGGTTAAGCAGTTAGGCAATGTTGATGTGCCAACTGAACCTTTTCTGCGAGCCTGTATGGATTGGATGAGCGGTAAGTTGTGGCTGTACAATTTTGTGGGACGCGCCTCAATTGACGTTTTACTAGACGGTTTTGAGTATGCCAGAAAACGATACGGAATTGATACGTTTGTGATTGATTCGTTTATGCGTCTGGGCGTTGGCGTTGATGACTACAGGGCGCAAGACAATGCGATTTTTCGGTTAACGGATTGGGCGGTTTCTAGGCCTGTTCATCTTCACCTTGTGGCCCATGCCAGAAAGGCTGGCGATTCAAGGGATGTTCCTGATACTGAATCAGTCAAAGGCACCAGTGAAATTGGCGCAAATGCTTTCAATATAATTGGCGTTTGGCGTGATCGTGATCTGGAGGACAAAAAAGCAGTTGCCAGAATATCTGGCGATTTAGATTTATTGGCACAAATTGGCGATTTAGCGGGCGTGACTCTGAACGTGACAAAACAACGTAATGGCGATTTTGAGGGCAAGCGCAAGGTTCACTTCAATAATGAAACCTATCGATATTCGTCCAACAAAATAGACAACCGTCGATACGTCGATTTTGACAGGGATAGAGAGCCAAGTGACACTTTGGGGTAGGGTAGGTAGGGCAATGGGCAAGTTAGGCACTCAGGCACGAAAAAACGGGGCCATTACAGCCCCGCTTATCCCTTTCATCTTAAATGTTGCTGGTATCAAAACTCACTTCGATTTCGATAGGATCATAAGCAAAGGCGTTATTGAAACAATCTAGAATTGCATACAAATCGTCATGGTCAATTATAAGACCGTCCAATTTAAAGCTTAAAGCTTTTGAGCGTGTTTCGCCATTGCCAGTATAGCCCTCAATTTTTACATTGTGATATGTCATTTTTTGCACTCCTGCTCGTGGGCAATGCGCCCGAATTTAATGATATATTCAGCGGTCTGTTTTCTAATACCGTAATATTCTGCAAAGCATTCAACGGTTAAAAAATTATTGAACCAATCGCGAAACATTTCAGCGGTTTTTTCTTTGGTATATGTCATTTTTTGCACTCCTTTTCGTGATCATTTTGATATGTTTGCCAATCGTGCGACAAGACAAAATCCAAACCTGTTATTTGTTCCATCTCACTCATTTCTTTTTCCGCCTCCTCTAATGTGGGCGCATAAATTTCGAGATAGTTTTGAGTATCAAAAACCCACAATTTGTTCATTGTTTTCCCTTTCATTGCTTAATATGCGTCTATGATAACGTGATCCGAAACCAACCCCTTTATCTTGAAGCTTGTCGCAAATATCGCGAATTGTATCGCGTGATCTTATGACCTGGTCACAAGACCCAAGTACTTGATCGGCATAAGACATAAAATCAACGCGCCCTTGAAACGCATTGATTTCATGCAAGCCCTTGCCCGCGACATAAGTCGCAATATAAATATTTCTCATAGCATTCCCTTTCTACTTTGCAATTCAACTACATAGGCGTCGAATTCCGCCCACAATTTAAGCGCATATTGCGCATTATGCCCGCGAGTGTCTTGAAAGCTTGGATTCGCATCCCATGCCGATTTAATGTCTTGTATTGCAAACCTTAAAACGTCGGCTGGCTTATGCTTGGCCGATTCAGTGTATTTTGCTAGTAAACTCATAACATTCCCTTTCATTGTGAAGCTTAAGCGCTTCCCCTTGCCCGCGCTTGCACGCGAGCAATTCGAAAAAGCTTAAACTACAAACCCGCTCGTATCATTGCGGGCTTTGCCCTTTGCTTTTAAACCAACAACAACGCCCTTTTGATCACCGGGCCTCCAATCCGATTCATCACCGTTAATGACCGGAAAGCCTTGCCATGACGTGGGCAAGCCCTTCGCAAATACGACAGCAACGTTCCCGCCCGCTTTTAAAACTTCAACGCAATCTAGATCGTTGGATTCCGTTCGGGAAAAAGTGATATTATAACGCGGATTTATGGCTCGCTTTTTAATCTTAGTATAATCATACGCAACAACGCCCAAGCGCTCGCAATATTCTATGACGGTTTCGCCTTCATGCTTTACGCGCTCCCAAGGTATATCGCTTGTCGCATTTAAACGGATTCCAGAAATCAACCCTTGTTTGTTCGCCCGCAATGCAAGCCAGAATATGTCCTCAAATAGTAATGTGAGAAATGCTTCGCGTTGTTCAAAGTAAAGCTTTGTTTTCGCGATTCGGGCGCGAGCTTTACCTGCCATATAAACCGGGTTGCCAGCGGTATGTAAACACGCATCAACGCAACCCGGCGATGACCCGGCGCAAACATTAAAGCCAGATAAATTTGCTGGCGCTAAATGCAAGGGCGATGTCATAACGCCCTTTTTCATGTTTTTTAAGACTTTCGGATTGCTATCGGGCTTAGATAATAAAAACGGGCGGCTTTTGACGTTAACGCCGTGATTAGTCGCAATTGCTTTTGCTTGTGATAATAACATAACTTTCCCTTTCTAAGATTAATCGTCTAACCATTGGTTAAATGTTTTCGGGTATTCGGAAAAACCCACGCATTCTACGTATATTCTATAGCGATCCCAAACGCGCTGCGGGGCGTCTTTATAGGTTGATTTTTGAAGCATTAAAAACCGTCGCATCGAAGCATTCGTCTTAAACATAACTTTCCCTTTCTACATTGATGTTAATCATATCGACAAACGGGGGACCATTGCCCCCCGGCTTGCGCGATATAATCAAAGACTGTCCACGTATGCTTGGGCTTGTGAGAGTGAACCGTAACATTTAATGGGCCTTCCAGTATGCCAAACAACGAAAGTATTTTTGTTACGGGTTTCAATAAAAACCGTTTTCATGTTTCGTAAACTATTGCGTAAACTATTCATTTTTAAGCCCCTATAAAAGAAAAGAAAAGAATGAAACCATACCAAAAAGCCCCCATGAGGACAGCCCCCATCCCGATCTCGCAATATTTCTTAATCATTGGCTTGCTTCCCATGCATCGTCTGGCAAACAACTATCTTCGCGGTCGATTGGGTCAAGTAATTCTTCAAAATTACATTCAAGGGCGTCTACATAAACATCAACGTTTGGGTGCCAAGCGCTTATTTCCAAAAGGTCTGCGCAAAATATAAACTTTTCATCTGTTGCGTCATATTCTTGAGCGTTTTTAAGAGTGGATAACATTTTTACTTTATCAGTATATAGCATGTGATTAATCCCTTTAAATATCGTTATTGATTGCGGTAAAACTAACAAGCTTAGATTGGCGCTTTAAGTTTTCCCTTAACGCCAACGCCTCAAACCGGTCATAAGTTATATGCTTTTTATCTTGTCTTATAAAACCCCCGCCAACGGCGCTACAATCATGTAGCATTTCTTCAATTAACTCATATTTCGTCATGTGATAAATCCCTTGTTTGATTGAAACTAATCAATCTTAAAACAATCAACCCAAGCCCGTCAATAATAATATTACATGGGATATCGATCGTGTGAAAACAACGTACCAAAATCCCTTCGTATCATACAGGAATGCTACAACGTATAGGGTAAAGAACCATGGCTATAAATAATCCAAATGTCGGGGAGCGCCGTTCCCGTATAAAAGAAATACGCAAACGATAAGAAAAACCCGAAAGCTTTCATACTGGTATATAAAGCTCATACAGGCGCATCCGGTTAATCTGGACCCTTACTATATAAAAAGACAAGACAAGCATCCACGCCTTAAGACAAAGAGTGAACAAACGCCCGGAATGCATAACGTTCACGGTATGTTCTTATCACCCGATTAAACTCAAAAAATTATTACAGCGCAAACATTTGCACATTCGCCTTGTCGGAGGGGGTACCCCCAAACGTGCTTGCTTCTATAAAACCTTTCGGTCCTCCACGTGTAATTTTTTTGAATTTTTTAAAAATGGGGGTATAGTGTGTTATGGAAAATAAAAAGCGCGGTAGGCCTAAAGGGTCTAGGAACAAATTATCCTTTGATTTGAAGGACGTAATGGCTGGACGTATGACTGAAAAGTCTATGAAGCAGTTAGAGCGTTTGCTAGAAGACCCTGAGACACCTCATGGGGCTAGGCTTAAAGCTATTGAGTTAGTACTAGCCTATGGACATGGCAGACCACAGCAGACGCAGTTAGTTGGGGTTGAGGCTGGGCCTAACTTAAAGGAGATTATGGTTAGGTTTATGAAGCCCGAAGAGACTTTGAAAGGGATCAGGGAGGCTAATATGCAAGTGATTAACCATTTAGACCCCGACAATCCTAAACGAGACAAACACTAGAGGTTGTATTCTATGGACGCAAGGAACCTAGATTCCGGGCTTTTGATTACCCATGGTGGTAAAAGGGTACTTGTTGACGATGCCATTTCTTATGATAGTACGCTTTCTTTGAGGAAGAAGACCGGGCGCTTGAGTTGGGAAGATCCTAGAATACGGGAGCCGTTGGATTGGATGCGCTCCTTCTTCCCTGTGGTAATCGGCGATAACGCTTATGCGGTAGTTGAGCAAATGAAATCCGGGCATCCATGGCATACTGATGTAGGGACAAATAGTCATATGCCTTGGTGTCGATACTCTGCATCTGTTGGACTTTCTCCTAAAGAGGACTATACTGGTGGAGACTTCCACTTTAGAGACATGGGGCCGCTCCATATGTTTAGGGGTATGATAGCATATACATCAGACTTTGAACATAAGGTAACGTCCCATAAAGGGGATAGAGTTGTATTGTTAATGTTTTTTGAGAGTGAAGATGGCTGAACTAGAAGAAGGTTTAGGGCTTACTCCGCAAGAAATGCGGATTGTGCAATTTCATAATGACACAATGGCTTCTGGAAAAATTCCAAAAGACAAAGACGGGAGGCCTATGACTGTAGTTTCTACGGGTATTAAGATCCCGCCGGGAGAAAAGTTTGCTGGTTCTTTTGTTTCTGTGCCGGGTTTGAATAGAAAAACCGGGAAACCTATGGGGGAGGGCGAAGCTTACAAATTTTGGAAAAAAGAAATAGACAGCGGTCAATGGCCTATGTACCCAAGTGGACAAGAATTAAATGCCCGCTCCCAATCTATCCACGCTATCATGGATCGTGACGCAAGTAAGATGCGCTAATGGCTGAGTTAATTATTCCTTACCAGCCAAGAGTGTTACAACAAGAGCTACACAATGACCCTACTCGTTTTAAAGTTTTGGTCTGGCACCGCCGTGCAGGGAAAACAGTCTGGGCTATTAACGAGGCAATACTAAAAGCAATAAAGTCTATGGGCGAGGACAAACCCAGACCCCGTGTGGCTTACATTGCTCCTCTTTTAAAACAAGCAAGGACAGTGGCGTGGGATTACGCCAAAGAGTTTACGTCTCAATTGCCGGGGTATAAACCTAATGAAGGCAACCTGCACATTGATTTTTTGGATGGCTGTCGGCTTAACCTGTACGGGTCTGACAATCCTGATGCCGCTCGTGGCATCTACCTTGATTTCGTGGTGATGGACGAATACGCACAAATGTCGCCTAATATGTGGACGGAGATTATTCGCCCAGCACTTTCAGACAGACAAGGTTCTGCTGCGTTTATTGGTACACCAAAAGGCAAAAATTCTTTTTATAATTTGTACAAAAGAGCCGAAGACGAGAAAGCGGAAGAATGGTCTGGCTATCTTTATAAAGCTTCTGAGACTGGTTACGTTGCCGAAGGCGAGCTTCTTTCTGCACAGAATGATATGTCAGAAGAAGAATACGCCCAAGAATACGAGTGTTCTTTTGAAGCTGCTATCCAAGGCGCTTACTATTCTAAGCAGATGGAACGCCTAACTAAGGAAGGGCAAGTTTGCTCTGTGCCTTATGAGTCGGCTCTCCCGGTAAACACAGCTTGGGATTTGGGCCTAGACGATATGACCTCTATTTGGTTCTATCAACTTGCGGGCAAAGAAATTCGCCTTATAGACTATTACGAAAATAGCGGTGCGGGGCTTCCACATTATGTGCAAGTCTTAAGGGAAAGGGGCTACACTTATGGTGAGCATCACCTGCCACATGACGTAAAGGTTAAAGAACTTTCGACGGGCCGTTCGCGTATGGACGTTTTAAAGTCTCTTCAACTAAACCCTTTGTTTGTTGTCCCTAAGCTAGGCATTGAGGATGGCATTAACGCTGTACGATCTATTCTTTCTAGATGCTGGTTTGACGAAAAGAAATGCGCAAGAGGCATTGAAGCTTTGCGGCAATACAGAACTGAGTACGATCAAAAGTCTCAAACCTTTAGGGCAAGACCTTTGCATGACTGGACATCTCACCCGTGTGATGCGTTTCGTTACTTAGCAGTGTCTTTACGTGAGGCCGTAGACCAGAAGGCCTTGCCAAAATTTGCCGATCAAGAATACGATATTTTTAATCCTTTAGGCGAAGACACAGGTCTTGCGTCATCTAACGATTGGGTGCCTTGGTGATTAGACCGTGGACGGAAGAAGATCTTGATCCCCTTATAGCTATGGGGCAAAGGTTTTATAACGAAGCTGAGGCCTATAATAATTTTGAATTTTCCCCATACAGGATCATGCAATCGTTTTTTGCTGTAATGAAAAGTACAGAGCAAGTTGGCTTGTGCTATGACAAGGACGGAATCAAAGGCGCAATAGCTGGCGCTATCTACCCTCAATTTTTTTCTAAAGGGCTAACGGCTTCTGAGCTTTTTGTTTTTGTAGAGCCAACAATTAGAGGCGGTGTCATTGGAAAGCGTTTGATTAATGCCTTTGAACAATGGGCAAATAGCATGGGTGCTAGTGAAATACGCCTTGGAGTATCCGCCGGGATAGCAACAAAACGAACTGTTGGACTTTATGAGAAATTAGGGTACACTCCAACTGCAACACAACTACGAAAGGTATTGTAATGGGGGGGTTTGCTAAAAGCGCCTTTAAAACATTTTCTCCTATAGGCCGAGTGGCCGATAAAGGGATTATTGGGTTAAGCCCTGTTGCAATGGCAATTAAAGATCCGTCTACTCTTTCTCCAATTATGGAATTGGACAAAAAAGAAACGGCGCGAAAACAAAAGAATGTTAAAAGCAATCCGCAACAACAAGGCACTAGCTTACTAGGAAAGGCATAAAAATATGGGTGGAATTTTTGGATCCCCGGCTCCGCCGCCTCCGGCTATTGAACCAGCGCCTGTCGCTCCAACTAAGAGTGACGAAGACGTTAGAGTTTCACGAGACAACGAACGTAAACGTCGCCTTGCTGCTGCTGGGCGTCAATCTACTATTTTGACTAGCCCTACCGGCACAGGCACTCCAACTACAGAGAAGAAAACTTTGCTAGGGTCTTAAAATGCCATTAAAGCGCGGCACAACTCAAAAGGTTATGTGGGGTAATGTTAAGAGTTTAATGAGCGAAGGCTATAAACGAAACCAAGCTATTGCCATTGCGGCCAGAAAAGCTGGCAAAAAACGCGGCCTTAAAAAAACAGCAAAGAGTTAAATATTTATGGAACCAAAACAATACTTAGCAAGATTAGAATCTCTTGAGTCTGATAGGCGCAATTGGGAATACCACTGGCAAGAAATTGCAGAAGTAGTGTTCCCTCGTCGTTCTGATTTTGTTACGTCTGTTGTTCGCGGCGAAAGAAAAAACACAAAGATTGTTGATTCAACCGCCGTGTTTGCTAACGAGCTTCTTGGGGCTGGCCTTCATGGAATGCTGACTAACCCCGCATCTAAATGGTTTAAGCTACGCCTTAGTGACGCTAGCCTTATGGCTGATAACAATGTTGTTATCTGGCTAGAAGAAGTTGAACGTTTAATCTATATGTCACTTAACTCTCCAAAGGCATCTTTTGCATCTCATATGCATGAGTTGTATTTAGACCTTACAGCTTTTGGAACAGGGATTATGTTTATTGGAGAAGACAAAGACAATGGTGATCTTTTGTTTTCAACAAAGCATTTAAAAGAATGTTACCTTGCAGAAGATATGCAGGGCTTTATTGATACGGTGTATCGAAAGTTTGAATACACTAGCCGTCAAATTGTACAAAAATGGGGATACGAAAAAGCCGGAAAAGATGTTCAAAAATGTTATGACAGTGGGAAATATGATGAACTCTTTGATGTTATACATTGCGTTCAACCTCGCAAAGACAGAGATAGAAATTCTCTTGATCGTTCTGAAATGCCGTTTGCATCTGTGTATCTTTTGGCGAAGGGCGAAGTTATTCTTGATGAAGGCGGCTTTGAAGAAATGCCGTATGTTGCGCCTCGCTGGGCTAAAGTGTCTGGTGAAATTTATGGACGCGGACCCGGTATATCGTCTTTGCCTGATGTTAAGATGCTACAGCAAATGGCTAAAACTGTCATCAAAGCTGCACAAAAAATTGTTGACCCACCGCTCTTAGTCCCTGACGACGGTGCATTAAACCCAGTTCGGACTGTTCCCGGTGGTCTTAATTTCCGCCGCTCTGGGTCTGATCCTATTACTCCGCTACAAACTGGTGGCAATATTCCTATTGGTATGGAGATGATGAACGAAGTGCGGATGCGTATTCGCCAAGCGTTTTACATTGACCAACTGCAACTTCAGCAAGGCCCGCAAATGACGGCTACTGAAGTACTACAACGCCAAGAAGAAAAGCTCCGCATGATGGGGCCAGTACTTGGACGTTTGCAATCTGAGATGCTTGGCCCAATGGTTGAGCGAGTGTTTAATATTCTTAACAGGGGAGGGAAGTTTCCGCCCGCCCCAGATATTCTTGACGGCGCTGAATACGACGTTGAGTATGTATCGCCGCTTGCTAGAGCGCAGCGGCAGTCTGAAGCTAACGGACTTCTTCGTGTGTTTGAGATTGGAAGTCCCATTATTCAGATGCAGCCCGATTCTGCCCAGATTATTAATGGAGAGGACACGATCCGCTATTTAGGAGATTTGTTTGGAGTTCCAAACAGTCTGTTTAAATCGCCGGAAGAGATGGCGCAGATTAAGCAGCAACAGCAAGAGATGATGCAATTGCAGCAAGGGTTACAAGCCGCAGGTCAGGGTGCGGATGTCCTCCAGAAACTTCAATAGGGTGCATGACTAATCGCTCAAGGCTAACGCAACGGGCAGCAGACTATAACACTGCATTTGGAACACCAGAGGGGAAGCGCGTCTTAAACGACATTGTTTCTCACTGTTTTGTTTTGGATACAACTATAGCTGAAACGCCCGAAGCTACCGCATTTAATGAAGGAATGCGCAACTCTGCGCTGCGGATTATGTCCGTCCTTCATTACTCACCAACTGATTTTTTACATTTACCAACGGAGATAGACACTGATGTCTGAGGAAATTGAACAAGAAGCGGCTCCTGCCGAAGCAACACTTACTCCAGATTCTACTACAACAGAACAAGATGATTGGCGTTCTAGTTTATCTGAGGATCTTCAAAAGAATCCAAACCTTGAAAAGTATTCTTCTGTCGAGTCTTTGGCAAAAGCTTACATTAACGCATCTTCAATGCTGGGACGCGACAAATTAGATATTCCCAAAAGCGACGAAGAGTGGGGTGATTTCTACAACAAAATAGGACGGCCAGAGTCGCCAGACGGCTACGAGTTTGAGGCAACAGAAATGCCAGCAGAAATGCCAGTTGATGACGCTATGATGAAAGAGTTTAAAGAAATGGCGCATACGGCTGGCCTTACTGGGCAGCAAGCTAATGAATTGCAAAAATGGTATTTCGGCCAAATGGGCGGGCAATTTGAAAGCATGGTAACTAATGCTGAGAATGAAATGACTCAAGCTCAAAACGAATTGCGGAAAGAATGGGGCAATGCTTATGATGAAAAGCTAGGCCAAGCAATGCGGGCTGTTAGAGAGTTTGGGGGGCAAGAACTTGTTGACTCACTTGAAGAAGCTGGGGTTGGTAATGACACTAACTTAATCAAGGCTTTTTCAAATATTGGCAACCGGATCATGGGAGACACTGTGCTTGAAGGAAGCAGTGAAGGTAGCCGCACTCCATCAGATTTAAAAGCTGAGATTGCCAAAATCCAAAGTAATCCGGGTTTCTATGACGCTGAAAATCTTGAACGCCCTGCTATGGTGCAAAAAATGCAAGGCTTAATGGAAGAGTTGCATGGAAGGGATGTAATCAGTGAGCACAACATTGGACGTTACTGAGGTAAGGCTAAGAGTCCTTGATATACTAGGACGACACGCTAGCACAACTGATTGGAGGGATGTTGACAATCTTGCAGAAAAGGTTAGAATACTCTCTGACTTCTGCATGGATGCAAGAACCATTAAACCGCTAGAGCGGAGAACGGTAAAAGCTCCAAGTAAAAGTTCAAAAGGCTAGGATACCGGCTATTGTCGCCCAAGCGTTTTAGTCTCGCATCAGGTTAGGCCGGATTAATTCCGATACCCTACTACCCAGCGGGTTTTGTTTTTAATTCGTCTTAACTTTTGATGGAGGGACAAATGTCCATTCAAATCACTACGGCATTCGTTGAGCAGTATTCTGCTAACGTTATGCATCTTTCGCAGCAGAAAGGTTCGCGTTTGCGTCCCGCTGTTAGCTCTGAAACTGTTACTGGCAAAAACGCTTTTTTTGAACAGATTGGCGCAACCGCCGCTCGTGTTCGTCCTTCGCGTCACGCCGATACTCCGCAGATTGACACACCTCACGCTCGTCGCCGCGTCTCCCTTGTTGACTATGACTGGGCAGATTTGATCGACAATGAAGATCGTGTTCGTATGTTGATTGATCCTACTTCTCCTTATGCTCAAGCTGCTGGTTTTGCAATGGGACGCGCTATGGATCAGCTTATTATTGACGCGGCTGATGGAACAGCGTTTACGGGCGTTGACGGTTCTACATCTACAGCTTTTGATTCTAACAATATTGTTGGTGTCCAAGAAGGAATTAGCCCAGCGGCTGATACAGGACTTAACGTTGGCAAGCTTCGCGCAGCTAAAGAAATTTTAGATGCAAACGAAGTAGACCCAGAAGAAAGTCGTTTTATTGTTTTGAACGCAAAGCAGCTTAAAAACCTGTTAGCTGAAACGGAAGTTACAAGCTCCGATTTCAACGTAGTCAAGGCGCTAGTTCAAGGCGAAGTCGATACTTTCATGGGCTTTAAGTTTATCCGCACTGAGCTTATTGGTGTTGATAGCAACGCTGACCAGAAAGTTCTTTTCTTTGGTCAAGACGGTATCAAGCTTGCAGTTGGTTCAAACCCAGTGGCTCGCATTTCAGAACGTGCTGACAAAAACCATGCTACTCAGGTTTTCTATTCTATGTGTATCGGGGCAACCCGCATGGAAGAGAAGAAAGTCGGCTACATTACTTGTGACCCTAGCTAAGGAGGCTATAAGACATGGGTACTAAAAACTCTACTTTGGTTAGCAATTTTGAGGCAACCCCTCAAGTTGCGAACTCTGCCTCTGAGCTAGATGGCGTTTTGCGTGTAGCTCAAGGTACAATCGCGTTAGCGGCTGGAGATAGTGACAACGATGATGTTGTTATGTTTGCTCCAATCCCTTCCAATGCTACAGTCCCTTCTCTTTCTGTAGGTTCTGACACTCTTGGAGGTTCTTGCACGTTTAACGTAGGCATCTACACAACGGCTGGCGTAGTAAAAGACGAAGACGTTTTTGCTTCGGCGGTAGCTGATGCAGGTGCAATGGCTGACGTTCGTTTTGAGGCTGCAAACATTAACACTTGCGGTCAAAAAATGTACGAACTTGCTGGCGATTCTTCTGACCCCGGCGGGTTTTATTACATTGCTGCAACAATGGCTGCTGCTGGCGGCACGGGTGGTGACATAAGTTATGTTATCCAGTATGTTGTAAACTAAAGTTACTGGGGGGAGCTTTTGCTTCCCCCATTCTTTCTGGAGGTGTAAATGGCGTCAGAAGTACAAATTTGCAATCTTGCTTTGGCTAAGATTGGCGATGAACAAATTACATCTTTAACAGATAATTCTAAATCCGCTAGGCTCTGCAATCTTGTGTACGAGCCTTTTCGTGATTCTGTATTGCGGGCGCACCCGTGGAACTTTGCAATTAAACGAATAGCTCTGGCCCTTTCAACAGAAACGCCAGCGTATGAATACACGGCACAATTTTCATTGCCGTCAGATTTTCTCCGCATTATTTCAACGGATCTCTTAGGCGACGAAGAATATAAAATTGAAGGCAGGTTTTTGCTAGCCCATTCACCTAATGTAAAAATCCGTTATGTATCTCAAGTAATTGACCCTAACCAATTTGACTGGTTATTTATTGAAACTTTAGCCGCACGAATGGCCGCAGAGTTGGCAATTGCTATTACAGACAATAGAGTATTGTCAGTAGATTTGTTTAATCTTTACGCATCTAAAGTTGCAGAGGCAAGAAGCATTGACGCCCAAGAAGGTACGCCAGATAACATTACAGCAGATCTCTGGCTTGGTTCAAGATTGTCTTACACTAATCCGGTGACATAATGCCACAAGCAGCGGTTGCTCTTACAAACTTTACGGCAGGTGAACTATCTCCGCTTATGGAAGCGCGAGCAGATCTTGCCCAATACGCAAACGGTTGTCGCACAGTTAAGAATTTCTTAATCCACCCGCAAGGCGGCGTTTATCGTCGCGGGGGAACTGAATACGTTTCTAGTGTTAAAACGGCATCTAAAAAAGTAAGACTGGTCCCGTTTGAGTTTTCTGTTACGCAAGCTTATGTTTTAGAGTTTGGTGAAAACTACATTAGATTTTATGCTAACCAAGCTCAAGTAGTGACAGGCTCTCCGTCTGCTCCGCTAGAAGTGTCTACTACTTACACTGAAGCTGAATTGTTTGACCTGCAATTTGCTCAATCTGCTGACATTCTTTACATTACTCACCCTAATCACCCAGCGGCATTGCTGTCTAGGCAGTCTGCAACATCGTGGACATTAGCCGACATTGTGTACGAAAACGGTCCATACATTGAAGAAAACATTACAGAAACAACATTAAACCCTAGCGGGGTTACAGGTAGCATTACTATTGCGGCGTCTGCTGTTACAGGGATTAACGGTGGCTCTGGGTTTGTTGCTGCTGATGTAGGGCGGTTAGTAAGCATTGCGCACGTAGCTACTGCTTGGGTTCACAACACATCGTATTCTGTTGGCGACATTGTTAGGAACAACGACAATATTTATGAGGCAACTAGAGCAGGAACTTCTGACCCAAGTAGTTCTGCCGGACCAAGTGGCGAAGGAGACGCTATTGTCGATAATGGAGTTACTTGGGCATACCAATCTGATGGCGGCGTAAAATACGGATACGCTACAATTACTGCAATTAACTCTACAACAAACGTAGACGCAACTGTATTGGACGACTTTGTTGGAAGCACGGCTGAAACATCTTGGCGTCTTGGCGCGTATTATGGCGGAAGCTATCCCGGTTCAGTAGCATTCTACGAACAAAGATTATTTTTTGCTGGCTCCACAAACAACCCGCAAACGCTGTGGGGATCAAAAAGCGGAGATTACACTAACTTTACTCCGGGGTCACTAGACGACGATGCAGTAACGTACACTATTGCTACAGACCAAGTGAATGCTATTCAGTGGCTATCTCCGGGCAAAGTATTAGCAGTTGGTACGGCTGGTGGAGAATTTAAAGTGTCAGCTTCTACAAACGAAGAAGCGCTTACTCCTACAAACGTTCGTGTTGTACGAGAAACAAACTTTGGGTCAGCTAAGATTACGCCACAAAGAATTGGGTCTGTTGTGTTATTTATACAAAGGGCTGGGCGCAAAGTACGTGAATTTGTGTACGAATTTGCATCTGATGCTTACGTGTCCCCTGATTTAACCTTGTTAGCAGAACATATTACACAAGGCGGGATTATAGAAATTGCTTACCAGCAAGAGCCTGACAGCATTCTATGGTGCGTTTTAGACACAGGGGTTCTTGTTGCGCTAACGTACCAACGAGACCAAAAGGTAGTGGCGTGGCACCAGCATGAGTTAGGCGGAACTTCTAATGCTGCCGGAGCAGCCGCTAAAATAGAAAGCGTTGCTACAATCCCCGGCTCTGAAGCAGACGAAGTTTGGGTAGCTGTTAAACGATATGTAGACGGATCTACAGTTAGGTATGTAGAAAGACTAAAGTTGGGTCTTGATGACGCAGACTCTAGCGAGCAAGCATTTTTTGTAGACAGCGGGCTTACTTTGGATGTTTCAACAGCAATAACCGCAGCTACTAAGGCCAACCCTGCCGTAATAACAGCATCATCCCACGGGTATAGTGATGGAGATTATGTAGACATTCGCGGCGTAGCTGGCATGACTGAGTTAAATGGTAACCGTTACATCGTTATAGAAAAAACTACTAACACATTTGAAATAATGGCAGAGGCGTCAAAGCCTGTAACGGGGGCTACAAAAGCCAACCCCTGTGTTATTACATCACCGGGTCACGGGTTTGCTACCAACGATCAAATAGGGTTTCTTGGTGTTGGGGGCATGACGCAACTTAACGGCAACGGGTACGCTGTTACTAAGATTAACGACGATACATTTTCAATTGGAGTTGATTCTTCTTCATATGGTACCTTTACAAGCGGCGGCAGGATACACCTAAACACAAACAGTACGGCATTTTCTACTTATATTTCTGACGGAACTGTTAGGGAGGCTGTAACCGCTATCAGCGGCTTAGACCACCTAGAAGGCGAGTCTGTAGCTATCTTGGGCAATGGTGCTGTGCAGTCTAGCCAAACAGTGTCTAGTGGCGCTATTACGCTGCCAACAAGGGCGTCTATTGTTCACGCAGGGTTAAATTTTGTTAGTGAATTAGAAACCCAACGCTTAGAAGGCGGCTCGGTCGATGGAACTTCGCAAGGCAAGATCAAACGTATTCACGAGCTTATTTTACGGATGTACAGATCGTTAGGGATTACTGTTGGAAGGCTTGATGGAAACATAGATCAAATTCCATTTAGAGACAGTTCTGACCCAATGGACGCATCTCCAATTTTATTTACGGGAGATCTTCGCGTTGATTTTTCTGAAGGATTAGATCGCAAAGGTACTGTATACTTTAAACAGACACAACCTTTGCCGCTAACTGTATTGGGCGTATTTGCTCACATGAAAACGAACGGATAGAATTATGGGTGCTGATCCATTAACAATGATGTTGATTGCTAGCGCGGTTGGCTCTGTCGCTCAAGGGATAGGCGCTGGAAAAGCTGGTAAAGCAAACAGAGGCATCCACAATTATAACGCTAGTGTCATTCGTGTGCAAAAACAGAACGAATTAAAACGTGCAGCGTATGAAGCAGATTTATTGCGGGACAAAGGCAAATCAGTATTAGCGTCTAACCGTACTCAAATATCTAAAAGTGGAATAGAAATTGCTGGATCTCCTTTGCAAGTTCTTGGTGATAACGCAGCAAGCATAGAATTTGATGCCTTAATGAAATATTACGGCGGCGAATTAAATGCATATGAGTTAGAGAATCAAGCTAGAAACCAAGAATACATGGGGGAAATGGCTGCATGGAGAGGTAAACAACAGAAGAATGCAGCGTTTGCTGGGGCCGCTGTTTCTTTAATGGGGGCTGGGTTTGCTCAATATGCCTCGGCTGCGTCAACAGTAACAGCCCCAAGCGCTGGAGCAGGTACTGGATTTGGAAGTGGGAGTTCTACGTTTGGCATGAATGTGCCGAACTCATTTGGAGCGGCTCCTCCGGGGGTTGGCCTTGGCCCTCGCTTTAACTACGTATCCCCCGGAATAATAGGTATATAACAATGGCTAGAATTAAGGTTTACCAACCAACCACTGAAGTCCCCGGATTTTCTACAAAAGGATCTTTAATAACTCCTTCTTTCAAAGGTGAAGATTTTGGCGGAGAAACAGCCAAAGCAGGAATAATGGGAATAGGTAAATTTCTTGCTGGACGCGAAGAAAAAGCTATTGCAGAACGAGAAAAAGCTGCGAATGAATTAGCTCGCCAACAAGAAAAAAGTGAGCAACAAGATGGGCAAGTAGCCGTTGCTATGAGCCGTGCTAATTTTACCCAAAGATTAGGAGAGTTCCAAGACATCCAATCTTTTAATCAAGAATGGGCAAACCATAGCAAACAGGTTATGTCAGTTATACCTGACAGTTATTCTCGTTTAGCCGAAGCTCAATTATTAGGGCAAAAATCAACGTTTGCTCGCTCAGTATTGTCAGCGCAATCTCAAAGGCGTGGCGTAAAACAAAAATTAGCAACCGAAACATTTATTGACACAAACGCGCAATCAATACGTGCGGATCCTAACCAATACAAAGACATTATGAATGGCGTTGAATCGTATGTTATTGGGCAATATCCAGACCAAGAACAAGAAACAGAACGCACTTTATTGAGAAACCAAATTAATAGTTCGCTTACTAATTCATTTGTAAATGAAACAATTATGCGCGGAACTTCAGAAGAAGAAATGGAGACATTTATAAATGAAGCTAAATCTCTTCCCGGCATGACGGAAAAAATGATCTTAAATATGGATCGTTTTAAATCTATGCGTCTTAATGAATTGCAATCTCAACAGCTTGAATTAAACCGTGCAGCAAGTTCTTCAATTTCTTCTATAAAAGGAAGGATGCTTGACCCAAGAGCCGCTGTGTCCGCAGAAGAAATGTTTAAAGTAGAAGCAACAGTTATGGCTTCTGGAGATGCAGATTTAATAAACAAATTTAATTCGTTGTCTAATATAAAAGAAGAAACATCTAGATACAAAAATATGTTTTTGCCCGAATTATCTCGGCAAATTGAACAAAACATAACAAATGTTAACGAAAATGGCACAACGGACGAAGAGCTTGATTTACTAGATATGTCTGTTAGGATCTATAAAGCCAAAAAAGACGCATTAGACAATGACCCAATTGGCGTTAACATAGAAAAAGCTCCACCCTTTTCAATGCTTAAAGGCAACCTTGACTCTTTAAGCATGGCTGAAAGAATTACTTTTGGGCAAAATCTATCTGGAGATAATGGCATTGGATTTCGTGCGTTTTCTAATTCTGAAATTGAAGATATTGTTGAGGAAATGAAGGGTTGGTCGGCGCAACAAAACGTAGAATTTGGCGAAAGCATTCAACGCGCTGCCGCTATTGCTGACCCAGAAAATTCAAGAGATACAGCACTTCAAGTATTGTCTCAATTTCACAAAACAAAACCAACGCTTGCCCACAGTTCTGCGCTAGCAGTTGTTTACCCAAATTCAAAAGCAGATGCTTTTCTTATAGAAAAAGGTACTCGTATTCTTGAAAATAAAGATATTTCTATTTCAGAAGGATTTAGGCCAGCGTTTGATAGAGCGTTAACTTCGTATATGGGGTCGTTTAATAGATTGGCAGGACAAGGCAAAACAATTAGAGACGCTGCTTTTGCTCATTATGTTGGGAACAGTGGGTCAGTAGGAACGCTTAGCAAAGGGGGGCTTGCTACAGTGGTTCAAAATCAAAAAGAAATAATTAAATCGTTATCTGCCGTTGTTGGTGGAGGGGATAGAGGCGAGGCAATGTTTACACAATCTGGAGAAAACAAAACGTATATTTTGCCTCCAACAGCAACAAAAGATCAATTTGAAGACATTTTAGAAAATCCAGATGAATGGGTATCTCGTGGAAATGGCACTCCAGTAGACTTAGTAAGCGGAAAACCTTTAACCGAAACAGCTTTAACAAAATACGCAACGCCAGTTTTAGTAGCGCCTAATCAATACCAATTTCATGTAGGAGACAACAGCATAAAAACTTCTAGCGGCAAACCATTTACGCTGAATGTTGAAGGGGCATTTCGTTAATGTTTTTAAGCAATAACCCAGATAATTCTACATTGCCATTAGGTACTGGACCTTTAACTACTACAGAAGAAGGAAGTTATTTAGAGTCTTACCAAGCGGCTTTAGACGATGCAGTATTAAATGAAAATGGCACTGGCGCTGCAAGCGATTTTGAACGCAATTTTAACGCGCTTCGTGACAGTTTGGCAGCAAGCGGAAAAAAAGATTTTGCATATTTAGATCTTAACCGATCTGCATTTCTTATTGACAAAATAAATGGCAATGCGGATGACAAGTTGCAACTTTTCCAAGCAGAAGAATTAGAATACTTTGACAATTTAGAAGAAAATTTACTTCAATTAAACCAACAAGATCCGTCTATTCCTACCTTAAAGCAGTTGTGGGAACAAACAAAAACTAAAATGGTGGACGCTGACAAAGCAATAAAACAAATTGGAGAAAAACATGGGTTTTCAGCGCTTGTAGGAGAATTTGCAGGAAGCATGGAAGGGTATTTAGCTGGGGCAACTAGCGATCCTGTTAGGGCAGTGTCTTTAATGTTTGGCGGCGCTGGAAAAACATTTGTAAAACGCATAGCTTCAGAAATTGGCATTAATACTTTTGTCGAAGGAATGGAGCAATTTACTACTATTGACGCAAACAGAAAATTAGCTGGGCTAGAAAAAGGGTGGGAAGAAAAAACAAAATCTGCGCTTGCGGCAGGAGCGTTTAGTGGAGCATTCCGCGCTGGTGTTATTGAAGCGCCTAAAGCGTTGTCTGGGGCTATTAGGGATCGCCTTAATGTAGACGAAATACTGGTAGACGCATTTGACAAGCTTAGCACAGACAAACAATTAGAGGCATTAAGCAATATGCCTCAAACACCCGCTGTAAAATCTGCGGCAGACGCCATTCAAAAAATTGACACTGCTAACCAACTAAATCAATTTTCACAAACTGTTGCAGGTAGACAGGCGTTTATGGCTTCTGTGCAAAGGGCTGCTGGAAATGTTGCTACAGAGCCTAGCGTAGATGAAATGAAACTTGGTGTTTCACTAGAAGCGCTTACAGTTAATATGCCTAAAATGCCGCCAATTAGCGATGATTTGTTTGCGGAGTCTATCCTTAAACTTGAAACAACGCAACAGATTAGACTTGTTGAATTAGATGTTCAGATTAACGGGCTAGGAACTCGTCAAGATGAAATAGGCGCAAAAGTTACAGCAATAGATGAAAAAATAATTGAACTTGAGCAAACACCTCAATTACGGTTAGCCGCAGAAATTGACCCCAATATACAAAAAGACTTAGATGACATCTCTTTTAAAGACAGGGAAGGTCTTTCAAAAAGAAAAGAGAAAAAGCTTGATGCTCGCGAAGACAGAGCAATGGAAGTATTGGCTCAATCTGAGGCATTAAGGTCACAGAAAATTGCAGAAGCAGAAAATAAAAAATCGTCACTTTTAAAGGAAAAAAACGAAAATGCTAGGAAACTGCGCTCTTTGCGTCAAAAGAAAACAAAAGCTATTCAAAAAGCAGAACGCAAAGCCATAGAAGCTCCTAAACGTGCAGATCAAAAACAAATTGATGAGATACTAGAAAACCCTAACAAACCAATACCGTCTATTTTGGATGTGTTTGGCAACCCAAGAGCATTGTCTGATGTTATGGACCCGTATTCTTATCGCGGGCGTGGCGTTGCACAAGCAGCAAAAGACGCGACTGAAGAAATAAAATTAGAATTAGAAGCATTATCCGTTAGGGACGATCCTGTTGAACAAGACGGAATGGTTGATTTTGGTGATGGGCCAATCCCCGCTGATACACCAATCCCCGTTAATGTTGTAGAAGGTGAAGCAGTTACAATTACAGCAAGAGAACTTGCAGAAGAGATGGCGGAAGATCAACGATTAATAGAAGTTTTAGAGGCGTGTAAGGTATGATAACAGATTGCATTAGATCAGCGCTTAAAGACGGGTTTATTAGCAAAGAAAAAGCCCAAGAAGCAACAGAAGCTTACGACGATTTAGTTGCCGCTGGAATGGACCCAACAGCCGCTGCTCAAAAAATGAAAACTGCCGTAAAGTCGGCTAAGACGGCAGAGAGATTTGCTGCAATTAAACGTGCTAAATTAGCGTATCAATTAGACGAACAAATTAAAGGTCTTGATAGAGACGGCGTTTACGAATTTTTGCCAAGATTTTTAGAAACTGTTTCTAAAAACGCAGATCAGTCATATAAAGGTTTGTTACTGCAAAAAATTGCCGAAGTAATTGAAGCTTCTAATCCAAAATTTGCTGGGTTGTTTCGCCCTATGGAACACATGGACGGTGTTGTTCGTGCGCTTTATGACGGCAAGGGAACGGCGGAAGAAAAAGCTATGGCCGACGGCGTTAAAGCTATGAACGATTTTATTGTACAATTAATGAAAGCTAACGGCGTTCACATTGATGTTGACCCTGATTTTCGCCTTCCGCAAATACACAGCAAATCTAAAATGGAGAACAAGTCTCAATGGGTAAATGACCATATGGGAAATGACGTTCTTGATTGGGACAAAATGTCAGATTTTAATGACGGAAAACCAATTAACACAGAAGCTGATAAAGTTAGAGTTTTAGAAGAAGTGTGGTTAACGCTTCGGTCTGACGGGGCTAACAAAATAGACAGCGGGGCCACAACAAGAGGTGCGCTTTCTACTAAATATTCTCACCAAAGGTTTTTGCGTTATAAAACCGCAGATTCATGGTTAAAAATGCAAGGATTGTATGGTGAGGGTGACCCATTTCAGTCTATCGTTAATTATGCAGATCGTGCCGCTCTTGATATTGCACTAAGCCAAGCACTTGGACCTGCCCCTAAAAGTATGTTTCAGTTTATAACTAATAATGTGTTACGCCGCGCTTCTAATTTAATGGACAGCGGTGAAAAAGCTAGAGGATATTTTACAGAAGATAAATTAAGAAAATCAAATTTGTATGATGAAGTTGCAACTATTGTTAAATTAACAGATGAAATGTACGATGAAATTACACACGCCAACAGCGCTTCATACGGCAATTTATGGGCAAGAGCATTTCAAGTTATTCGCACTGGCATTGTATCTTCTTGGTTAGGCGGCACAGGTATTCTTAGCATTGTCACAGACAATATGGGCCGCACGTTTTCGTCAAACTACGACAAGACTGCCACTGGCAAATACATGAAGCAATATTTTCGCCTTATGAACCCTTTAAGCGACACAGACAGAAAAATAGCTTTACGTTCTGGTCTTGGATTTGACGCTGCAATTAAAATGGCTGCTGGTGCAGAGCGGTATCACGGGGAAATTTTTGCTCCAATGTGGGCAAGGCGCATATCTGATGTAGCAATGAGGTTAAACTTTTTAACGCCTCACACGCAATCTGCTCAATGGGCTTATGCATTAGAGTTTATGGGGACGTTGGCAGATAACGCAAACAAGGCATTTGACGATTTGCCGTTTGTAGAAATTATGAAAGACTATGACATTACCCCGGCAGATTGGGATCAATTTAGGGTTGGCCCAGTGTTTGGTGAAGGCACATTTAATATGCTTCGCATTGCAGATGTGTTTAAACGCGCTGATCTTTCAATGGAACAACAATCAAACTTGTTCGCAAAATTTTCATCAATGATGTATACTCAAAGAGAATTTTCTATACCAACCAAATCTTTGCGCGGCGAAACTGCCCTTAAAGGGCGGGCTAGAGCGGGAACAATTCCCGGAGAAGCTACGCTGTCATTTAAAATGTTTAAATCGTTTCCTATGACAGTTTGGAACACGCACTACAGAAGAACAATAAATATGAGCTTAATGGGAAAAGCGGCGTATTTAGGAGGGTATGGCGCAGCGCTTACAATGGGCGGGGCAATGAGTTTGCAGTTATTATCTTTGTCGCAAGGCAGAGATTTTGAAGAAATGGATTCAGATTTTTGGGGCAGAGCTTCCTTAAAGGGCGGCGGCGTTGGGATTATTGCAGATATTATATACGGGGCTGTTAACAAATACGGCGGATTGCAAGCATCAATAGGGGGGCCAGTAGCGCAATTTTTGCAAGATACTGGGGATCTTACTATAGGCAATTTTATCCAATTGTTTGAAGACGGAGATACAAATTTTGCAAAAGAATTTGTGCGTTATCTCGATACTTACGCACCCGCCGTTAACGCAGCCCCAATACAATTAATAAAAAGAAGGTTGTTTGACGAACTTTATAAAGTATTTGACCCAAAAGCCTACACAAGATTTATGCGAATGGAAGAACAAGCAGAAGAGCGCGGCGGAGGATATTGGTGGAGGCCGGGAGAGTTAACCCCATACAGAGCGCCTGATCCGTCTTCAATGCTTCCAAATTTATAGCAATGATGGTATTATGCCACAGAGGAAAATGACATGACTTTATCTAGCACAACTACTGAAGTATCGTACACAGGCAATGGCAGCACCGTTGCTTTCCCTGTGACGTTTGCCTTTTTTGGCACTGGCACGGGGGCAGAGCTAGAGGTCATTGAGCGCACTATTGCTACAGGCGCAGAAGCCACTAAAACCAATGGCTCTGACTTTACAGTATCTGGGGGCAGCAATGCAACAGGCACGGTAACTGCGGCAACCGCACCTGCCGATACTGTGCAGTGGGTTATCCGCCGAAACACTGCTCAAACACAAGGGACTGATTACGTTGAGAACGATGCATTCCCGGCAGAGACACATGAGTCTGCGCTTGACCGATTAACAATGATTTCTCAGGAACAAGAGCGTGATCTGGGAGATTCTTTTCAATATCCTGCAACATATTCTGGTGGAGCATCTACAGAGGTGCCTGAGCCTAGCGCTAATAAGGCATTAAAATGGAATGCTGCTGGTAATGCTTTAGAAAACTCAACAAACGATGTAGACACGGCAGTTGACGCAGCGGCGGCCAGTGCAGCGGCGGCACTTGTCAGCGAGAACGCAGCGGCGGCTGATCTTGCACTGACTAACGCAGACGTAGTTTCTACGGCGGCGAGTGCAACACTTTCAACCAACTACGCCACTAAAATTGACGGCGCGGTAACAGGCTCAGATTACGCCTCTAAGGCTTGGGCTATTGGCGGCACAGGTGTAACAACGACAAGCGCTCGCGGTGCTGCTAAAGAATGGGCTACAACGACAGGCGGGGCAGTTGACACATCAGAGTTCTCTTCTAAAGAATACAGCCAAGGTACTACGGTTAGTACAGGGTCAGCCAAGCAATGGGCGCTAGGCGGTGCGTCATTCGACGTAGATACAGTTGTTGCGGGTGGTGTGTTCTCCGCTAAGAAATACGCTGCGAACGCTGCGGCGTCTGCGGCACAAGCTGCTAGCGGTCAAATATACTCAACTGTCGTAAACCAAACTGGTGCGGCGTTATCTCCAGCATTGTCAGCCGACGGTACGTATTATCTGTGCGACACATCGTCTAACGATATCACGGTTACACTGCCAGCAATCGGCACTGCCGAAGGTACAAAGTATGCTTTTCAAAAGACATCTGCTTCCAACAGCCTGATCTTTCAGCGCAGCGGCTCTGACACATTAAACGGTTCAGCGTCAGACATCACGATCACTGACGTTAACGCACAGATACAATTTGTTGCAGATGACAACAGCCCAGACAACTGGGTTGGCGTTCAAATGTCACAGATTACTGTTGGCGCTGGTCTGACGAAAGTAGGCAGCGTTGTCAGCATTGGAGACAATGCAATCGTGCCATCGATGGTACAAGGCACGGTCAATGCTCAGACAGGCACGACATACACTCTAGTGATTGGTGATGCATTTAAAACTGTTACCATGAGCAACGGGTCGGCAAACACTTTAACGATCCCACCCAACTCTTCTGTTGCCTTTGCCGTTGGAGATCGCGTCGACATTGTGATGTTGGCCGCAGGAGTAACAAGCGTGGTAGGCGGGTCAGGCGTCACAGTCAACGGCGTCAGCACGGGAACAGGCGCTATCGCAGCGCAATATGGCGCAGTATCTTGCCTCAAGATTGCTACTGACACATGGCTGTTGATGGGGAACCATGGCGGGGTAGCGTAATGCTCCACACCATTCCACTTGGCATCGTAAGCTCCACGGCTGCGGCGTACCTCATTGAGCAATCGTTACTGTTTAACGACGGCGACAGCGCATTTCTAAACCGCACACCATCTGTTGCTGGTAACCGTAAGACTTGGACTTGGAGTGGTTGGATGAAACGCGCTAACATTGATGCGTATCAGCACTTCATATGTGCAGGACCAAGTGGTTCTGATTTCTTTGT
>Ga0180120_10000233_pt1 | contig 28821 bp, 16 predicted proteins | sample CPBDNA_3_FD_129677 | JGI IMG/M metagenome (GOLD analysis project Ga0180120, IMG submission 129677) | Freshwater to marine salinity gradient microbial communities from Chesapeake Bay, USA - CPBay_Spr_31_0.2_DNA (version 2) (version 2) | ecosystem: Environmental > Aquatic > Marine > Coastal ... | reverse complement strand
TATTAATTTTGATGATGATATCCCTTTGTTATTCTTAAAAGTATACATCCATATTAATAAAAATAATTCTTTTAATAAAGGTGAAAATTTACCTGTAATATCTTCTTGATTTTGTAAATTACCTGAAATCCACCAAAAGATATGATTTGATATTTCAATTCTCTTTCAATTGGTTTAAAATCAAGGTCTTTTTCTTCAACCTCATTTTTTTCTATCTCTTTTCTTTCTAAATCAGGAAAAGTAACTTTTTTTGTCTTTAATTTCGGGTACCGGCTGTATTCTCTTTTTACGCTTTAATTTAAATTAGTAAAGCTTGCCTTTTTATATAGTATTCTAAATTTTAATATCCAGGATTCTGAACTAATTCTGAATTTAATTGCAATTCATTACTAGGAATTGGCCAACGAATTTCAAAATCTGAAAACTGTGTTGCTGGATTACCTGAATTGGACCAACTAGGTTGTGTTACATTAATCGCCTCAGTATATTTTCCAAAACGGATTAAATCATTTCGTCTCCAGCCTTCAAAACAAAGCTCTTTTCTTCGTTCTGATAAAATTTCAGTTGCATTCTCTTCCATACTTGCTAGAATCATTAAAGGAGCTACCTCTTGATCTTTTACTTCACTAGGCCATTTGGTTGCGCGCATTCGCAACTTATTCACAGTCATATCTACATCAGTTTGAGTCAATTTCCCTTGACCATTTAAAGCTTCTGCGTACATCAATAACACATCGGAATATCGAATGTAAGGCTGATCATAAGGAGTGTCGCTTCCCCAGTTGCTTGGTCTTATATTATGCCATTTCCAGGGTTTCCAAGTAGCACGTCTACCAGTAAGACTTGATTTTCTAGCAGCTTCATTGTACATGCCATCCTCTGCAGTCCAGGGTCCTTGATTTACATTGTGTTTGGCTACATTATTTCTACTTCTTATATCGTTATCATGATATCCTTGCGCAAAAGGATAATTATTTCTTGCACCCCAAGAACCACTTCCTATTGGTAGTGGAGCACTTGTTCCTGCCAATTCCCAATTTACAAACCAATTATTTCCTGACTGTCCGCCGTTAATAACATTACCGTTTGGCCCATAAAAAGTTCCTAAGCTCCCACCTTGATTTATACCAGGCCCGTCAAAACCAATAGCAAAAATCATTTCCTTATTTTGTTCATTATCTAAAGCAAATACACTTGGGTAAAAATCTAGTATTTCGTAAGTATTTCCATCGATTACCTCTTTTAATTTGGTTTCGGCTAATCCATATTTATCGTTTTCATACAACGGAAAACCTGTCATTTGAAGATACACTTTGCTTAACAATGCTTGTGCAGCACCTTTTGTTGCGCGTCCACCACCTTGAGATGCACTTAGAACAGATTCTGCAAATAATAAGTCATTTACAATAAAGTTATATACTTCTTTTGGAGTAGATTGTGCAACTTGAATATCTTCTAAATTCGTAGTTTCATATTTTACTAATGGTATGTTTTCCCATGAACTTACTAGTGCAAAATATAACATTGCACGAACAAAGCGAGATTCACCTACTAATTGATTTCGAGATTCTAAATCTATTTGGTCTTCTGTCATTGCCGAAATTCGGTCTATAGCACTATTGGCTTTATTCACCGAAATATATAGATTTTCCCAAATACTTCTAACGGTAGCATTTGATGGTGATAATGAATGTAGGTATATTGGTTTCGCTATTGCTCCCCAATTTGGAACACAAATTTCATCTGCTGAAAGTGTCCCCCACATACTTAACCAACCATTCATATCAGACGCTAGGACACGTGTAGCGTCGTAGGTTCCAATGGTAAAAATTTCTGCACCATTTTTATTTTTTAAAAGTGTATTTGGATCTGCAAAGCCTGTTGGAGCTTCATTAAGGAAGTTTTCAGTATTGTTACATCCTGCAAATACTAGTAGCATACAAAAGATATAAAAACTATTTGTTGTTGATTTAATTGTATTCATTTTCTTAAGTTTTTTTTATTAAAAGTTTGCATTTAATCCAATTCTAAATGTTCTAGATCTTGGATAAGAATCAACATCTAATCCTGGGGTTAGCTGATTTCTTCCAACGCTTACATCTGGATCAAAACCACTATAGTTAGTCCAAACATACACATTGTCCACGGCACCATAGAGTCTTACTGATTTTAGTCCTATTGATTTAGATATTTTTTTAGACAGTTTATAGCCTAATGTTATGTTACTTAATCTAAGATAAGATCCATCTTCAATATATCTTGCGTATGCAGCAGAACCAATATTCCCACTAGCTCCTGTATTAAAAGATGTTAGGGTATTCTGTGGGTTTTCGGGAGACCAGCGCTCGTTAACAATTGCCAATTTATTACCCCAAGGATTGGCTGTATTTGACCCTTTTTTAATGTTTTTGTTATAAATATCGTTACCATAAGACCATGCTGTCTGTATTGATAAATCAAAACCTTTATAGGAAAAGTTATTTGTAAAACCACCAAAATGTTTTGGTTGGGTATTACCAATGATATGTCGATCATCATCATTTATAATGCCATCTTCATTATGATCTTTAAATTTTGTCATTCCAGGACGATACGTTCCTGGAGCAACAATTGCGTTTGATACAACTCCTTCTTTTAAATTATAAATATTTACTGAGTACCAGTTTTCTGTTCCACTTACATTGGAGTATAATAAATCGGCCGCTTCAGCATCAGTCAAACCATCAAATTCAACAAAATCACTGAATGTATACACACCATCATCTTGTAAACCATAAATGGAACCTAAAGATTCTCCAACACGAATGATGTAATCATTTCGAATTTGATTGTCTCCAATAGCAGTCACAAAAAATTCGTCAGCACCTCCTAAATCTAGCACCTTGTTCTCGTTAAAACTAATGTTGAAATTGGTATTCCATGTAAAGTTTGCGTTTTGAATGATATCTGCATTAATAGCAAATTCATATCCTTTGTTATTAACAGTTCCTAAGTTTTGAAAAGATGTTTTAAATCCAGTTGTTACTGGTAAAGGTACCGCTAACAATAGATCTCTAGTTTCTTTGTCATAATAATCTGCTTCAATATTAATTCGATTATCAAAGAGACCTAATGACAATCCAATGTCGGTTTGAACCGTAGTTTCCCAGGTTAGATCGTTGTTTTGAAGTCTATTGATAGCTGAACCTGATGTTAAAGTAGCCCCGTCAAAAATATAACTTGATAATCCTGCCCTAGCAAGTGATTGATAAGCGCCAATTTGTGTATTACCAGTTTCTCCATAACTAGCTCTTAATTTAGCATTTGAAAGGATAGAACTGTTTTTCAAGAAATCTTCATTTGAAATACGCCATGCAACACCTACAGAAGGGAAAAACCCCCATTTATTATCTTTTGCAAATCTTGAGGATCCGTCATATCTGGCACTTACCGTAAGTAAGTATTTGTTAAAGGCATCGTATTGAACTCTGGCTAAGTAAGACTCTATACTCGTTTCTATCTCATTAGTTTCTGTTGGCAATGTTTGTAGAGCAACTTCTAAAGCATCTAAATTAAGCCCTGGAATATCAAAACCAGTAGAAATAGATCTTAAATTTTCAGCATTATTTTGTTGTCTTTCTGCAACCAAGGTTGCATTGATTCGATGTCTACCAAACTTTTTTACGAAATTTAGATTTTGTTCTGTAACAAGACTTCTATTTGAATTAAAACTAGTAACAGCTCTTCCTCCCTCTTTTCTTGATGATCCTATATTCTCAGAAAAATAAGCTTTGGTTTTTGACTCTTGAGTAAAACCTCTTATAGAGGATTTAAAAGTTAAACCATCTAAAATTTTATATTCGACAAAAGCATTCATTCTATTTTGAGAAATCGTTCCTTTATTGCTGTTTTGTTCCAACATTACTTCAGGATTAGAGATGTCACCGTTTTGATTTGCAATCATTCGGCCATTTTCGTCATATTGTATCCCCAATTCACCTGTAGCATAATCGTCTGTAGCGGAATGACGGATAGGCTGAACTGGACTAAAAAGTGCTGCGCTCGTAACCAAACCTGCACGCCCAGAATTATTATTTGTTGCAGCTGTAACAACCCCAGATCTTAGGGTATAGCCTATGTTCGCACTTACACCTGTTCTGATGCGTTTGTTTACTTTTTGAGTTATATTGAGATTTAAAGAATACCGTTCTAATCCGGATGTTTTTATAATACCCTCTCTATTTAGATACGAAACACTTGCAGCATATCGTGTTGCATCTGATCCTCCATTTGCAGACAATCTATAATTTTTAGTATAAGCAGGGCGTGTAATATTATCTTGCCAATCGTCTACAAAAAGAGAGGGGTCATTAGCGTCAACAACTACATAATTACCCGTTCCATCGTCTACTCGATATCTTTGTGCTAAATATTTTTTTTGATCAATTAAATCCGCTGACCATGGTTGAAAATCTGCACTATATTGAATAAATTCTTGTGCAGTTAGAACGTCTAATTTATTAGATAAATTAGAAATACTTGTATACGTTTCAAAATTCAAGTTAACTTTTCCTTTTTTTCCTTTTTTAGTCGTAATAATAATCACACCATTTGCACCCCTTGAACCATATATTGCGGTTGCTGAAGCATCCTTAAGTATGTCTATTGATTCAATATTACTAGGATCTAAAGATGCTAGAGGACTCGTGGTACTATTTCCTAAACCTGAAGATGTTGATATTCCTCCTCCAGAAATAGGAAAACCATCCACAACATACAACGGATCGTTACTCGCATTTATGGAAGTTCCACCTCTAATTCTAATTTTGAAAGCAGCATCTGGTCCCCCTTCAGAACTAACGACTTGGACTCCAGCAACTTTTGATGCCAATGCACCTTCAAAAGAGGTAGTTTTTATTTTGTCAATATCATCAGATTTAATTGTAGAAACGGAACCTGTCAAATCTTTTCTCTTGACAGAACCATACCCTATAACTACTATTTCATCAAGGGAAGAAACATCTGGTAGAAGAATTACATCTATTGTGGCTTGTATACCAACTTCTATTTCTTTAGATTTATATCCAATATAGCTAAAAATTAAAGTAGTATTATTAGAGACTTCAATTTTATAGTTTCCGTCAAAATCTGTTACGGCTCCTAATTTTTCTCCTTTAATTGTAATGCTAGCTCCTGGAAGAGGCATCCCTTCAGACATAACATTACCTGTTACCACTTTTTGTTGCGAATAGGTATTAAAATAGAAGAAAAGCATCAGAGCAATATTTAGAAGTGGTTTTAATTTTTTGTGTCTTAAAAATGATTTTGGCATAATTAAATTTTTAATTTAGGTTAAGTTTAAAAGGATTGAAATTATTTTTGGTTAATTTATAGTTTTGAATTGAATAATAAACTTATATATGAACAAAAAATTACTACGAAATTATGGATAGATTTTAGTTATTTATAAACATCTTTTACCTAACATTCATCAAAAATTAACATTTCCAAAATAATTATATAGGTAACTTTCGCTTGAAAAAAGATAGTATTTGAAATATTTATGCCCTTTTTTTTTTGATATTTGTTCATATACAAAATTACTATAATGAAACATTTAAAAAATATATTTTTCGGAATATCACTTATAATATTCCAATTTAATTCTAACGGGCAAGATTTTCACAAGAAGAATGGGTTTTCTTTAAATGGGATATGGGAAATTATTTTTGATGACAATAATCAAGGTATTGAAAACGACTGGTACCTTGATGAAAATTTCGGAAAACAAAACTTTCAAACGATTGCTGTTCCAAGTTGTTGGGAAGAGACCAAAAAAAATTACGAAGGTGTTGGGATCTACAGAACAAAATTTACAATTCCAAAGGGTTGGAGTGATAAAATAATACAGTTAAATTTTGAAGCTTCAAATTATAAAACAGAAATATGGATCAATGATCAAGTCGTTGGTTTTCATGAGGGTGGATATACTCCGTTTAGTTTCAGAATTGACAAATTAATAAAAGCTGGAGAACAAAACACTTTAGTTGTTAGAGTGGTTAGTCCAATTATTTTAACTGATAAATACATTGACGGTTTAGGACGTCAAGAAGTTCCCATGTGGCGCGGAGCAATAACTGGTGGTATCTGGCAATCTGTTTCAATTGAAGCCAAAGGTTCTTTGGGGGTTAAAGATGTATTTATTGAGCCAAATATTAACACCAATACTTCCGTTTTCAATATTGAAATTGAAAATACTAAAACGAATGTTGAAAAATCTGAAGTAATTGTAAAAATCTTTTCTAAAGATGGAAAAGAAGTTGCTTCAAAAACTGAAACTTTAGAATCTTTACCAGGCAAAAATACAGTTCAATGGAATTTACACATTCCCAATGCCAAATATTGGTCAACAAAAAACCCATATTTATACAAAGCTGAAGTAACCGTAAAGAAAGAAGGTGTGATTTCTGATGAATGGGAAACTAAATTTGGAATGCGGGAATTTACAGTTGTAGATGATCAGTTTTATATGAATGGTAAGCCCATTTATTTGAAAGCTACTTTCTTTGAAGGATTGTATCCTGTAGGTCTGGCATATCCTGACAGTCGAGAAATGGCAATCAAAGAAATTAAATTAGCCCAAGAAGCAGGTTTTAATATGATTCGTCCTTGGCGAAAGCCTGCTCCACAAATGTGGTTGGATTTATGCGATGAAATGGGGGTATTAACCGTGGGGAGTCTAGCGGTTGAATGCATGTATAGACCAATTTCTACCCCTAGATTACAGTTTGTAGTAGAAAATGAATTGCGTAAAACCATTACAGCTAACAGAAATAGAACCTGTATCGTTCAATGGGAATTGTTTAATGAGATCAATAGGCCTATATTGGCTCAAATGCTCAATTCAATGTCCGTGTTAGCTCGCGAGTTAGATCCAACACGTATGATCTTAGATGAATCTGGGGGTTGGGGTGAAGGTGCCAATATTTATTTGCCTTTTGAGCGCACGCCAAAAAAAATCAACGACATTCATCATTACAGTGGTTCACAGGTAGATGAAAACGAATTTAATGGTTATTTAGCCACTGCAAAAACGAATAAAGACAAAAATAAACTTGGTTTGGCTGGCGTTAAAAGTTATGGTAAAAATGTGGTTTCAGGAATCATGTCCTATGTTTCAGAATTAGGCTACGGAAGTACACCCGATTTAATTTCAAACATAAAAGAGTTTGAAACAAAAGGAAATCCAATTGTTGCTCCCTCAATTTATCATAGAGAATTGAACGACGGCTATATTGCCGCTTTACAAAAAATAGGATATGATAAAATATATCCTAATGTTCAAGATTTCTATTTAGAACAACAAAAAATGCATGGTATTGCTAACAAACGGATGTTAGAAGCTACAAGATTAAATTCTACGATAGCTGGCTATTGTGTTCATGCTTTAGTTGGTGGAGACTGGGTTTTAGGTGCTGGTTTATTAGATCTTTGGAGAAATCCAAAAACCTTGGTCTATGAGATGACCAAAGAAGCCAACCAAGAACAAATTACTCCAATTCGTATTTTACCAAGAAATGTGTATGCTGAAAAAGGAGCACAGTTAGAGGTTCATGGTGTAAGTGAACTGACTTCTGAAAAAGTAACTGTTTCCGTAAAAATAAGTTCTAAAAAAGGGGTAGTGGTTTATCAAAATAATTTTAGTAGTGAATTTTCAAACGGAATTTCAACATTACTTTCTACCCAATTAAACACCTTAAATTTAGAGGGAACTTATACCGTTAATGTTGAAGTCAAAAATACAAAAGGAAAAGTTATTACATCCAATTATCAATCTTTTGATGTATTCCAAGAAAAACAATTGAAAACACCCTCAACTAAAATTGCAGTGGTAGATTTTGACAATACCTTATCTGAATTTTTGAAAAGCAAAAACATTAATTTTGTTTCATTTAATGAGAATTTAGACAAAAATATTCCTGTACTGGTTGGAAAAACCTCAAAAAAAGATAAGAAATACAAAGAAAAAGTTCAAGAACTCAGAACCTTCGCAAAACAAGGTGGATATGTTGTGTTTTTTGAAGTTTTAGGAAAAAGAGTTCCTGGGTTTGCGCGTGAACTAAAAGAAATGGAAGCTGAGACTTTACCATTGGAAGCTGAAATGCAACAAAAATGGGCTACAAGGGGCGGTTGGGCTGCAAAATCTCATGTCGTTTCAAAACATCCAATCTTTAAAGGTTTGCCGACTAAAATAATTATGCATGGTGTATATGAAAATGTGCATCCAGAAGTTTCCATATCTAAAATTAAAGGAGATTATATTGCTGGTTTAATAGGATATGATCATTTTCCAAACAATGAAATTATGAGACGTCATTTCAATGGTCCCGGTGAAGTTTGGTGGGCAGCTGATGTTTTAGAAACTCAATTTGGAGAAGGAAAGATGTTACTATCAACCTTGCGAATTATTGAATTTTTAGACACAGATCCTGTAGCAGAAAAACTGCTCTACAATATCATCGACTATATTTCTAAATAATGCTTCAAGATCAAATAAAGACAAATTGGAAGTTGATAGTGTTTTTTACACTATGCCTGCAATTTGCTAGTTTAGGACAACAGATTTCCGAGCTTCAAAATGAAATTACGGGAATTTGGACTCAAAATACTAGTGAAAAAATTTTTTTAGAAAAATGGGAGGCACAATGGATATGGATGCCAAAGAGTATTCAATCTGACGTCATGCTGGCAAGACGTTCTTTTACTATAGAAGACATTCCTGAGCAAGCTATTTTAAGAATTTCTGCATCCTCAAAGTATGAATTATACATCAATGAAAAATACATCTCTCAAGGCCCAGCTCGCAGTGCACCCCATCATCAATCTTTTGATGTTTTAGAGATTTCTTCAGTATTAAAAACAGGAAAAAATACCATTGCAGTTCGTGTACATTATCAAAGAGGAACGACTTCGTATCACATAAAAGGAAGGGCTGGTTTACTGGTTCAGCTAGATTTAGATACTAAAAACAGTTCTTCAACAATAATAAGTGATAAAAACTGGAAAGTGCATCCAGATGACTCATGGGACAATAAAGCTCCTGCCATAAACCGTTTTCAATTGTTTGTAAATGACCGTATAGATTTTAATAAAAAAAATATTGGATTTGAAATGTTACACTTCAACGATTCGAGTTGGTTGGCAGCAAAACCATTGTTACGAAATTCGGGTTGGCCACCACCAAAAAAAGATGAAAAAGCCACCACTTTAACAACTCCTTGGACTTCTTTAATTCTTCGTGACATTCCTTATTTAAATGAAACTGAAATTAAGGCGACAAACTTAATTGAAGCAAAAAAAATACAATATTCTGATACTAAGAATCTCATCCTCAATAACGCTATTTCCCTCACAGGTGAAGTTGAAAAAAGAATTTCAAAAGACTATAAAAGTTTTCTGAAGAAAAACAAACCGCTACTATTATCTGCTTTAAAAGAAAATGAAATTTGGTTTTTACTATTTGATTTTGGAAAAGTCATTAATGGAATGCCAAAATTAACCATTGAAGGGACTAAAAATACCGAAGTTCATGTTTTGGCAGCCCCTTATATGGTTGATGAAGTATTTACCAGTAAAATTGTGGCTTCTAATTGCCATGACCAACTAACATTGTCAGGGAATAAAGACACTTGGCAAGCTATGTATTTTAAACCTACGCGCTATTTGGGAATAGCGATTCAAAATGTGAAAGAAGCTGTTAAAATTCATACTATTGGAATACACCAAATAGCATATCCATTTGAATTAAAAGGAACCATCGAAACGCCGGATGCTACCTGGATTGAAGATTTATGGAATGCCTCTGTAAAAACAATTGAAGTTTGTACTACGGACGCTTTTACCGATAATTATAGAGAACGTCGACAATATGCACAAACGGGGTATTATGCAGCTTTAGGAACCTATTTTACTTTTGGAGATACAGCCCTGCAAAGACGCTATTTATTGCAAATTGCTCAAGAGCAAGAACCGAATGGAATGATGCCAGCATATGCGCCTTTAACAGGAGATGATTATATGACAATACTAGACTCTAATTGTTTATGGATTCGAAGTTTGTATCATTATTTTTTATATTCAGGGGATTTTGTAACGGTGAAAGAATTGCTTCCCGCAGCTGAAAAACTAATGACCTTATTAAATTCTTACACCAATGAATTAGGAATGCTAAACAATCCGCCTTATTCTTATTGGTTGGATCATACTCTAAATGACAGAAGAGGAGCAAATTTAACATTAAACGGGCATTATCTGGGTGCTTTGGAAGATTATTCTAAAGTTTTAGAATGGTTGAATAAAACTGAAAAAAGTACCATTTTAAAAGAAAAAGCAGAAAATTTAAGAACATCATTGGGGCTATTTTGGGACACAGAAAAACAATTGTTTGCAGATGCTTTCATCAATGGAAAACGTTCTGCACAGTTTAGTGAACACGCAAATGCAATGGCTTTAGCTTGCAATGTAGCAACTCCAGAACAAGCAAAATTAATCACAAAGCAATTATTGATAAAAGACAATCACAATTACATAAAACGAGAAAATGGGATCACCATGGTAAGTCCGGCAATGTCCTATTTTTTACACAAAGGATTGGCTAATTATGGATATGAAGAAGCTTCTTTACAACTCTTAAATGAGCGTTTTAATAAAATGCTAGCCCCAACAACTAACGGAACTTTATGGGAAGAATGGTGGAGAAACGGAACAGGTAGAACAGGTGAGTTTCAGAAAAGAACAAGAAGTGATGCCCAAACCGAAAGTGTTTTTCCTCCTGCGCTATTTTCTGAATATATTTTAGGAATTGAAGTTACAAAACCTGGAATGAAAGAATTTATTATTTCAAAGCCGAATACTTCGTTGAAAGAAATTAAAGGAACAATTCCCACTCCAAATGGTTTGTTTAAAATTGAATGGGATTTTACGTCTGAAGAAAAACTAAATATTGAAATTCCGAAGGGAATGAAGGTGAAATTAGATGTTAAAAGTTTAAAAACAAACAATGAAATAAAATTGAATGGAGAAAAGGTAATTATAACTGATTTTATTCTTCTAACTGAAGGAGTTCATACATTCATTTTTTAATTAAAAAAAATACTATGATTTTTTTAAAGTTAGTTATGCTATTAAATATTTTTCTTGTTATTTCTTGTGAAGAAAATAAAGCTAAGGTTGAAGAAGAACAAATAGAAGAAACTAATGAAACAAACTATGCTTCTAAAAAGTATTCGCTTGTAGTAAGAGATGATTTTTCTAAATTCAATGCTGCAAATTGGTCAAAAGGATTAACACATGATGCAGATCCAACAGTTAAAATGATTTGGAATAAAAACACTGGAGGAGAACATTTGTTGAATGACAATTATGCAGGATATCTTTTAGATGAAAATGTGTACACAAAAAAAGGTCATCTATTTTTAGATAACAAAAAACAAGTTATTCAAGGAATTAATCCTTTTGGAACATTTAATTACAGCACTGGTTGGATAAATTCATTACAAAAAATAAACTTCAATGGGACTCAAAAACACACATACATTCAATTAAAAGCTAAATTTCCAAGAGGAGATAAAGTATGGCCAGCAATTTGGCTAATTGATGATTCTGAAAACAGAGGTTGGCCACCTGAAATTGATATTTGGGAATATTTTGGAATTTTTTTTAATACCGTTAAAACGGACCAAATGTACATGCGTTTTATTTATGGCAAAGGGAACGATAAAAAAGATCATAGTGTACCTATAGAAAATTTCCAAGAAAAATACAATGCTGCAGATGAATGGCATATCTATGGTTTTGAATGGACACACGAAAAAATGAACTGGTTTATAGATGGAGAAAAAGTGCATACCAAAACTAAAGGTGTAGATGTTCCAGCAGGTGATTGGCCAAACAAAAAAATGTGTTTAGTTATCAATAACGGTTTATTAAATGTAGTTGATGAAGGAAACACCACATACCCCAATTCACTCATCTTAGATTATTTAGAAATATATCAACAGTAAAATTAAAATGAGCATGAAAATAAAATTTATAATTTTTGGTCTTTTACTCAGTAGTGCATGCAACTCTTTTTCACAAGCCACCATTTTTGAAGATGATTTTGAGACTTATACTGTTGGAGAAGATCTAATAACAAAAGGGTACGAGATCACATATAAATCTGAGTATACAGGAAATGTAACTGCTATCGTTGCGAATGATAATGGAACAAAAATTGCTTTATTAAATGCTGATGTTAATGGACGAGCGGTTATGAAATTACGGAAACTTATTTCTGTAACACCAGGAATACCTTATCTTTTTGAAGCCTTTACAAAAGGAAATTACAAACGAAAATTAGAAATTACTCTTCCTTCTAACGGAAGTACCATTGCTAGTAGTAGTGAGTTTACCCCTACAGAAGTCGAAAAAACACAATGGATCAAACACAGTTTAAGTTTTACGCCCGCCACAGGGGTAACTTCTGTAAAAATTGGTTTTTTTCATAATTGGTCTGGAACCCTTAATATCAAAGACATACATGTGTTTTCAGCTCTTGCAGACAACAATTACTACATAAGTTCTTCGGAGGGGAATGACAGCAATGAAGGTTCTATAAATGCTCCTTGGAAAACAATTACGAAAATCAATAGCATTCCTTTAATGCCGAGCGATTCTATCTTTTTTAAAAAAGGAGATCGTTTTGATGGTCATTTGGAAATTAATTTTTCTGGAAACGCTTCCCATCCCATTGTAATCACTTCTTACGGATCGGGTGCCCAACCCATCATTACTGGTGAAGTAGGTGCTGGAGCTGGAGGAGACTACCAAGAAGCCATTTATGTAGAAAACCAAGACAATTTGGTTTTTGAGGATATCGAGGTCCACAACGAACGATTTCACAATCGCACTGGAGTTTCTGAAGAAGATGCCTACGGGGTCTTTATTTACAATTCAGGCACAGAAGTCCTAAGTAATTTTACCTTTAGGAATGTCACTTTTAAAAAAGTATATGCCCCCAAACCTGTTCTTGAACCGGATGATTTCAATGGATTAGAAGTCGCTGCAGTTCGTTTTCAAACTACAAAAAATACGGTAGCAGGTCAAGAAAAAAACATTGAGAATATCTTGATGGAAAACTGCTACTTTTCCGATCTACAACGCTTAGGTGTTCATATAAAGCATGCGGGAGGAAGCAATGGAGTTGGTGATGATGCCATTAACCGTAATATGAATTTAATTTTCAGAAGAAATGAGTTTCATCATACCGGAGGGACTTGTATTCTTCCAACCAGCACCTACAATTGTTTAATTGAAGAGAACATATTTAACCATCCTGGAAGTGATTTGGATCCAAGGATGCCGAACCGTGGAAGTGCCGTTTGGACTTGGAACTGTCACAATACTGTCATTCAAAATAACCAATGTTTACACATCCGAGGGTATCTAGACTCACATGGAATCCATATCGACCATAAGAATGTAAACACCTTTATTCAATACAATTATATGGAAGATTGTGAAGGAGGCTTTGTCGAAATATTAGGCGGAAATGTAAATGCTGTTTACCGTTTCAATGTCAGTGTAAATGACGGTTGGCGCGAAAACCCTGGTTGGCCCAATAGCAATCATACCCTATGGATAAACGAAATAGTTTCTAATGGAGAGCAACGATCCGATTACAATTATATTTACAACAACACTATTTATATAGATAGTCCTTATATTACAGCAATAGACATTGATGGGAAAAATACCTTTATTTATAACAATATTTTTACTGCCATCAATGGTTCAAACATCGGAGGGAAACTGGTTGTTGTAAAAAATAACGGTACTCCTTTGTACATGAGAAACAATTTGTATGAAGGTATAATTGCGAACAATTTCAAAAATCTAGACAGCAATCCCGTTAGCGGATCTAGTCATTTTTCAGATCCAAACAACGGAAATAAATTCGGATTTCAATTAAATTCCAACAGCGCTGCAATTAATACAGGAGTTGCCAAACAAGGACCTCCAATTCCTGGCGCAGGAACCGGTATATTTGCAGATATCTCTGCCTATCCTACAGAAGATTTTTACGGAAACCCAATCGACTTATCCACAGGGACTCCAAATATTGGCGCCTGTAATGCAAAAAATGGAGAGATTTTAGATGTTTCTCAAGTCCAATTGAATCAGAAGGAAATTAAAATTCTTCCGAATCCAGCAAGTTCTGAAATAAATATTTTGAATTTAAAAGAAAAATCGTTGCTTAAAGTATACAATGTACAAGGTCAAATTTTAATTCAAGAAAGCGCTAGAACCAATATCGATGTTTCTAATTTGAAAAATGGAATTTATTTTATAAAAATTGAAAATAACAAAGCCATCCCATTTATAAAAAAGGATTAATTTTTTCTTTTAATATAGATAATAGTTAATGATTAAAGGATAATTATTATGAATCATTCTAAAAAAATCATTTGTAGCATTACATCGTATATAATAACAATGATTTTTATGAAAAAAAACTCTCAAAAAAATAACCAATCAAAGATTTTAATACTCCTATTTTTATTTTCTAGAATTACAATTGGTTTTGGACAAATAAATTATTATTTGAGTAGTTCACAAGGTAATGATTCAAACAAAGGAACAAAAAAGACTCCCTGGAAGACTCTAAAAAAAATTAATTCTATAAAACTTAAACCTGGTGATAAAGTATTGTTTAGAAAAAATGATGCTTTTTTGGGTCATTTTGTCGTTAACGGTTCTGGTTCGAAAAGAAAACCAATTATTATTACTTCTTATGGAAAAGGAAAGCAACCCATCATTAATGGTGAAGTTGGTAAAAAAAACGGAGGTGATTTCCAAGAAGCCATTCTTGTTAAAAATAACGATAACCTAATTTTTAAAGATATTGAAGTCCACAACAATCGATTGTCTAGCAGAGAGGGAGTTCGAGACCAAGATGCTTTTGGAATCTATATTTTGAACAATGGAAATCGTTCTTTAAAAAATTTCATCTTTGACAATGTTACTTTTAAAAATGTATATGCTCCCGTCCCTATTTTAAAAGAAAAAGGTGAAAACGCCTTCAACGGACTAGAAGTCGCCGCACTCCGTTTCTTCAGCACTAGAAATAACAAAAAAACACTAAAAAACATTCAAAATGTACTTGTACAGAATTGTTATTTTACCAACTTACAACGTTTGGGAGTTCATGTCAAGCACGCAGGTGCCCTAAAAGGTGTTGGTTCAGAAAAAATGAACAGCAATGTTGATTTTGTGTTTCGCAATAATAAATTCTTCAAAACTGGTGGAACTTGTATTTTACCTATCAGAACTTATAATTGCTTGATAGAAAAAAATATCTTCGAATACCCTGGCGACAATTCCGATCCTAGAATGGCCAACAGAGGTAGTGCAGTTTGGACTTGGCGATGTGTCAATACTGTAATCCAATACAACGATTGCCTTCATATCAGAGGTTATTTAGATTCGCATGGCATTCACATCGATCATGAAAATATAAACACCTTTATCCAATACAATTATATGGAAGATTGCGAAGGTGGTTTTGTAGAAATTTTAGGCGGTAATAAAAATTCTGTTTACCGATTCAACCTAAGCATCAACGATGGTTGGCGTCAAAACCCAAAATGGAAAACGAGCAACCATACTTTATGGATCAACAATGTTGTACAAAAAGGAAAACATTTTGCCACTGAAAATTACATCTACAACAATACCATATATATCAACAAGCCCTACGGAACTGCTATTGATATCAAAGGAGAAAACACCTATATCTTCAACAATATTTTTTGTGCGATGAACGGTGCTAATATTGGCGACAAACAAATGCATATAAACGCAAACAATACAGAAATGTTTATTTCTAACAACTTGTATGCTGGAAACATCAATAAACGTTTTACAAAATTAGACCAGCATCCTGTTTTTGCTGTCCCTGATTTCACAAACACGCATGCTAACAGAAAAGGTTTTCAATTACATAAAACAAGTGAAGCCATCAATGCAGGATTGGCAAAACTAGGCCCACCAATTCCAGGAGCTGGAAAAGGTATTTTCAAAAATGTCTCAAAATATCCGATTGTAGATTTTTATGGGAATTCTATTGATTTATCAGAAGAAATGCCAAATATCGGAGCTTGTAATGCAAAAAAAGGAGAAGTAGTTAAATAGAATTACTATTTTTGAAACAATCCCATTCTAATAAATTGTAGAAATCATGAAATTATTTAAAGAACGATGTATAATCAGTTTCTTTTTTGCTAGTATTTTATCGGTTAGCGCACAAATAAAGCTTCCGGAACTAATTAGTGATGGCATGATTCTCCAACGCGATACAAAAATTAAAGTATGGGGATGGGCTTCAGCAAATGAAGATGTAATTGTTTCTTTCAAAAAGAAAACGTACACAACATCTGCAAATAAAAATGGCGTATGGGAAGTGAAATTACCTAAACAAAAGAGTGGAGGTCCTTATACCATGAATATCTCTGCCAGTAATTTCATTGAGATTAACGACATTTATTTTGGTGATGTATGGATTGCTTCTGGGCAATCAAATATGTCATTTGAAATGCAAAAAGTGGCTAAGCACTATAAAAGTGAACTAAAAAATTCTACCAATAGTAAAATTAGACAATTTTTAATTCCAAAAAAACCGAACTTTAAAGTTACTCAAAAGGGTTTTAAGTCTGGAAATTGGATTTCTGCCAATCCTAAAACAGTTGGAGGTTTTTCTGCTGTTGCCTATTTCTTTGCACAAAAACAATTTGAAAAACATAAAATTCCTATTGGTATTATTAACTCAAGTGTTGGCGGTTCTCCTGCACAAGCATGGATTTCTGAAGATGCTTTAAAACCATTTTCCAATTATTTTAATGAAACGCAGCTCCTGAAAAATGACAGTTATATTAAAAATATTGAGGATAAAAATTTTAACGATTTAAAAAATTGGGAGAAAGAAACGAATGCCAATGACTTAGGTTTGCAAGAAAAATGGAAATCAACATCTTATGACGATACATCATGGAAAAGTTTACCGTTGCCCTCATTTTGGGAGAAACAAATTGGATATAAACAAGGTGTTGTTTGGTTTCGAAAGCATATTCATTTAGACAAAGCATTCAATTCAAAAATCATTGAGCTTAATTTGGGGAGAATTTCTGATGCGGATTCTGTTTTTTTGAATGGTAAATTTATTGGTAAAACAAATCATAAATATGCAATTAGAAATTATAACATCTCAAAAGATATTTTGAAAAAAGGTGATAATACTATTGCTATTCGTGTATTTTCTTATAGGCTCAATGGTGGTTTTATAAAAGGAAGCCCAATGAACCTCTCAATTGGTAAAGAGATTATACCACTCAACAACGAGTGGAAATTTAAATTAGGAGCTCAAACTAAGCAATTGGAAAAATCTGTCCAATTAAATTGGAAACCTACGGTTTTATATAATGCGATGATCGCTCCGTTATTAAACTATGCTATAAAAGGAGTTATTTGGTATCAAGGAGAGGGTAACACAAAAGATGCAAAAGAATATAGAACCTTGTTTCCAACACTTATTAAAAATTGGAGAAAAGATTTCAATCAAGGTGATTTTCCTTTCATTTTTGTGCAGCTAGCAAATTATTTAAAACCTGACAATACACCTTCAAAAAGTGGATGGGCAATGCTTAGGGAAGCACAATCTCAAACATTAAAACTTCCAAAAACAGGAATGGCTGTAATTATTGATATTGGTGAAGAGAACGACATCCATCCAAGAAATAAAAAAGATGTAGGTTATCGATTATCATATGAAGCAGAACGTATTTTAACCTGTTCTAAAGAATACCCAAAATTACCAACATTTAAAAAGAAACGAGTAAAAGGCAATAAAATAATTTTGACATTTTCAAATGAAAAATATTTACAAGTAAAAGGACAAGACTCTTTAAAACATTTTGCGATTGCTGGAGCTAACAAAAAATTTGTTTGGGCAAAGGCAGTAATTAAAGACAACAAAATCGTAGTTTGGAGCTCAGAAATTTCGAATCCAGTTGCCGTGAGATATGCTTGGGGGAATAACCCCAAAGGTGTTAATTTATATTCAAAAAAACACATTCCTATTTCTCCTTTTAGAACAGATAATTGGGAGTAACTATTTATTTAAAGTTTTAAATTGAACATCTATAGAAACTCCGTAAATAGATTCTAGCTCACGAACACTCTTTTTGTAAAATTTAGTGGCGGGAGGCGCTGTGAAATTATTCCAGAAACTAGCATTATAAGGCACATCCATATCTCCTATGTCTATATCTAAATTATTGTTTTTAACTTTAATTTTCTTTTTATCCATTTCTAATCCCAATACGAACATTTCATGTCTGTATGACAAATCAATTTTTGAACTATTTTTACCTAAAATTTTCTTTTGATATTCTGAAAGTTTTCTTTTTGACTTCCATTCTCGATTATGATAACTTAAATATAATTTACCAGCACTATTTTTTTTATAAATATAAACGGAGTTCAATATGGAGTTCTCTATTTTAAAAATTCCATAATTATCTAACCCAATATAGAATCTTAAATAATCACCTTTCCATCTTGATCCCTCTATAATTATAACATCCTCTCCATCATAAGTAGTATCTCCTATTTTAGACCAAGTATACTTTTTAAAATTAACCCCCGTTCTTAGGGTATTGAATCGGGTCATAAATACCATCGCATGAAGCTTCTGTTTCATACTAACAATTCTATAATCTGCCGATTTTCTCCCTTCTAAAACTTCTAATTTATTGAAAGTTTCAGTATTGGGTCCTTTATCTAGTATTTTTAAATATTGTTCCACAAAAAAACGTGCCTTATTGTCTTCAACTGAAAACCTTCTGTATAAAACGTTTAATTGATGAGGCTTATTTATCGTTGTCTTTTTAATATTTTTAAACGCTTTTTTAAGATGGGCTATGGGGCTTAAAACAGTAATTTCAGAAAGTTCTGCGACGTCCTCTTCTAAGACAATTACATTCTCTTTTAAATTGACGAAATCTTCAATCTTTATTGAAAAAGACTTGTAACCAATACTTGATATAATAAGGGTCTCTGATAGATAGTTAGAGGATATAGATAGTTTAAAATTGCCTTCTTCATTTGTAGAGGATCCTTTATTTTTTGAGGGTATGGAAATGGAGGCATAAGGAATACCTGTTTCAAATACATCCATTACACTTCCTTCAATATATATCGACTTGCTTTGTGAGTTCACGGAGTATGCAAATACAAAAAATACCAGTAAGAAAATAATAAAAGCCTTTTGCTTTTTCATGAGTATTTATGTTATATAATTTAAAAATAATAGTCTCAGTCGTTATAAATCTTCCATTATTTTTGTTTTTTTTATTTTAATTCTAACTGCTTCACTTTTGTATTAGCAGTACCTCTTTTAGCAGTATATAATTTTATCATTTCTTCTAATTTTTCAGGATTAGATTCTGCTAGATTGTTTTGCTGACCAAGATCCTCTTTTATATTGTACAACAAATACTCATTAGAGTTCCCTAACTCAATATTAACAAAGGTATTAACCTTAGGTCCCTTGTAGGGAGGAATTAAAACCCAATCGCCATTTCTGTAGGCAGTTCTTGTTGTTGCCTCGATAATTAAATCTTCACGACCATCTTGACTTTGTCCTAAAAAAACTTTAAGTAATTCTTGACTATCATCAACTCTCACTTTACTATCTACAAGTTTAGCGATTGATGATAATAAATCCATTTGGCATACCAACGCCTCAGAAACAGTAGGTTCAATTTTTCCTTTCCAATACGTTATGAAAGGTACATGTGTTCCTGCTTCAAATAAACTATACTTTCCACCCCTAAGTTGTCCTGCTGGAGTATGATCTCCTATTTTTTCAACTGCATCATCGTAATAACCATCATTTAAAACTGGTCCATTATCGCTTGAAAATACAATTAAAGTATTCTGAAGCAAGCCTTCCTCTTTCAATGTTTTCATAAATTCACCGACCATCCAATCAGCTTCTAAAATTACATCCCCTCTTGGTCCCATACCAGATGTGCCCACAAATCTTGGATGTGGAGTTCTAGGAACATGTGGTTGCTGCATTGCATAATATAAAAAGAACGGTTCATTTTTGTGTTTTTTAACGTAATCTTGAGCACCTTTTAAGAAGTGATCTGCCATGTCTATATCACTCCATTTAGCAGCCTCTCCACCCTTCATATACCCAATTCTTGGTATGCCATTTACAATACTACTATTGTGTCCATGATGCCATTTCATGGTTAATAATTCAGGATTGTCAATACCATTTGGTTGTCCTTTAAAATTATTTTTATAATCTATTTCAATTGGATCCTTTGGATCTAACCCAACCACATCTCCGTTTTCAATATACACGGTTGGAACTCTATCTTGAGTGGCTGCCATGATATATGAATAATCAAAACCTACTTCGTTAGGTCCAGGAGATACGGTTTCATTCCAATTTATATTTCCTGTTCCAAGTCCAAGGTGCCATTTTCCAACAATTCCTGTATGATAGCCTTTGTTTTTTAGCATTTTTGGAAGTGTCATTTGTGTGGTATCAATTATTAATGGTGCAGTTCCTGGAAGAATTCTAGCACGTTTATTTTTCCAAGGATAAACTCCAGTTAGCAGGGCGTAACGGCTTGGAGTGCAAGTTGCAGAACTTGCATAACCATTTTTAAACCGGACACCCTCATTCGCCAAAATATCTATATTAGGAGTTTTTATTTCTTTTGCTCCATTGGCACTAATATCTCCAAAACCTAAATCGTCTGTGTAAATAACGACAATATTTGGTTTAGTTGAAGATTTATCAATTTTTTTGATCTTGTTTTTACACGAAATGAAAACCAAAGAGAAAACACTAAAAATAATCAGAGATGAAAGATGTTTGCGATACATTTTATATTTTTTAAGAGAATAAAACTTTTAAGTTTGATGTCGAAATGAAGTTAAGATACCAATATCACAAAATAACAATTTTCACAATTAAAATGACTAAGAATAATTACCTTTAATTAATCAAAAATTATCATTGATAAAATCTAAAAACAAATGGGTAATTTTAAACCAATAATATTCTCTTATTTTTCTCAACTTTACTTTTTTTAAATTTCAGATAATAAAAATAAAAAGTAAATCATCTTATGAAAAATAGTTTTAAAATTTATTTATTCTCTTTATTGATATTTACGAATTTTATGATCTGCTCATCTCAAGAAGCCATCCAGAGATATTATGTCGATAGCACAAATGGATCGGATGATAATAACGGCTTTTCAGAGGGTGCTGCTTGGCAGAGTATAGGTAAAGTGAATCAAAGTACGTTTTTACCAGGGGATCGAATTTTATTCAAATCAGGGCAAGAGTTTTTTGGTAAATTGATTCCACCATCAAGTGGTGATAGTAGTAATTTAATTATTTTTGGTAAATACGGTGGTAATGAAAGACCTACAATAAATGGTAAAAATTATAAAATGTGTATTGATGCATCCGCAAAAGAATATATAGAATTTAAGGATTTGATTTTAAAAAATGATGCATCAGAAGACGATGCTACTATAGAGGCTGGAGCAGATGAAAAACGCTTTGGTTTTTATGCAAGTGTGGGTTTTTCAGGAATTAAAAGGAATATTACATTAAACAATATTAAAGCTTATAAAATTTACCCGACGAATGCTTCTGGAACAGAAAACAGCGATTCTTATAAAGGCTATGGATTTCAATTTACTTCAACTGGATTAGGGGAAAATTATTACGATGGAATTACTATAAAAAATTGTGAAATTACAGATATTGGCTATGTCGGTATATCCATTAATAAATGGATTCCTGATACGAATCCACCAACCGCACAATACCAACAAAACGTTGATATCAACAATAACAATCTACATCATATTGGAGGTTCTGGTATGGTGTTTTTTAACGTTCAAAACTTTCTTATTGAAAACAATGTAGTAACCTATACAGGAGATCATTCCCTCAACTCAAAACAACATGGTAGAGGAAGCGGTTTTTGGTCTGTACGTAGCAAGGATGGTGTTCTTCAGCACAACGAATTTTCGCACGCTCGAGGGGCAGCAGATTCTTGTGGAGCCCATATAGACATCGAAAACGACAATGTTATTGTTCAGTATAACGTAAGCTATGATAACGCTGGAGGCTTTGCTGAATTTATGGGGGCCAATACCAATTGTATATATAGGTATAATGTAAGTATCAATGATGGTTTTAGAGTGAAATGGTCCAATGGTGCTACTCTTCAAAGTAATCCTGAAATGTACACCGCTAGTGGCGAAAAAAACACACAGGAAGGCAAGATTATCTGGTTATCAGACTTTACAGGGTTTGCTGGTCAAACTAAAGTTGGATCCAAAAATAATCAAGTATATAACAATACGATTTATATTGGGCAGGATACAAATGGTGACGATATAACATCACTTATTCGTTTTGAAAATGATACAGACTCAAATGAAGTGAAAAATAATATATTTTATGTAGAATCAGAGAGTACACTAAATTTTACTAAATCATCGACTGCTGGAACTAATAATGTATTTAGCAATAATTTATATTCAAATTCTGGTCCCTCAAATTCATTTTTTGTTGGTACTAGTGATTTAACTAATTCAGACCCTTTATTTGTGAATAGAGGAGGTGTAACAGCTGCTGATTATAAAGTAACATTAGGGTCACCAGCAATTGATGCAGGGGTATTCATTAATAACAATGGGGGTCAAGATTATTGGGAAACTTCTTTGTCTGAAAATTTACCAACCGATATTGGTGCTTCTGTCTACCAAAATTGCTGGAATGGATCAGTGGATTCATCCTGGAGTACAGCTGCAAATTGGTCTGAAAATAAGATTCCTACCTCAACAGATGATATTATCATTCCTAGTGTTGCAATTGATCCTATTATTGGTCCAACAACCGGAGCAGAGGTACATAATATCACAATTGAATCTGATGCTAACTTAACAGTTTCTGGTGGTGGTGCTTTAATCGTTCATGGCAACTCATCAGGAGACGTTACCTATAACAGAACTATAGATTACGTTGCTACTGATAATTTGAAAGGATGGTATTTAATGTCTAGTCCTGTTGTTGGAGAAACTTATGATGATACTTATGTAACTGCTAACAGTATAGCTTCAGGAACTGTAGATAATAGAGGGATAGCTCTCTACACGTCCAGTGATGATTCTTGGGATTATATGCAGTCTGGTGAAACTGCCACTTTTACTTCAGGAAATGGGTATTCTGTAAAAAGAAGCGCTACTGGAGATATCTCTTTTACAGGAACACTAAATGTTGCTGATGTTGGTGTTACACTCTCTAATTATGGAAATCGTTTTAATCTACTAGGAAACCCATACACATCTTATATAAATAGTGCACCATTCCTAGCGAATGCTGCTCTTTCTGAAACCGAAACAATTTGGGTGTATGACCAAACATTGAGCACCAACGGTTCTTATGTTGCTAAGCCGTTAGTTGAAGATTTTATATTAGCTCCAGGGCAAGGTTTTTTTGTAAAAGCAAATCTCGCTGGTGGTTCGGTTAATTTTGCCGAAACAAATCAAAGCCATACTTCAGATACCTTTCAAAAAACATCAAAAACAGAAGTTAAAATACAGCTTTCAGTGAATGGTGCTATACAATATGCCAAACTTTATTATTTAAACACTGCAACAACTGGTTTTGATGTTGGTTATGAAGGAGAGGTATTTGGAGGAACTACAGATGAGTTCTCAATTTACACCCACTTACTAACTGACAATGTTGGAAAAAAATACCAAGTTCAGTCACTTCCAAATTCAGAGTATGAGACGATGATAGTCCCTCTTGGCGTTAAAGCTGCTGTAAATAAAGAAATTATTATTTCTGCAGAAGCTTTAAATTTACCTGCAGGTGTTAACGTCTTTTTAGAAGACAAACAAACCGATACATTTACACGTTTAGACGAAGCGAACAGTAATTATAAAATTACTTTGACTGATAATTTAGATGGGATAGGTCGTTTTTACCTACATACTACTTCTAGTGTTTTAAATACAGATAAGGTTGCAATGAACAATAACATAAGCATTTATACTTCTAGTAAAGATCTTCACATTATTGGTGTTCAAGACGGAATAACAAAAGTTAGTTTGTATAATATACTAGGAAAACAAATACTACATACTTCCTTTAAAGGAAATGGTGTAAATACTATTCCATTGCCAAACTTTAACAGTGGTGTTTACATCGTTCAGTTAGAAACTGAAACAAGAATCGTAAACAAAAAAATAATCTTAGAATAATTATCGAGAATTTATAAAAGTAAAAATAATGAAAAACCAAGTGGAAAATACATCTGATAGCATGACTCGTAAAGATGCTATTAAAAAAATAGGGAACTACGGTAAATATACCGCCTTAACAGCATTGGGAACCTATTTGATATTAAACCCTCAAAAAGCACAGGCGACAAGCCCTACTGATCCTGGTGCTGGCTTTTAATTTAAACGTTAGTAAATAAAACTTATTCCAATAATCTTGAAAAAACATGAACCAATTTTTTCTAATGATTATTGGAATGTTTTAACTTACTAATATTCAAAAATCTTCTTATAATTGAGGTTTTAAATTTAAATACCCAAATGACACCGAAGTTTAAACACTTATAAATTCATGTTTAATTGCGCGTAATTCTTTTACCTTTCCTATTAACCATTTTATATGTTAGACATAATATTCAGATTCGTATGTAAGAATGAAAATCATACTTGTTAATATTTGACTCATTAAAGATAATTACTGCAATCATAAAAAATAAATATCTCTTAATTTTATAGATTACAAAAACACAATTATTATGAAAAAAAAATACTTTATTTTACTACTGATCACAACTGTGATTGTTTCAATAACCAATGCACAAGAGGTGCCAGCCGATATTAAATTTTTTACTACTGAAGGTTATACTAATAATTCAGAACTAAATGATAACGCGAATTGGCAAACAAATCATGTGAATGCGGTATCAAAAAATGTCTGGAGTAGTCATTTATTTTGTTCCGATATATACGGGTATCAAAGACTCACAGGGAATTATGCAAGATCTCATTGGCAAACGCCTATTCAGGCTACAGCGAACCAAACTATAACACTTAGATTAGATTTTGACCCCTCAGATGGAGCGGTTGCCAATACAACAAATCTATTGAATTTTGGGTTAATTTCAGCACCTGGTATACCCGTTTTAGTAGAAGAAGATATTGATACTGAAGTTGAAGAAAAGAATAACGAAGCTACATATATCAAAACAGATGCTACCGGAAAGTATACTTTAGACTCTACTGGTGATGGTTCAACAGCTTGTGTTATTGGAGAAAGAACATATGTAGTTGTAAAAGTAACTGTAGGAACAGATGCTGCAAGCTCAATTTTTTCAGCACAATTATTCAATGCTGCTGATGCAGCAATTTCAGAGACCAGTGTTATAACAGGAATTGCAACCGATCTTTATACCGCTATAACAGGAACGGGTGCTTATACTTTTTTTGCTTCTCAAAATTTTAAAACAGGTACAGGGTTTCAAAGAATAGATGTTTCAAGAATGAAAGTGTCTGTAAATGCTACTCCTCTATCAGTTCAAAACCATTTAGCTTTCGATTTTTCTGTATATCCAAACCCTGCAAAAAACGAAATAAAGATTTCAACTCAAGTGCAATTGCAAAATGCTAAAGTATCTAATCTTTTGGGTAAAACTATGTTACATGTAAATTACCCGTCTGAAAGACTTGATGTTTCTAGTTTACATGCTGGAATATACCTCATGTCTTTAACTTCTAAGGAAGGGGCAGTTGTTAATAAAAAAATAATTATTGAATAATATTCATTAGTATAATCTAAAGACTTCTATTGCTTTAAAAACAATAGAAGTCTTTTTTACTAAAAATAAATATAAAATGTACAAACATGTCGTATTGTGGAAACTAAAAGAATCCGCGCAAGGAATGTCTAAACAAGAATTGGCCGAAGAAGTAAAAAAACGGTTAGACGAATTACCAGCCCATATTCCCGAAATTAAAAGCTATGAAACAGGCATTAATATTGGCGATTACGGAGCTTCTTTTTTTGATGTGAGTTTGATTTCGGTTTTCGATACTAAAGATACGTTTTGGAAATACACCAAGTACCCTGTTCACGATGAGGTTGTAGCCTATATATCATCGGTAATGGAAGCCGAAGAGATTGTAGATTACAACGATTAATACGAAGAATTGACGCCTCAATTAGAGGTGACATTTGGTTAAGTAATGTTAATTATGAGCAATCTACTTGCCTATATTAACTCTAATTTTATTTTTCACTCAAGAAAAATAAAAAAGTTTAAGAAAATATAATTATGACAATTGATAAGATCGAAACCTATATACTTAAAGATACGCTATCTAAAAGTTTTTTCTTTTCCCAATGGGAGTACTCAGAAAGGTGCATCTGTGTAGTTAAGGTAATAGCATCTAATGGAGAATATGGTTGGGGTGAAGGCTATGGTCCTGCAAATGTGTTAGAAGCAGGAATAGAATTATTAAAACCAATAATAATAGGTTTAGACCCTTTAGAAAATGAAGTGATTTGGAATCAAATGTATCGAAAAACATTGGATTTTGCCCGCAGAGGAACTTTAGTAGCTTCTATGAGTGCCATAGACATCGCTATTTGGGATTTAAAAGGGAAGATTTTAGGACTTCCTGTTTCTACATTACTAGGAGGTGCCCATCGAACAGAAGTAAGACCTTATGCAACCGGTCTTTATTTTACGAGTCATGATAATCCATCTCAAGAATTTGATGAAGAAGCTCAAAAATATATATCGCAAGGTTTCAAGGCTATAAAAATGAAAGTTGGATTGGGTGTTGAAGAAGATTACAAAAATGTAAAACGCATGCGAGAGCTTATTGGAGATGATATTCAGCTCATGGTAGATTCGAATCATGCCTATAATTTTAGAGAAGCTGTACAACTTGCAAAAAAACTCGAACCTCTCAATATTTCATGGTTTGAAGAACCCTTATCTCCAGAATTTTATACTCAGTATAAAGAATTAAGAAGCAAAACAAGCATTCCAATTGCTGGTGGTGAATGTGAGTATTTACGATATGGATTCCATCAATTGTTACGCAATAATTCCGTAGATATCATTCAACCAGATATTTGCGCAAGTGGCGGTTTAACAGAAGCGAAACGGATTGCTGCGTTGGCTAGCACCTATGGTGTGGAACTGATACCACATACGTGGGGTACATCTATAGGAATTCATGTAGCATTGCATTTTATTGCCAATCTTGAATCGATGCCAGGCAGAATGAAACGCCCAGATTTTCTTATCGAATATGATCAAACTGAAAATGCTCTTCGGGAAGAATTGACATTTCCTGCAATTGAAATGAAAAATGGGATGATTAAAATACCCAACAGACCCGGATTAGGAATTGACGTAGATGAAGAAGTTTTAATGAAATATTCCATTTCAAAAAAATAAAAAAAACAGTATCTTGTAACAAATCATTTTAAAATGAAAACACAAAATTTCGGCTATAAAAAATTATATATTAACGGAGAACTTTTAGATGCTGAAAGCGGACAAATAGAAGATGTAATCTGTCCTGCAACAGGCGATTCCATTGCTCAAATTGCGAAAGCAGGAAAAGCAGATGCAGAAAAAGCTTTGAATGCTGCAAGAAAAGGGTTTCAATACTGGTCTAAACTAACCTTACAAGAGAGGACAGAATGGATGTCTAAACTTAGAACAGCTGTTCTCGAAAAGGAACACGAATTAAGAACTGCTATGGTTCATGAAATGGGAAAAAACTATGCCGGAGCTTACGAAGATATAGAGGCTTTAATAAATGCATTGGAATGGTACCCTAACGCTATGAAGAATTTGCGTGAAGAACAAATTCCCGATTATGAGAACACCCATACGCACAAAATGATATCAAAGCCTGCAGGTGTAGCAGTAGCATACTTAGCATGGAATTTTCCATTGCTAAATGTAGGTTTTAAATTAGGACCTGCATTAGCAGCTGGTTGTTCCTTAATTATAAAACCTTCTACTTTATCACCTCTATCAACCTATATGCTTGGCGAAATTTTGCATGATATTGATTTTCCAGCAGGTGTAGTTAATATTTTAGCAGGACCAAGTAGAGAAGTAGCAACAACGCTAACTACAAGTAAAATTCCTGCTGTATTGACTATGATTGGCTCCACGGAAACAGGAAAAAAAGTAATCGCTGAAAGCACCACTTCTATCAAAAAGTTAGGAATGGAGCTTGGAGGCAATGCACCCTTTATAATTTTTGAAGATGCCGATTTTGATAAAGCATTAGAATTAGCTGTGGTATTAAGTTTCTGGAATTCAGGTCAGATTTGTGTTGCCGCAAATAGAATAATGGTACATAAAAATATATACGATAAATTCTTAAAAGCATTTATAAAAAGGACTTCAGAATTAAAATTAGGTTTTGGTACTAAAGAAAATCCAGAGGTATTTATGGGGCCAATGGTCTCAAAAACAGATAGAGATCGAATGTTCGATATCGTAAAAGATGCTGTTCATAAAGGTGCTATTTTAGAATATGGAGGTAAAATACCAGAAGGGTTTCCTGAAAAAGGAAATTGGATAGAGCCAACAGTTATTTCTGGCATTACACCTGAAATGACATTGTTTAGAAAAGAAAC
>Ga0180120_10000232_pt1 | contig 28923 bp, 15 predicted proteins | sample CPBDNA_3_FD_129677 | JGI IMG/M metagenome (GOLD analysis project Ga0180120, IMG submission 129677) | Freshwater to marine salinity gradient microbial communities from Chesapeake Bay, USA - CPBay_Spr_31_0.2_DNA (version 2) (version 2) | ecosystem: Environmental > Aquatic > Marine > Coastal ... | reverse complement strand
TGTTGGTGTACACGGTGTCCGCATAAGGGATGGTTTGAGTACCAGACGCATCTACCACTTCAGTGCCTGATCCATGCTCCTTAATTCCTGTACCAAGTGTTCCACGTTTAAGTTGTCCCAACGTGTTACCTGATTTTGTAAAATATTCTATTCTCTCTTTGTCTATGAAAATGATTCCTGGCGTGTTGCTGGCTATGTCAGGAGTTGGCAACACACTTGCGTCTTCTACCGTGATTGTCTTAACTCCCACTGCCATGTCTAAAGTTAATTTTGTTGTGGCCGTTTTTGAAATACGTTTGTAGAATGTCCTATTCAACATGTCCTTGAATATCCTGAAGCCTGTGGCACCAGTTGCTGATTCCAATGCGAAATACATCACATCCAATCTGTCAGAAGAAGTTATTGTTTTGCCTGACACTGTGATCACATTGCCGCTTACTGTGTAGTCAAGGTTCCTTGCAAGTTGGATACCGTTCAACCACACATATGTGTAAGTTGCGTTCAGTGTGTCAAATCTCAAATTAAACACTCCGCTCGGTCTACCTTCTAACACTTCCCTTCTCTGTTTCATGCCTAACGCATTATTAAATGTTGTTACACTGATAATATCATTTGCAGTCAAACTGTAAGGAGATGTAATCGCACTTGGCACTAACACTATGTCGTTACCTGAGTTGAAGTACTGATGATCAACGAGTGTTGATATACAAATCACATCAGTTGCTGTAGGCACAGACCCTGTGACAAATTCAATATTTTGATTTCCTACGTCAACTGTGTAGTCAGTGTTTAAATTTTTCTTTGTTCCGTTTACATAAACTTCGACCTGCGATGCCGCTGAGATAGTCTTAGCAGGATCTACTGTTGAGTCGTCTCCAAGTCCTGACACCACACCATATGTGTAAGTGCTTCCGTCACCAACATAGTAAGTGTTGTCTGGCCCACGTAAAACTCTTCCATTGATTTCGACTGTTGTCAGTCCTGAGAATGGTCCTATCGCACCAGGTGGATATGTCAACGTGTGTCTGTTAGTCGAACCATCATATATTATGCCCTCGTTCCTTACACTTGCAAAACTCCTTGTCGAAGTCGTTGACTTATTGAAACCGGCTATCTGTATATAACTTAAATCGTCTGGTGCAGTGTTGAACACCACCGTTACCGTGTTCGCTAAAATTGTTTTAGTAAAGTCTGTGGTAGGAACGCCATCCACTGTCACAAAGATGTCAGATGTTGTCGAGTCAAGATTGAATTCCGACCTTGATGAAGTCTGGTATGTTGTGGTGCTACCATCACCAGTGAAAGTGTTCAACACCCTGTAGTTCTCTCCAGAGATTGCAAACACTTTGATCGATATCTTATCACCTATGTTTGGAATTGTTGAAGTGCTAGACACGGTTGCTCCAAATTCTATACGTTTTTCTGCCAAGTTTACCCTGTAATCTCTATAGGTTGAGTCAAAGACCGGACCTTTTTTCACTTCACCGTTGACTGCCACCGTGATTGACCCTAGTGTTCCAGGATAATCTGGCAATGCAAACGAATTAGTTGTTGAGTAGGACCCATTAGGATTTAATGTACCTTGGGTGTAATTTGCTTCACTGATAAATGGCACACCAGATTCCGGTGATGTGTACACCTTGATGTCAACTGTGTCAAACATCTGTCCAGGCACAGTCTCCTCGGGTGCGTAACTTGTGTCTGGAGATACAAATGCATCACCTTCCAGCACGATGTCACTAGGTGCATGTCCAAGTGCAGATGTGAACAAACCGCCCTTCACTATTGAATCCAGTGTCCTGTCATCTGTCGGTGTCAGCACACCGTCGTCATCAAAAGGAATGAACTCTACCAAAGCGTTCTCTTCTGGTGTCTCGCTTATTGTGAATGTTGCTGAAGACCCGTCACCCCTTATCACATCTGAAAGTTTTTTCCTTGTGCTGTCATCTTGTGTCAAGTATACCTGATAAACCTCTGAACTGGCTGGTGCACTGTCAAAAGTGTAAGACGCAGTTGAACCATCTGCCCGGAATGCCTTGATCCTTGAACTACCGTAGTTGTCCCATGGATAATCATACCATCCTGCCTTGTCCCATCCTGCTTCCTGTGTGAACAGTAATCCTGTGACCATTGTACCACCGTAGTCTACTCCGGTCATCACTTGATCTAGTTCATTGCCTGGCATACCCGAACCTGGTGTGTAAAATCCTTTTGTCCTATCTGCGGCTGTCAATCCTGTCTCGTTTCCATACACCTTGTACACACTGTTGGTGTTATCCTCAAAGTCTGTCGATGATGTAAATGCGTTTGTAACTTTGTACAGTTGGTTGTTGTACCTGATTAGATCGTTGTATGCGTAACTCGTGCTTGCCGTCCAGTCAATGACTCTCGAAGTGCTTGATACCCTGTCAAATTTTATTGTGGTATTGAAATCTCTAACAAGATCGTTGTTTAAATTTGCATATGCTTTAGCAGTGTCGGACGGAGTAGTGCCATCATTTTTTCCACCTGACAGTACAACTGTAGGCGTAGTTGTGTAATTTGCACCTACGCCGGTAATAGATATCCTTGTGACACTTCCGCTCTGTATTGTTGCAGTCGCAGTTGCCGCCGTTGTGGTTGGCGAAACGTACATTTTGAATTGCCCTGCTTTACTGCTCTGTGCTTCACTCACTGTCGCAGTCGGTCCATAGTAGGTCCCGGCGTGTTCATCAAATGTGTACGTGGTCGTAGTACCTGCCCCTGAATTCTGTGTATCATAAATTTCTGCTTGTTTTTCACTGGTGAACAATGGATAGAAATATCCAAATGATCCAGAACTTGAACCAGATGCACTTGTGCCTTGCAACTGGAACGGACCTGTTGATCCGACTGTCCCGCCGATCACTGTTACTGTGGGAGTAGTTTCATATCCTGAACCACCTTTTGTGACAGTTATCGATGACACATATTTTTTATGATAATCATTCCACATCTGGTGCGGGTATTCGCTGAGTTTGGCAGTGTCTGTGTCTACATTTAACGGTCTAGTTTTTGCCGTAGACTCATCATAGAACGCAGGACTATCAAAGTCGGTGTATATTCCGTCTTGAGTTTCAGTGTTTGAATATCCTAACTTGTACTCTCGTAGTTTAGTATGGAAAGGTTTCACTTCATTTATGTAACTTTCGATCCATGTGTCTGTGCCAGTTGTGTAAGTTTTTCTCTGATCAAGTTTTCTGACACTGTTAGTCACATTTATGAATGAAGTTTTAAACATCCAATCAACGTAAGTTTGTTCAGACAGCACCCTCCTCAGACCTGTAAAGAATAACGTGTTGTATTCCCCGGCCAGATCATTTATGAAGAGATCATCACGCAGTGCAGTTAAAATTTTCCTTGTTTCAGTGCTTGGCTCCTGGTCAAAGAAGTTGTCATCGAAATTGTCAGCACCTGCATAGCCTGTTGCATCTTGGCTGTAGTCATATAATTTCGTGCTTAATCTTATTGTTCCATTTTCAGTTCCGACGTTTGTCCACCCTGTAGCAGTCCTCATGTATAATTTCCATCCGCCTGTGTCAGCATTTGTAACTTTTACATGTTTTCCTACAGCAAGATCCAATGTGTCTAACTCGTATTGAAATGTTACCTGTTTATCAATTTTTGTATTCTCGTCGTGGAGCATTCCATGTACAGCAGGATCGGTACCATACCAATCTGTGTAACTCCAGTAAGCGGAAGTGTTGTACGTCTGTAATTTTGTACGAGACCATTCTGTGCCATCCCATTGGTATATCGCCCAGTAGTTGTTCGCAGTTTCGTCTGCTTTGACAAGATAGTTTGCTGTACCTGATATATCTGCTGTATTCACGTACGTCAATTCTGCATATGTGTCAACAGAAGCGTCCCACTCTAGACTTTGTAATGTAGGTTCCGGATCTTTGGAATCAAGGTTTGTTAAATTGATCTGTCCAACCAATTGATTATTTTTTAACACTGTGTTTGAATAATCTATTATTTCTTTTAATGCACCGTACCTGTCAACATACCAACTTTGTCTTGGTCTTACATTGTTTCCGTACCTTTCATTGACAGGGAGTTTGAAGTCAGGCACAATATCACCTGTAGAATTTTTACCTATCAATGAATCCCACCATCTCGTTTCTACGTAGGTGCCGGGTCTGTAATCTTTATCACCTTCTCGTGCCAACTTCCATACACTGTGTGAATCACCTTCGAAATCGTTGGACCTAATATCTATGTTTAATACAATCTGATCGTTGATCAAACCTGAGATATTGTTAAGCAATAATTTGTTTGTATCTGTGACTGCATAATATTTTTTGCCGTATAATTTAGGATTTCTAATCATGTTAGCAACGAAGCCGACTGTGTTTTTCCTAGACACAACGCTGTTCTGCGGTAAACTTGATTTGCCTTTTACCCAGTAGTAATAGTGATTCACAAATTGGTCTAGTTTGGAATCATACTTCTGTACAACTGTATAACGAGAATCATCTCCATAGAGTGCTATGCCAGAGACTAGCTCTCCAGCGCCTTCGCTCCTCAGATTCCATTCACTAGGCAGTAATTTAGATTCTATCCATTCATAGACGTCTATGCTAGATCCAGGAAATGTTTGTCCCCAATGATTGTGTTTATACTCTTGTGTGTCCTGTTCATACCATAACCATTTGACTGTTGAAAGATCCCACCATACTTCTCCTATGTGTTCGTTTGTCCATGGCGTCTTAAGATTTGCATCGACACCGGTGTTGTACACAGCCGGATCCCATGTTGTCTTGATGTTGATCTCTCTGTCTGCTACGCCTAGTATTCTGCCTTTAACCGGATCGTACAGGTCAAGGTAATCTCTCAACATCTTTGTATTTTTATTGAATTCAAAAACTTTTCCTAATTTTTCTGTATCTATAAGACTTGTTTCAGTAACAATGTTATCCCAAGCATACTTGCCTGCTGTTGTTACGTCATAGCACAACACAGTACCATCATTTGATACCTTGGTGCTACCGTCTGAGCTCGTATTTCCATCATCTTTGGGTGCACCAACTATCACAAGATCATCCGTTATGCAAACACCTTGTCCGAAGTCGTCATTTTCGTTTACGTTGTTGCCGTGTAATCTATCGTCAATAATAAATTTTGTGTTGTACATAGTGGCAGTGAAGGCCCCTCCCGATCCCACGTTAGAATCAACTATGTTTGTGTCCTGTAGATCGAGTGTAGTCTCTCCAGAGTCAAATTTCATCTCTCTCGAGCTGGCAAATTTTTCTGCACCAATCACAAGCCTGTTTGCGTCGTTGTTTAAGGCAAGGCTTGTGCCAAATTTGATATTATCCGCAGAATCAGGTGCTGTTATAGTTTGTTGCAGTGTGTACGTGTTTGTTGATTCATCTGCGTTCCATTTGTAATAATATATCGCACCGCCATCAACTTGACCTGTGCTTCCATCATCAACACCTGGAGCACTTATAATCAATGTTGTGCCGTCTTTGCTCATTGCGATTTCGTCTCCAAATGCAGTGTTCAAAGATGAACCGTCTGTGGACACACCTGTCAGTGTTTGTGCCAAAGTGAACAACATTGAACTTCCGTCAGCGGCGTTACCTGTTCTAGTAAATATCTCAACTTTTCCTGCGTTGCCTGGTGCAATACTGCTCACTGCAAGTATGTCACCGTTGTCATTTGCCGCAACCCTGTGTCCAAATCTTTGCCCTGAACCACCATCCGGTGCTTCTAATATGTAATTGTTAGTCCATGTATCATAAGTTGATCCATCCGATCCAATACCCCAATTATACATGAACACTCTTCCAGTATCATTGTTGTAGCCTGGAGCAGATACAAACATGTATTTGTCTGTTGATGTTCTACCTGATGCTGTGCCCTGTTCACAAATCTTGTGAGACCAGCCAAAGTTCATATCTTGGTTTTCCGTTGATCCATCCGATGGTGGTGTGATGGTGTCCAATATTCCGTATTTGAAACTCGAAGGATCCCATATGTAAATCTTTACAAGTCCAACATTGTGTGGTCGTGAACTATTATCCTGATCAAGCACATTAGTGTATGGTGCTCCTGCAACCACAAAGTTTTCGTCAGTACTGATTGACAATGATTCACCCAATCTGCTGGTGTTGTCGTTGTTCTCAGTCATTGTTACTGTAGACTGCGTTGATAGAGATGTGCCTGCGTCTGCCGAACTTCTGAATAGGAAGTGTATCTCCCCTTGTCCTTTGCCTGGCGCTGATACCACAACAGTTCTACCATCGTTCCTTGCTACAACTCTATGTCCGAATTCTTGGTCTGCTGTACTTGTGTCTGGCGATAAGACTAATCCTGTCGTATATGGATTTTGTTTCTCATATACCTTCCACAGACCCGAACTGTCAGCATCCGCAAATACATGGTCTCCTCTTTGCTCTATAGCAGTATCTCTGTCGATGTATTTGTCATAGGATATCAAATCGTTTACGTTGTCCATACTTGATAATCTCACAGAAATAAATTTGTGTATGTTTCCATAACTGTCTGCTGTTGAACCATCCTCAAGTGCAGGTATAAAACCTGTGTTACCTGTGTAATCGATTATAACGCTTTTGTGAGTTGGCACTGCTGTAACTTGGTACACACCATTCAGTGTAGGTTCTTGTGAGTTTGAAATGCCAAAATAGTCTGCTTCTGCCTGGGTTGTACCGGCTGTTAAATTGTGACTGCCTGTGAAAGTGATTTCAAGTTGTGATGAATCATTAATCAGTGAAAGATCAGCAATCTTAATTCCTGCATTTGTAATTCTCAAAACGTCCCAGTCGTTGTTAGATTTGTTTGCTATCCATATCAATTCATTAGTGATTACTGAGTTCATGTCTAGGTTCACTAGATCTTCTATGTTAAAAAACGTGTGTTCGACCTGCGTAAGTTGTGGGTATCCTGCAGTTTTGAAAATCTGTGCAGTGTCTCTGCTGACGCCTTCTTTAGTATAATCTAGTTTTTTAAATGTGCTAGACGCTGTGTACTCTACAGGTTTATAGTAAAAGTCGTCTTTGACAATAGCGTCTGATCTGCTGTAGTCTTTGGATTCATTGGATGTATCAAATAACTCTATGCTCTGAGGATCTGCTGTAATCACATCGTCTTTCAACGTTATCTGTATGTTCTCTATTGAATCTGTGTTACCAAAGTTTCCTGTTCTCAGCATCCATTCTGGATGCATATCAAGTGAGATGTCCTCCCCTTGTAATTTTGCCTTTAAGATTTTGTCTATTGCATTCTGCGTACCTTTTTCCCTGATGTACCCTTGATAGAATTTGTATTGCGAAACATCATTTACAAACAGATTTTCTAAATAATCCCTGCTTTGATAGCCGGTTAATCTTTGTGCTAACTCTTGCTGTGATTCGTCAAAGTTATTTGTTTCCAATTCGTAGAAATCGTTGAACTGTGAAATCTTGTAGTCAAAGTTTGGTATAAGTTGTGGTGCAGGTTTACTGTCTTTTATTGTCCAGTTATTGGTTACAAAAGTTTCTCCGGAGTTGTGATTTTGTTTTGCTACGTAAAACCTACCTTGATACTCTATACTGTCACCTATTTTGTAATCTGTGTTTGCCAACCAATACGTAACTTGGGCAGAATCAAAAACAAATCCTGGTGCGTAATAGTCACCATTCCAATTTCCTGTTTTCCATCCTACAACTTTTAATCTTTGTTGTCTAAAACCTGTGCCAGGATCGTATATTATATCAGAAAATACTGTACTATTGTCAAAAAGTAAAATGTGTTCTTTTTGCACTGTGTTCAAAGCAATATGATACAAGCCTACAGTGTCAGATTTTATAGTAAGCTCAAATGTTTTTCCAATACGTTTGGTCGATATATCACTTATATCAATTTTTCTTCCACCTGAATCAAGTAAAGAGTAGTCACCTGCAAGATTTCTTAATTTTCCAACAATACTATTATTTGTGTCAAGTTCAAAACCGTCGGCGGCAGGTGAGACTGTGATTGCCGATCCAGGCGTCCACTCTTGCGTTGTCCAGAATAAAAATTCTCTTACTGCATTTGTCCAATTTAATGTTTCTTTCAGTTCATTCGAAAACTTATTAAATTTAAATCCCTGAGATTCTAGCCAGTGTCCATATCCGAAAAGGAAATCAGCAACATCTTGTGTGGTATCAAAAACATATCCATAAGGAATTGTCTGTGTAACTTCTTGATAGTTGTTGTATTGTGACACCGAAACTGATCCTTCGACCTTTACTGCATTTGTTGTTGTATTTTTAACAGGATAATTGAAATGGAAGTATGGTTTAGTAGTGCTGTATCCTAATATTTTGTAGCCACCATTTGCCGTTGACCCGTCCTCCGCTAAATCTGTGTTCTTTTCTATAAGCACACCACTGTAGTTGAAACTTTCAACAGGATTTGATGCTCTGAAAAGTATTTTGTAGTTTTCATCAGGAATAAATTTAGATCCCGCAGTCGAACCTGGTGACACACTGTCTGTCAAGATTTTGACATTGTCTTTGTCAGTGAATCCTCCCATTTTGTATGCCAGTTGCACAGCAAGATTTTTCATTTTATCATAATAAAACACTTTTGGATCTAGATTTCGAGAAATCAAATAGTTAACAACAAAGGGTTGATATCCTGCTGTTTGGAATCTAGTAGTGACTCCTGTATCTAGATTTATCTCTGTTTCTAAATGGTATTTTGATGTTGACAGTTTATTTCTTATTCCGGTGTCAGTGTTTATCTGGTTACCAGACACGTTTGTTGTTAGACGTGATGGATCGAATTTTACTGAGAAAAACTTAGCCGGCTTAGTAAGTGCTAAAGTTTTGACAGCAGTGAAAGGATAAGAACTAGATCTTCTCCATGATGTTTCAGCAGGCGCTTGATCCCCAAACTTCCATGCATTTTGTCTACCAGGTACGTCAAGTTCTTTAATCAACCCTGCCGCTATAGGATTTAATAAATTTCCCGATGCATCTACTGGAATGTATGAATTAATCTCGGATTTGCCGAATCTTCCTGTCTGGACTTTTACTGCGTCCCACAAAACACTGTTGCCTGACGTGTAGGGAGCGGCACCGTAAGTGTCTTCCCAATCTGATGGTTTTTCAGAATGCCCAAACATCTCCCATGGTGTTGTGTGTGGAGTATCTGTATCATAGAAGTATTTGTAGATTGCTCTCCAGTGTCCTGGCAGTTTGTTTCCTGTAAGTCTGTCGCTGGATCTTGCATAGTTGTATGTGAATGGTTCTCCGTCTACAAATGCAGTGTTATTAATGTATTGCACATTGTTACGTCCTGCCCATCTGAAAAAATCAGGACCCATCACATCATTGACTTCATTTAACAGGTAATCTGTAGAGGTAAATGCACTCGGCATCACGTCGTGTATGTCTAACAGATCTGCGTCATATGTCACCTTAATATTGTTGTATATCCTTTTCTCTAATTCTAATATTAAATCGTCCCTTTCATCGCCGTACGCTTTTATCACAGAACCATCATGCTTCCTAATTACAGCAGTGTCTGTGATGTATGATGTGTCTGTATAAGTTTCTGGTTTGAATTTTGCGTATAAACCTAATTTTGTAGGTGATGGTGGCATGTAACTGCCGGTAGTGTCGCTGTAATCTTTTATAACAATTTTATCACCTTCTGCAAGTGTTGTACTGATGTTTACGCTGTCGTCAGTAGTGCTGAAAGTGTAATCTGTGCCCACTAATAATTGTGTGTCATTCAAATACACGTATACTGCTCTGTTACTTAAACTTGTAATATTGTGTTGTGAATCTAATGCGTACTCTGTTTGCGATGATCCTTGAACCGTGTAACTCCTTGCTGATACATTTTCTCCCCAACCTACCATGTCCTCATAGTAAAAAGGAAAAGTATTATTTCTTCCCGGCGTGATCGCTGAAATAATTTCGTCTACTCTGTCTCTAGCAGACCCCTCATACGCAGTGCCAAGAGCATGTGTTAAAAATGCATTGTACCATTTTTCGTACTCTTGATTTGAATAATCTAATGCTGTTATAAAATTCGATTCTTGATCTATCAAACTGAACATAGCAGGTACCAACGACCCTTCATGCTGATGTATGCTACCACCTTTCATTCTTGCATCTGGCTTGTCACGAAGATTTGAAATGCCTGGAATGTTACCTGTAACATCTTGATTTCTGTCCAGAATGTCTCTGGTGTGTTTTAAAATTTGTCCAAATGTGAATGTGCCTAACTGGTCATTAAGACCGTTTGTTGAAAGACTTTCTGGTAATTCGTATATTCCCTTGTCCTGAATTTTATCTGCACTGCTGTGTGCCGCAATTCTAATCTGGTCATCTGTTTCTAATTCTTTGTTGAATTTTACAAACTTACTTTTCGTACCATTTTTTAAAGTGTAATCAGTTGTGATAGTTTTCCTTAATCCATTCACAGACACACTGACATCTAAGTCTGCCAAGTCAGCAGAATTTTTATAGAAATCTATTGGAAACAACTGCTTCTCTGTTTCGTCGACTATAAAGGTTCTTACCACACGCTGTTTGCTTTCTGAAGTTCTTTTAATCCATGCTGATTCATGATCCTTACTTCCAACTGTGGAATGCAAATGTCCTTCTGCTAAATTTTTTGTCACTGTTGTTGCACCACTTTTGTAGGTGAACGTTCCTGAGGTATGATCTGATTCAAATACTATATCGCCGACATTATTGATTGTGTTGTACTTGACTTTAATTCCTAATACAGTATCTGTCGTTGCTGTGTCTGACGTTGCAAATTCTAAAACTTTCGCACCTTCAAATGTAGAGTTTGGATAAGTTACCGTGTCATCGAACGCCACATCATTGTTGTCATACATGGCAAACAATGGCTGTTGGTTAACATCTGCTTTGTGTTGTGCTTGTATAAAGACCTCTGTGGATGAATCATAGTAAAATGTGTTTCCTTGGTTTACTGTACCAAATTCAATGAAAATAGAATCATTATTTGCTGGAGTTCCGTCTGACGCTTCAGTCAATGCTATTACCTGTGTCGAGTCTCCTGCCGTTACAAAATTTACATCATATATTTTGTTTTTCACTGTTGGGTCTGTGTCGGCGGCAAACACCACTCGCATTCCGTCTGCTAGTGATACTCCGTCAACTATGTAACCAGTTTGTTTCACAACATCACTTAATGCATCGGTAGTCACTGTATCGTAAAGAGTGACAGATGTTTTGGCTGTTGTTCCGTGCTTGTAAAGTTCTAAACCTGCATCAAATTCTATAATAGGTCTTTTTGCTCTATCGTCTTCGTTGAGGACAGGCGTATATCCACTGACATCTGCTGTGGCCTCTATCACAGACCTATGGAACCATCTATTATATCTAGACCATGCATTCCTGTCTGGAGAATCTCTTTTGATAGTGATATAATCCTTGTTATCAGGTGTGTAAAATGATTTTGCATATGGTCTTGTATCAAAATCTACAGTATCAAACTGTATAGTTGTTTCGGTAGCATAACTTCCAGGTGTAATCAATGCGTCCACATCAGTAAGCGTTATTGAATCACCCACTCCTTCAACATAATATTCTTTGTTCTGATAGGATGACGCCACTAAAGAATTAGTAAACTTAATTTTCATTCCGTTTGAAAGATCTAATGTACGTAGGCTGTAATTCTTAGCACCTATGATATCATTCTCAACGTCAATTTGTGTTGTGCTTGTAATATTTTTTATCTGTATGATACCATACATGGCATCGTGATTGCCGCACTGATAGTAAAGTGTATCCGGTGCACCGGTTGGCACAGTAAATGTCACAGTACCATAATCAGTACCAGCATTTGTCACGCCCGATGTATAAAACAAGTTTGTTGACCCGTCCTTGTATGGCTCTGTCATAATCCAGAAAGGATGTCCTTCTGCGTCTACATCAAATTTATACGTGTTGCCTCTGTATAATGTGAGGATAGGATTATTTTCATTTGCTCTATGTGTAAAGTTATATGCACCTTTGGCTTGGTTGGTAACACCATATTCGACAACAGCAGATGGTCCTACTGAATCTATCTCTATCGAACTGGGTCCGTTTGGCATCCAGTAGTATTCTCTGTAATTGACTAACTTGTCATAGTCTATCGCTGGGTTCCAACTGTACAACGTTTCCTTGTTCAGCCTATCATGATTATTAACCTTGCCACCTAGGTACTTTATTTGATTTATGTAGTCGTCGTATGTTGCAGTAAATTTAACTTGGTCTTCGGGGTTCACAGAAGTTGTATCTCGATCTGTAAACGTTACTGCTGGTTCTAGTTGGTAAGCAAACCTATCTCTGCTCGTAGCACTGATATAACGATCTTTGACCTCTCTGGTATATGCATCCTGTCTTCCTATGTAACCATCTAGTCTCTCTAACGATCCTTTCTGTACCAATGGATCTAATGTGCTTGAAAGAAATCTTTGATTTGAATCAGTTCTATAAAAGGCAGGAAGATGTTGAACAGTTCTCCTGTACTCGTTATTGCCTTGTTTGACAACTTCGTTATTTGAAAGAGGGTTTGTTGGATTGTCCGCCATTAGTAACCTGCCCCACTACTGCCCGATGATGTTCCCGAACCTGATGTAGTAGAGCCTGATACTGCTGATCCTGTTGTAGTATTTGTTGTGGCAGTTGATGTCGACGTTACCACTGTACCCGAAGCCGCCAATTGATTGGCTCCTAGTGCTGTAATAATCGAAACATCATCAACGGTGGCCCCACTAATAAAAATTTCGTCTGCCGCTGAATCTATCTGGAACAGAGACCCAAAACTCTGTCCTGACTGATTTGGTACAATGACAGCAGTGAGCAAGTCTGGTGCTAGTTCATTGTGTACGTATGCGGCTAATTCTGTAAAGTAAAAACTATCGCCAAAATCCCAATTATCAAGAGCAAAGAAGTCATTGATTGCCGCAATCACTCTGGTCTTTATTACGGCGTCAGAGACATTTGTTTTTGTATTTTTGACAACTTTGAATGTTGCCTGTAATTGTTCTTCTGCGTTTGATCCAAAAAGAATTTTGTATTTTACTGGATGGTAAATTATTTGATCTGATAAAGATTTCAATGGGTTAAGTGCACCTGCATAGGATATTCTCAACTGATCCGGAGTTGAGACCGTAGGCTTGATTCCACCTTCTTGTAGCCATATTCTAAATAGATTGTCGTATGTTCTTTCTAAAAGGTACACGTCAACTATGTTTGAAACACTTGGGTCTATTCTTGTTTCTTGCCCTGCGTTATGTTTGTATTGAAAATTAATTGCACTTCTTCCACGTCTAGCTCTGTAATCACTTGTAGTCGACAATGTATTTGTGGTTGAACTGTATGTTTTCAACACATCCTCACTTGATGCGTAGAAATAAAATAACTGTCCATCTGTGTATGTGTTTGAATTCAAATTGATGTCTGCTTCGTTTTCTGCAACAACGAAATTTGATGCCGCATAAGGCCTATACCTTTCTATGTTGTCATACGAATTATATTTTTCAAAGAACACAAATTTAGTTGACTCTGAAACAGTTGGCTCAACATAGATGTCAAAAAGTTCTGGATTGTCTACCACACCGTCATCGTCATCATCAAAAAAACCTACTTTGATCTTTCTATTGTCTTGGAAACCATCTGTTTCTGTTACGACATCGACCACTTGCCATGTCAATGGGTAGCCTATGCTGTTACTTGTCGAAAGCAAACTGTTAGTAGATAATATTTTTACGGTGTCCTTAACACTCTTTCCTGTTGTGTAATCGTAGATTTTATCTTCCACGTCAAAATGAAATTTATTTTGTGCTTCGGATTCAAATATGTAATCTAGTTTCCTGTACTGCACAGTGTATGTATTACCGTCGTTAGTAAATTTAAACCACCAACTTGCATCTGCATTTGTTCCTGCTGTTGATCCTGCTGTCGCTAAATCAAAAACCGAACTGGTGCTTAGGTTTGTAGATGTTATCACTTTCCATGTCTCAGAATTTATGTCATATCTCAAACCAAATTCTTCAAATGCTTCAATTCTTTCTAAAAGATCGGCTTCAAGTGTTGCTGAGAAAGATGTTGTAAAATTCGGGATGATTGCATTGATTACCGAACCTTGTGGTACCGTGTTGTTTAAAGTTACTGGACCTTCTCCTGATTCGAGGTTTCCTGTTCCACTGTTAGCACCGTCTCCGACCACTGCACCTATTTTTGCCCATAGCCTATCTTCTGCATTTTCTGTGCCCGCAGTAACCAGTGTGCCGTTCTTGAATTGTCTTGTGTCTGGTGAAGTAAACTTGATTAGTGCACCTGTCTTGGCAAACTTCATATTAGAAGTAGCAAAGTCACCCAATACTAACGCACCGCCTGATGTGAAATACCCTGTGTTTGTGTTTGTTGAAGTCGTGCTTGAATTCCAAGTTGCAGAAAGAGTACTTGCATCTTTTGTGCCGTATTTGAAATAATAGAAATGTCTTGCATATGCTTCTTTTAATTTGGCTTCAACTGAACTGTCTATCGTGGATTGTATATTACTTCTATTATTGAATGTAAAAGTAAATTGTTGTACCGATTCTTCTCTGTAAAGTATTCCGTCTTCAGCAAATGTGCTTACATTACTGTATGCTCCTGTTGGGTCTAATATTTCTTTTGCTCGAGAAATACCTGATGCCGATCTGTTAACAGATCTAACTTTTACAATTTCTTGTGATGCAGATAATGGCACAACCTGATAGTCTTCCGCTGTAATCATTCTATTTTGACTGTAATAAACCTGTGGTGCTTTTTCCTTGATCGAATCATTGGACTCCGTAGCCGCTGAATTGTAGACGCTGGCTTTAAGGCTCATCGTGATTGTAATACTTTGTTGTGCACCGTTGGCATCTGTGTATGGTACGGTCAACTGAACGTTCTGCATGTCAGCCGGCTGTATGGCATATTTGGCGTTGTCACTCACTCTGTAATATGTCCTGAAACTACCTAACGGAATGTTACTGAAATTGCCATCGCCAAACACAAGGTCAATCTGATCATTATTTTTTGTAACAACATTGTAAGTGTCTCTTTGTGTTTTTGACAACGAATTGTAAATTGCATTATTGCCTGATAATGACGGGACCTTATCCCATTTACCCGACAGTTGTCCAAACTGATTTAGTTTGTATAACCAAACGTCTGTGTCATTGACGTCGCTGGCGTCCAAAGATTTTACATAGTTTGTAATTGCTGTATCAACAATGAACTCAGTTTGCTGTATTGTGCCTTGTTTGAACAAAAAGAAAAATCCAGTATTGTTGGAACTGTCGCCAGACCCGTCTGTTCTATATGTGTAAGTCAACCCTGTTCCAGGTACTGGATCAGATTCATAAATGCTATCAGAATCGTCTATTGAACTTGGAACTATTTCAAATGCTCTAGACACTCCGCCTACTGCTTGTGTAAATTTGAATATTGGCAAATCAAGTTGATTCGAACTGAAAGTATATGTTTCAGTGTTTATTCCACCAATTGAACCTGACTCTCTAGGGTTACCAAAAAGTTGTCCCGATTGATTTGCGGCATTAAAGATTGCAGTAAACTGTTCTCTGTAGTTTGCGTTTGCCGAATCATTCCAAACGATTGTGCTGTTTGCTAAATTTGTTCCTGTGCTGTCGGACACGTCTTGCGTAGTCGATATTGAATCAACTTTCAAAAGTCCTGTTGCAGGTTTATTTCTCTTTGCATTATAATTGATCAGTCTTGCTAATCTTAATACTGAGTTTCTTCTCTCCGCTGTTTCTAGGAAATTTTCTCTTGCATTTAGATCTACTCTGAACGATAATGCTTGTGCCACGTAAGCAATTAAATCAACAAGTGCAACATACTCCGAGCTCTCAACAAAATCATTGAAATCATCTGGATAGTTCTCTCTCAGGTATGCAACCATGGTCCTTCTCAATGTTTCGAAGTCGTATGATTTGAAATCTGCCTGTTGGAAAGCCTGGTAGATCTTTCTCCAATCTTCCGCAACTAATAATCTGTTTTGTCTATCTGTAGTGGCCATACTGTTTGTATGGATATTTATATATTAAATTAAGTGCGTATATTAAGATAGGCGTAACAATGAATTTTCATCAAAGTTGAATTGTAACTTTTCTGTGATATTCAATGGCACATAGGTTATAGTGGCTTGTATTGCTATGCCTTTGTCCGCTTCAGACACCCGTATTTCCTGTGTTGATATCCTTGGATCTGCGTTGAGATTAGCAGTGATATCTTCAACAATAGCGTCTTTAAGATCTTCTGTGAAAGGTTCAAATATAGCATCGTATATTATTGTTCCAAATTCAGGATTTTCCACACGCTCTCCTTTACGTATTGACAGCCTGTTTATTAGATCCTGCTTGGCCACTTCAAAATCATACAGTTTGAAGTTACGTTTATCCGCACGTGAACTGAAACCCTTGAATGTAACGGTTTTGTTAGATAAATCTCCTGAACCTGAATCTCCGTATGCCATATACTTTATTTACTCTCTAGAATCTAAACTTACTCTTAATGAAATCCAAAGCCTGCGATTTTATAGAATCTATCTTTCCTTGTATAAAATTCATTGCGGCCCCTTTTGGATCTTCTATGAGTTTCTGTAAATCACTTGCCTGAGACACGAGTTTGTTCAAATTTTTTATTGGTAGTTTGATGTTATTGTTCAGTTTGACTACCTTACTCAGTTTACTTGATACTGCCTGTATTGTTTTCTGTTTCAATAATTCTGTTTTTATTACTTTCAATTCGGTTGCGGACAGTTCTGGACTTGATTTTTTTATTTCCGTCATTGCCTCATCTATAAATTTCTTCCTCCTTGCTGTGCTACTCTGTCTGTCATAAGGTTCGTGTGTGACAAAATCTGTCACCGTGGTTTTGTTGTCAATCTTGTTTATTCTTCCGTTGTCTATAGGCGTGGTGGCATCTATGTCAATCAATCCTTCCGTGACTCTTATTCCTATTGCATCTGCTTTCAACCATTTAGGTCCCCATACTTCACTTGCAGTGGTTGAGTTGAAGTGTACCTGCGATCCTGCTAGATCTATCCTGCCTGCCGCTCCGTGTAGTTGTGTGCCATCGGTATAAGAACTTATACCGTCCCTTCCGTAATTTCTCACAGCACCTTTTTGTGAACTGTGGAATACTCCTTTTTCACCCATTGCAAAAAGATATCCTTCTGCATTGAGAGCCAGGTGATTTTCTGAGGTGAAATTTATTGTGTTTTTGGCATGGAAATTTATATTTGTTTCAGAATGAAGATTGAAGTCACCACTGGTCCTCATGTTTATGCCTGCTTCCGAGTAAACACTTACTGTTCCGTCGGCGGCCATCTCAATGAATGCTTTACCTGACCCGTTTGCCAAATACACAACACCGTCTGTGTCGTGCATTAAAAGTTGGTGTCCAGATGCTGTCCTTAATCTAGTAAGCCTGTTGTTGCCTTCAACGTCACCATCGTCCATGACAAAACTTTGCCCTAGGTCACGATCGGCCCTTACTGTGCCTCCACCCAACCCTATATTTTTTGGCCTAGAAGTTGCTTTTACCGGACCTGGTGTGTTAATTCCAAATACCTGACTGGGCGTCTCTCTACTGGCAGAACTGCTTGTGGTTCCCCGTATAGTGTCTTGCACAAGACCTTCTTTGACTAATTGGTCTGCAAGAATATTATTCAGCGGAAGATCCCAACTGTTGCTATTGTTAAAAGACTGGCCTTCTCGTTGGAAGTTTCTGTTAATTTCTCCCGACGGTAAGAAACCTGTGCCATAATTTGTTTGACCAGAAATAGCACGTTCCCTGGCGTTTATATTTCTTTGTGTGCTTCCAAAACCAGGTATCTGTTGATTAACTTTTGGTTGCTGTATGCAACCGATCCAATAAGCACTTGTGTCATTATTTTCACCTTTGGCGAACAAAACCAAAACCTCTGTGTCTATGTCTGGTGGGACTGCCCAAAAACCATAACTGGTCTGATTCTGATCATAGGATTCTAAATCGTTAGTGCTTACTGCCGCAAGTGGCTTTGCACCGTAAAAGGGCGACAGGTAGTGACACCATATCACCTGTTTCGCTGAGGGGGTCACCGTGTTAGAAAGAGCAGGTATGTTTACACCTAACCTTCCCATCTTGAGTGGATCTACCGTTACCTTGACCACACCAACGTACGGACCTGCATCATTGTCAACGTATTTCTCGTTGTAGTCTTTTTGGTTTGTCTGGGTGTCAACAAATCCTCTTGCGTCTTTGATACTCATATGTTCTATATTAACCCTTCGAATTTTTCTTTGGCAATATCTTTTACGTTATCTACCTTTCCTTTAATTACGTTATCTACCTTTCCTTTAATTATGTCTTCTACTTTTCCGGTTCCTGTGATCAATCCGGACTGTGCCGCTTTTACCAGTGCAGGGTCCTGCCCTGTGCCCTTTTGATTGTTTAGCCTTACCATGGTCAGTGTTTGTTTGAATTCACCTTGATTCATTGAAGATTCAATTTTTGTAACTTGATATGCTCCTGAGAAAAATAAATTTTCATCCAGGTATTTGTCAGTGAACATCACACCTCTTTTATCATCAACGTCCGAAGGAATACGATATTTCAAATGCACCACAGGCATGTATGTTTGCATGTTGAAACTGTTGTATGCAAAATCGTACTCACCATCCTGTAATACTTTTCCTTCCAATGGTGCAAATATATCTTGGGCCACATATGCAGGATCACCTAATATTTCCATTTCGAGTCCGATCATGTCCGCTTCTGGATTGGTAAGATAATCAAAGAACTCCTGTGCTTTGTTACTGGCAGGATTGATCTCCTGCACCAGATTCCTTTGCTTCAACACAGACGGATACTGTCGCAATGGCAATGATGGTTCTGGTGCTGATTTTTCAACACCAAAAAGGGTTTTCAGGTCTTCTACTTTGCTGTTTAACCATCCTTGCTCGCCTGCTTGTGCCTTGGCGTCTTTTCTCACGTTCCTGTAGTAGTAGGCAACCTTGTAATTGATCCTGAGATTCTGAATGTCGACGTTATCTCCTGTGTAGATGTAGTTGTACTTTCTCCGTGCGTACTGTTCCCAATCCACATCACCAAAACTCATGCCGGCCGTTACCAGTTTCAAGATATGTACCTTGTACGGTATGGCCTGGTAAGTGAAACGTTTTGGATACATTTTTGTTATCGGATCTAAACCCTGTTTTGTAAAGTTGTCAATTTTTGGTTTTATGGCGAACCAATTCACATATGGACTCTTGCCTTTGACTGATTCTCCTTTTTCATTCCCTTCAAAGGTCTTCCAGAAATTTAAAAGCAATCTCTGATAGTGGCCGCTCGATCTGATCATGTCCTCGAACCCCTTGACCACGTTTGTGTTTGCGTCAATGTTCATGCTCTGTTTCTTTGCTGATGGCGATAGGTCTGTAATCGGTGTGCCAACATCATTCAGTAATGGTTCTTTTTCTACTGTTTCATCCACTGTGTCTACGTTGAATATGCTACCACTAGATTTGGTGATCACCTGCCCGTTTCCTAAAAATTCTTTTATCCTGCTGACATCGAATTCATACAGGTCTGGATACTTACGTACCCCTTCCGTAATTTCGTCCTCCATCTGTTTTGCAAGGCCGGCCTTTACCTGTTTTATCCATGTGTACACGTTGTCCACCGCTACAGGTATTACTGTCCTCGGAAATTTATAACTGTCGTCGAATGCCATTTCCGGATATGGCACCGCCACTACAGTGTATCTGGCACCTCCCTGGTCAACCTCCATGTCAACCTGTGTGATGAATATGGGAATTTTCCTGACTAGTCCCTTTGTCTTGTCCGCCAGCACCTGTCCTTTCTCGTCAAAACCTTTCCATTCTATTGTCATCAAGAACGGGGCGGCCTGGTAGTCCTCGTATCCGTTGTTGAACGCGGCGGCCCTGATTTTTTCTATGAACGTGACAGCGTATGGTTCGTGGAGTTCGAACTCCATCTTTGTGATGTTAGCCAGGTTCCGTTCTGTGTTGGGACCTACCACAGATGTTATGTTGACGTTCTCAAAGAATATGTCATGACCTCTTTCAAGGATGCTGTTACTTCCTTTGTAGTCGTCAGGTATGGGATTCACTGGTATGGTCAATTTATCAGTTAGTACATCTCCCAATGATTTACCCTTGTTCGGTTGATTATTGCCGCGATGATTTTCACCAAAGCCTCCTATACCTGCACTCCTGGCTATGATATCATGTAGACGTGGTTCAAAAAGTGCTTGTTGGTTTTGTAGTTCTCTTTCATTTATACCGCTCAGTGTGAACAGGCAGTTGTAGGTTGCGAAATCATGTAGAGGATTCCTCTCACTGGATTTCAACTTCTGTTGACTTTTATTGACATCCTGTTCAGGGTATTTTGTCATGTTAAACCCCTAGATCACTTTTAACATTACCCGCTTTGGGCAACTGTATTGTCACTCCTGGTCGAAAATCATAGATTGGATCCTCGATCTGATCTGGATTACGTTGTGCAAACACCCACCACAATCTCGGTGAGCCATATAGGTCATATGCCAATAGGTCTGGTCTGTAAGCATAAGTCCTCTCTATTGTATAACTTTGGTCATCGGTTTCGGCTGTGATAGGTCTAGGATTGAAAATTTCTAAATTGACATCGTTCTGCGTTGTGTTGAAATACGGAGAAGTTCTTGAATAATTTGCCATTAAATGAATCCTATCTGATCTGTGCCCTTGCCACTCAACTCGCCACGTGCAAATTTGGACAATGAAAATGTCTTGATTGATTCTCTGCTGTAGACCGGTGTGACCAGAACAGATATGTTTGATAAGGTTGGTGCCCATGTCTGTGATTCACCGCTATTGGCCACTTGTAATCCTGCTTCGTCATATCCGCCAAGTTCTGATTTTGTTGCAACATACGGTGTGTTGGCTTGCTTTGTTGATATGTAATCTATACCTTGCCTCAACTCCAAGTTAAATGTGTTGACAACAACTGGTACTTTATTATACATATGGTCTCCATACCCCGACAAGTGCATGATTGGCGGTGGATTACCTTTCAAGCCTTTTGATCTTGCATCATCTTCACCAAAATACATTTTTGTTATTGTCCTTAAGAAATTTACTGTGGCAACCCAGTGTTTGGCATCTTCGGCATTCTGCACAGGAAATTCACCAATTATGTTGATCGAATCTACTGCTGAATTTTGATACGCCTGGAAAGGATAGTTGCTGTGTGTCTGAGACAAAGCATTGTAGTTTGCAGAATGTTGCACAGTCATTGTTGGTGTCAGTGGCCAGAACATACCACGTGAAGGTATAAGTGGAGCGAGTAATTGGTTATCCTCGCTACTCTGGGATCCAAAGATTGATTGGTAAATTTCTGTGCCTGCCTGTGGTATCTGTAGCCTCACACGCCAGTCGGCCTTGTCCTGTCTGCCCGACCATTTGGCCCTGGCTTGTACGATCCTGCTATCCGTGGGTATGCCCGCACCTGTGAGTCTACTGAGCGTTCTGTTGAATATAGTAGACCCTACGTTCTTGACTATTTTTCCTATGTTTCCAAATGCCATCTAAATGGTTGCTTTCCTTTGTAAAATTTTGTATACTTAAACTATATTTATAGGCATTATTCTAGGCGCACTTAATTCACCATACGGCACGATTCAACAGACCTGTTTGTGGTCAATCTCAACAATATAAAGTAAAGGATTTATGAAGAGAGTAAAGTATCTTAACAACCGAGATCTGTTGGCGCAAATACACGCCAGCAAGAATACATATTGCTCGTACGTGTCGCCCGAGGATTCGTCCTACGACGTAATTGTACCTAATTTAAAGAAAATAAATGTACGGACAATAGCAGAAGCCAAAAAGAACAAAGCAAAGAGATTGACGCAAGAGGCGTGGGAGCAGGCCAAGTCTACAGGAATAAAGAAAATAAAATTAGCAGACTACACTGTGTCTCCAAGAAAAATAGAAAAAACTGATCTTGTGTTTCGTGTTATGACATTTGATCATATACCAATGGACAGCGAAAGGAAAAAGAATCCAAAACAAGTTGCGGATCACCATAGCAAGGTAAACTACCCTCCTTTCCAGCACTACAGATTAGATAAAAAAGGGAAACTAAAATGTGTAGGAAAAAGCCACTGGGTAGGAGGAATGGACAACGGATACTTCTCTGTGGACCATGGGAAAATGACCAACCAATTGGCGTTGATGTATATGAAACTATGTGAACGTTATGGCACAAGAGCAAACTGGAGAGGTTACACCTACAACGACGAGATGCAGTCACAGGCACTGATGCAGTTGAGTCAGATAGGTTTACAGTTTGATGAGTCAAAATCGGATAACCCATTTGCATACTACACAGCCGCGATTACAAACAGTTTCACAAGGATACTGAACATTGAAAAGAAAAATCAAGCAATCAGAGATGACTTGCTCGAGTTCAATGGAATGATGCCTAGTTTCACAAGACAGAACGAAAACGAAACCGCAGGGCCGTCTTATCAAAAAAGAATGAAGACAGCACACGGCGACGTCCATGAAGTCAACAAAACAACTTTGAAAAAACTTAATAAAGTTCTAAAGAAAAAAGGAAAATTGGGATCGGATGATTTTGAAGAAGTAAAATTCAAAAACAAAATTGATCTAACCAATCATAAACCGATTGTTAAAAAGAAATGGTAAAATATTAAGATGTTTTTTAAAAAAGTAGCGTGTTTTACAGACATACACTTTGGGCTCAAGGGCAACAGTCGTATACACAACGACGATTGTGAGGAGTTCGTAAAATGGTTCATCGAGCAGGCCAAAGCAGAAGGTTGTGAGACCTGCATATTCCTAGGCGACTGGCACCATCACAGATCGGCCACAAACGTTTCCACAATGAACTACACCGTCTCAAACATGGAACGATTAGGACAGGCGTTTGAGAAAGTTTACGTGATCATGGGAAATCATGATCTGTACTACAGAGACAAAAGAGAAATCAATTCCATGGAGTACATCAGGAATATTCCAAACATACACATAGTAAATGAATGGTTGGTAGAGGACGATGTTGCGATCATACCCTGGGTAGTTGAAGATGAGTGGAAGAAGATCGAAAAGATGAATCAGAAGTACGTGTTTGGACACTTCGAACTGCCATACTTCAAAATGAACGCCATGGTAGAGATGCCTGACGTGGGCGGAATACAGACGGATCATTTCGCAGGTTGTGAGAAAGTATTCTCAGGACACTTCCATAAAAGACAGGTAATGAAGAATGTGACGTACATGGGCAACGCATTTCCACACAACTACGCAGATGCGTGGGACGACGACAGAGGCATGATGATATTGGAGTATGGGCAAGAACCTAAATATGTCAACTGGCCTGATATGCCTAGATACATCACGATAAAAGTATCTGAACTACTGGAGGACCCAGACAAATATCTAAAACCAAAGATGTACGTTAGAGTCACGCTCGATATCAAAATCAGTTACGAAGAAGCGAACTTCGTGAGAGAGACATTCATAGACAAATACCAATTGAGAGAACTGCAACTGATACCGGAACAGGTGGACAACGCACAACAACCACTGGTGGAAGTTCAGAAGTTTGACAGCGTTGATCAGATCGTAATCAAACAACTACAGGGCGTAGACTCGGAGGTCTATGACAAGAACGTATTAACAGCGATTTACAACGATCTAGATGTCACGCATTAGTAAAAAGAAATTGATAAAAGCACTGAAAGGTGATCTTGAAGTTAAGATGACAAAGGCTGACATATTCGATATGTTTAAAAATCCGCCAACACAGGAGCAATGGCTGAAAGGATATAAGAGATGGATTGAACAACACACACTCTCAACTCCACCGGAAGTGTACGAGGCAATAGAGAATATAGGCAAAAAGAAACGTAGGAAAAAGAATGTTAACGATTAAGGAACTTACAGTAAAGAACTTCATGAGCGTGGGAAACCAGGCACAGGCAATAGATTTTTCAAATAAAAGTCTGGTGCTTGTTATTGGTGAGAACATGGACCTGGGTGGTGATGATGCAGGGGCAAGGAACGGTACAGGTAAGACAACTATCATAAACGCACTGAGTTATGTGTTCTTTGGTGAAGCATTAACAAACATCAGAAGAGACAATCTCGTAAACAAGACCAACGAGAAAGGTATGTTGGTTGGTGTTAAGTTTGTGAAAAATGGAATAACCTACACAATCGAGAGAGGACGTAAACCGCAAATATTCAGATTCTATGCCAACGACATAGAACAAAAAACAGAGAGCAACGAAGCACAAGGCGAGAACAGAGAAACACAGGTAGAGATAAACAAACTGATGGGCATGACCCATTCTATGTTTAAAAACATAATAGCACTGAACACTTACACACAACCGTTTTTATCCACAAAACAAGCAGAACAAAGAGAGATAATAGAACAGTTGCTTGGTATAACACTACTTTCACAAAAAGCAGATCTTTTGAAAGAGAAACAAAAAGCAACAAAGCAAATGCTAACCGAAGAGAAATTAAAAATAGATGCTAAAGTAGTCAGTAATGAAAAAATACAAGAATCTATAGAAAGTTTACAGATAAGATCAAACGCATGGGCTAAACAAAAAGCCGACGACATAACAAGTTTCCAAAAAGCCATAAACGAGTTAGAAAAAGTGGACAGTGAGATAGAAATTGAAAAACACAAAAAATTACAGAAAAGATCCGAATTACAAACCATGTTGAGAAGTCTTGAAAAAGAGAAATCATACCACGAAAACTCTCTTACAAAAGCAGAAAGCACTGTTACAAAAACCAATGCGGATCTCGAATATGCCGCACAACAAAAATGTCCAACATGCGAACAGGAATTGCTAGATGACAAACACACACATTTGGTGGGCAAACTTAAGGTGCAACTTACAGAATCGACAGATTACGTAATGAAGTTAAAAACTGATCTTGCAAAAATACAACAGGGTATAGACGAAGTGGGAGACCTGGGACAGATACCCGAGACATACTACGACACAATAGACGAAGCGTACAATCACAAAGGCAGTCTAAAAGATCTACAAAGGCAGTTAACACACACAGAAAAGAAAGAGGACACGTATGCCGAACAGATTGCCGAGATGAAAAAGTCTGCAATACAAGAAATTGATTATGAAAAAGCGAATGAAATGGAAGACTTGCACAGACACCAGGAGTTTTTGTACAAATTACTAACAGCAAAAGATTCATTTATAAGAACACGGATCATAGAACAAAACTTAACATATTTAAACCAGAGATTAGCATACTTCCTGGGCAAAGTAAAACTACCGCACACAGTGACTTTCCAATCAGATCTATCTGTGCGTATTGAAGAACTGGGTAGAGAACTTGACTTTGACAATTTAAGTAGAGGTGAAAGAAACAGACTGATCCTAAGTTTGAGTTGGGCATTCAGAGATGTATGGGAAAGCCTTTATCAACAGATCAACTTGCTGTTCATAGATGAACTTGTGGACGCAGGTATGGACATATCCGGTGTTGAGAGCTCAATGGCAGTGCTCAAAGACATGAGCAGGACACAGAAAAAGAACATATTCCTGATCTCACACAAAGACGAATTGGTAAGCAGAGTGAACTCGGTATTGAAAGTTGTTAAGGAAAACGGATTCACAAATTATGCTAATGATGTAGACATTATTGTCTAGTAAATCACTGATATCTTACATATAAACTGGTCCTGCCATCATTCTCTATTTCTTCAACACCATGATGACTGTACACTCCATTATACAAAGCATATCCATAATTTGCTTTGAAAGGAAATGTATAGAGAAGTTCGCCTTCTGAATCATAGAGAGACGTGCCTTCGTTGTCATTACTAAGATAAACTTGTAGATGTAATTTTATCCGAGAATCATCCACATGCGGTGGAAGTTTGTATCCTTTACCGTCGACCCAAACATCAACAGAGGCAAACTTTAAAGTTGTATTAAATTTTTTTCCAAGTGCTCGGGTAATACGATCATTCATAAAAAACACCGTAAGTTTTTTCATCACTTCGCTGTCCTTCGACAATTTTACTCTATTCAAATATGTTTGATTTTCTAATTTTTCAAAGTTTTCTTTTTTACCAAATTCTAATTCATAGGTATTACCAAAAAAATTTGCATATTCTTGGTAAATTGTTCCCCTCACAATCTTCAATGGTGATTTTTCTATTGACAAAACCACTTCTTGTGTGCTTAAATTAAACATATGTTAATTAATTATATCGTACGACAATAGAAGGAGAAAAACATATGTCAAATGAAACACATGATTCGATCATGACAGAGATACAAACTTACTCTGAAGAGAACGGTAAGTTCGTAGAAAAGGGTGTAAAGGCATCGGCTACTAGAGCCAGAAAAGCACTTGCAAACTTGGCTAAATTGATCAAAGCAAGAAGAAAAGAAATTCAAGAAGTGAAGAACGCGGCAAAGACAGCGGCGTAAACTAATAATTGGATTTTGCAAAATCAAAAAATCCCCCGGCTAGAAATAGTAGGGGGTTTTTTTACGACTTGAGAATTCCTTTGCCATGCACCCTGACACGGATGTGGCCATTGTAGTAATCGTTGGACTCCAGGACCTTACGTGCGAACTGTTCACGTGCTTCCACGTAAGATAGTTCTGCTTTTGACTTGCACCAGAAAAGTATTTCTCTTGTAAATTTATCTTTACCAAATTTGTTTACATCTATCGTGAGATCATCGCTAGAACCATAATAGTCCTGCCAGTCTGAATCCACTTTGTATCTACGCTTGTTCTTCCTGCCTTTTAGTGGCGGTCTAGATCTTTTGAAACGTGCAAGTTTCTTGCCTATGTACATCCTGCTGTTGAGTGTGTTGGTTATCAGATAGACAAATCCAACTATGTCTTCAGGAATGTTGGTAATTTCTTTTCCTTTGTACGTCCAATGCATGATGGTATTTAAAGCCAAAAAGATTGACCTAGAAATAAAACTCATATAAACAAGTGCGATAGGCAAACAAACTTCTCAAAAATTTCCAACAGGCAAACATAGCATCGCAACCAGTGAGCAAGGAAATGCGGCTAACAAGCGACAGGTGAATCCTTAGATGCAGACAGCAAAAAATGATGGGGCTCTTAGAAAAAGTTAATCCTCAGGTTTACCAAGAACTATTATACAAGGGTTTGGTAGGCTCGCGTTGTAATGAATGAGCAAATGGGTACAGCACAACCGCCCAACCACGGTAGCGATGTATAGTGACTGCGAACTCACCACAGGGTTCAAGTCGGTTCGGCTAGAAATAGCCGAATTGTGACTGCTCATCTACCACAGGGCACGCAATATGCGTACACCGTTAATTTTTTGCTTTGCGTAAGCGTAAATTGAGAAAAACGAAACGAGCGTAAGCGAAGTTTCAGATGGCGTAAGCCGTCTCTGACTATCCATTAAGTACAACACAATGGAACTAATCTTTGATCACACACTGGGCAAACAGGAGCACCAGGATCTCGTGATATGCCGACCCATGGCCATAGTGGACATGGATGAGGAGCACGAGGCGTTGGATAGAGGATGGCTGGCGCTGGACCACCCGGTCATGAACAAGGAAGTGTTCTACCAATCACGAAGCACTAGGATAAACCTAGACCTGTACAAGCCACGCTACAAGCAACACCTGTACAAAGGCGACGAGATAGGCGTGAAAATAATTGACGCATCCGAGATGGTCAAACTGTTGGGACTGCCACACATATACTCGCAGTACATGAAACGCAAGGAGTTCACGCAGGACTACGATCCTTTCGCACACTACCATGCCCGGGATCAGTTCATGATATTCTACACGGGGTCGGCGGACAACATCATCGGCTTCACCAAACAGAAGCGATACCGCTGGGAGGACGACCACTACAGCACCATTGACAGTTACGACTCAAAGGACCTGCACGGCCTGGAGAGCGTGATACACGCCAACACGGTGCCCATATCGGACATCACGTTGGACCTGGAGATAGAGTGGGCCGCAAACAACTACGTCAGTTACTTCTACATGGGATCGGGATACGAGACGTCGTCCGAGTACAAGGCCAACTATAAGGGATTCGAGTGGTGGACGGGCACGGAATGGAGCCGCAACAAGAAGCAGTACCGTAGGTTGTGCAAGAGGGATTCTAGGATCGAGTCTTTGCGGGATCTCGGAAACCTTTCACTTCTTTCAGATAAGATTTAGACCAATTTTTATAGTAAGGACCCTTCTCTAGCATCCGGGAGAACTTGTTCAGTTTGCTCAGTCGCTGTGCCAGGAACAGTGTGTAGTGGCCGTTGTTCAATTTTACGCCCTTTACCGATTCTTTTATGTCAGGATGGTCTTCCAGGATCACTATGTCACGCGGCATGAATCTGTCGTTCAAATCGTCTGCCATGCTCACAGTCTCCCTGGCAGAAAACTGATCAGGATCCGCGATCACACACAACACGTCCTTGTCGTCGAAATCGGTGTTCCATATCAATTGATATACTGTTCGCCAGTCCGCAGTGCGATTCAGTTCAACAAAGTTGACCTTGCCATCCACAATGGCCTTCTGTGCGAATGGACACGGCGGCAGGTTGCCAAACACGGGATTGGGTTTCGATACGAAATCCTTAATCCAGTTCCGGATAGTCTGTGTGGGTGTCAGTTTTTTCTGTGTTGTCTTCATGTATGTCCTTGATCTTCTGCAGGGCCTCGTCCAGCAGTCGGTCCTTGGTGTCCAGTTTAGCCTTCAGTTCCGCGATCTCCTTGTTCTGATCACCGATCTTGTGTCCACATGCGTGTACGTCCGCGGTGGCGTGTTCTAACTTGATCAACACCTGCTTCATCCGGCTCTCCTTGG
>Ga0180120_10000231_pt1 | contig 28981 bp, 39 predicted proteins | sample CPBDNA_3_FD_129677 | JGI IMG/M metagenome (GOLD analysis project Ga0180120, IMG submission 129677) | Freshwater to marine salinity gradient microbial communities from Chesapeake Bay, USA - CPBay_Spr_31_0.2_DNA (version 2) (version 2) | ecosystem: Environmental > Aquatic > Marine > Coastal ... | reverse complement strand
CCATTGAAGTTCATTCAAGACTATACTAATCTACTTAAGAACAGTAAAGAACAAGAGATTCGATATTTACCTATGCCAAATCTACCAATAGAAAAAGTAAGTGAGATTAAACATGAGACTCCAAACATTGTAATCAAAAATATCAATGTAAAGGATGGAGTAATCACGGAGGAATAAGCATGAACAATAAATCGACAACACTCAAACAGACTACTCAACGACGCATGGACGAGATAGCCCGAAGGACTGTTCGCTTTACAGGGGACCGTATGTTCACTGCGAGACAGATGACAGGGTTACTTGTTGGTGAAGGCCATTCAAGGACACCGCATACAGCAAGGGTGTGTATGTGGATGAAGGTTCACCCTCAATTTACTACCATAAGAACAGGTAGAGAATTACTATTCAAATACAAAGGAGTTGAAGAAGAATGAACGATGAGATGCACGAATACATAGAAGCAACTGGCAAGAGTTTGAATGAATTACTTTACAGTAACTTAACTCGTAAGCAAGCAATAGAATGGCTTACTGAATACATGCAGAAGTGGGAGATGAGTTACATCATTGAACTACTTGGAGAAGAAGTGTATGAGCATGGTGAGTTAGAACAAGTGGAGGGAATGAAATGACGACTTCAAAAAAGTGCAAGCACTTTAACGACCCCGAACAATGGGAAAAGAGAGGGTATCATGAAAATGAGCAAGGGACAAGTATCAAATGCAAAAAGTGTAAGCAATGCCTACGAGTGCAAGTTTGTACCCGATGCCTAAGCAAACACGACCAATACTTTGACCGAGTTTGGTGCAAATGCCGTGAGGCCCGCAAATGGGTTTAACACTACAGGAGACTGAATGAAATGAGCGTATTGAAAATAAGAATAGAGACAGACGAATACATCTACGAAGAGTATGAAGAGGCATGAACATGAGCGTATACATTCAACTGAGTAAAATGAAGAAGCGAGTCAAGGAACTGGAGGAGGAACTCAACTACACCAAGTACGACCTGTGGCAACTGCGAGGAGCAGTGTTGGGTTCTTGGAAAGAGGCTATTCGATGCGGCGCACCGTGGCATAAGGAACTGCGTAACCCGATGGTGGATATGGAATACTTACAGCACGACGGCTGGTATTATTCAATCAATCCCGAATGGGAAGCCCACGCCATGCAGTGGCTACGGGACCAGTACAGCCTGTGGTTTGACGAAGACGCTGAGGAATGCTGGCAGGAAAATTGGGGCGAAGAAGAATGACAGAAGTAGTAACGATGGAGGTTTACAAGGATGGGTTCGGTGAGCGCATCGGACTCAAATACAAATACAACGCCGACACCAATGCTATTCTCAAGGCTTCGCTTGGTTTCCCTAAGTTCAAGTGGGATGCTGAGAAGAAGTTTTGGAGTGTGCAAAGTTACAGCGATGTCGTTAAACTCGCATGTGATATACTTGACAACACAGGTAGGTATGACACTTCTATGATACGCACATACAGTCAAGTCGAATCCTCAAACACACGAGGTAGCCAAGACTGCTGGACTATCGTGAGGCGCACGAGACTCTACTTACACTGGCCTTGGCTTGAAGAGTCATTCTTGAGAGACCAAGTTCGATTCGCAGTAAAGAGCATCAGTGGTAGAAAGTTTCACGCTGAGGAGAGGTGCTGGTCTATACCTACGGCACAGGCCATTACTCTACACGCATTGCTTGAGGACATCTATGCTCCTCTTGCAGAAGCGATATTGGAGAACGATGGTGTCAAGCAACAGGTTCAGCAGAGCATTGACCGAGTAGAAATAAGCAGTGCCCCCGAACTGAATGCCAGCAAAATGGCTGACATAGATAAGGCACTTGAAGGTAAGTTCCCCGAAGGACTTGACCTCTATCCGTTTCAAAAGGTAGCAGTTGCTTTCGCTGAGATGAGCGAAGGTCGTTGCCTCATTGGTGACGAGATGGGGATTGGTAAGACTATCTCCGCCATCGGCTATGCAGTCATTCACCCCGAAGCACGACCAGTAGTGGTTGTTTGTCCTGCAAATGTGAAGTTCAATTGGAGAAAGGAACTGCTCAAGTGGTTACCCGACGAGACAGTTACTGTTGTTTCGGGAGTGAATGACATGAGAGCAACGCATGTTAAACAGATGGCACTTGACAAAGGTGCATCCGACAAACAAGCCGTTACTCGTAAGAGTTCAATCGAATACCTTGAAAGCCAAGGTATCAATATCAACACTCACATACCCGATGCGGATTTCATCGTTATCAACTATGACCTCATGGCGAAATACCAAGACGCTCTCATTGCCAAGTGTCCGAAAATGACAATACTTGACGAGAGCCATTACATCAAGAACTCCGGTAGCAAAGACAAGCCGGTGCAAAGGACACAGGCCACACTAAACCTGTGCCAGTATTCACCGAAGGTGCTTGCACTATCGGGGACTGCTATCTCAAGCAGACCGAAGGAGTTCTTCAACACACTCAATCTCATGCGGCCCAGTTTGTTCCCATCCTTTTGGGACTTCGCAATGCGATACTGCGACCCTTACAACGACGGGTTCGGTTGGAACTTCGATGGTGCAAGCCACACGAAGGAACTGAATGAGCGGACACGAGACCTGTGCATCCGTCGACTCAAGAGCGAAGTGCTACCGGAACTACCACCGAAGACTCGCACCTTCTTCCCTATCCATTTGGATAAGAAAACAAGAAGCCCCTATGACTTTGCACAGGAGGAATGGGACAGGAAAATTGACGACTACTACTTGAACGGCGAGTCATTGCCACCGGGTATCATGCTCAACATGATTGGCGACCTTCGCCACATCTGTGGGCAAATCAAGGTGGACTATGCGGCTGACTGGATTAACCAATACATCGGACAGACAGGGAAACCGATAGTAGTATTCACACATCACCGAGATGTTCTCAAGCGTTTGGCTGAGAAGTTTAAGAACGCAAGGACAATCTCCGGAGACACACCTTCTAAGAGACGACACGAGATTGTCGAAGACTTTCAAGCAGGGCACATCAGTGTCCTCATCTGTAACACCGTTGCGGCCAAAGAAGGTATCACACTCACGAGAGCCGACACGGTTCTCTTCATTGAAAGGGAATGGACTCCCACTGACGAGGAGCAGGCAGAAGACCGTGTGTATCGCATAGGTCAAGAGAGCCAGCATGTGCACGCAGTTTACTTATCATGTGTCGGGACAATCGACGAACACTTTGACCGTGTGGTCGAAGAGAAGCGAGCGGTTGTCAAGGCAGTGTTGGACGGCGGTAATGTCGAACAACGCAAAGGCTTAGTCAGCGAACTGGTTAAGCGACTCAAAGAAGAAAGAAAATGGAGGACGAAGTAATGAGAATACAAATGATAGAACTACACGGAATGGCAACGAGATGCCTCGTAATCGAAAAGGGCGATGCCTCTTTCTTATGTGAGAACTGCGGAGTGCCAACATACAGTCACGAACTACTTGCGAAAGAAGACCCCGACTGGTGTATGAACTGCAACGATAAAGAGTTCCGGTATGACTGGGACGATGATGAAATGTTTGCTTGGACTATAGAGCAAATGACAAAAGGTAAAGCAGTCGTAGTGCTGAAAGACGATGACTGAAACCGAACCCTTATAATAAGACAATAAAGAAAATGGAGGACCGAAAATGAAATACAAAATGAATAACGGAGAAAAGAAAACTGACTTTGCAACGAGACTGATTGCCGAACACGGTGAGTTCCTCAGTGCAAGTGAAGCATATGAACTTGTAGATAAGCGAACAACTACGATAAGTGGTTGGGAATCGTTTCAAGCAAACTTGAGCGATGCTGTAAGAAAAGGTAACCTTTCCAAGAAGAAAGGAGAAGACAGTGCAGGTAGGCGTAGAACTCTCTACGGACCGAAGGGACTGGAACTTCTCTATGACCCGAAGGACATAGCAGAGAAGTTAAGAATAAAGCATAAGCGATGGGAGCCACCGTTGGATTTCGCTGGTCGACTCGCAGATGCGAACAAGAAAGACAAGCCGACCTTTGAAGACATACCCTTGGGTAGTCTCCTTGAGTTCAACGGAACGACACGAGACGACATCATGTCAGTCATAGAAGACTGGTTGTTCGACACACCGCTTTATCAATTGCGACAGAAATATCCTGCGCTTGAAACTATACTCAAAGAGTTGGTATGATGGTAGTGATGAAGACCTGCGGAGTATGCAAGAGTGAGTTCTCACCTACTTCTTCTCAAGCGGCGGCATGGCAAGACCTTTGCTCCAGTTGCTACGGTAACCGACGCAACACAGTTGCCATGGGTAAACTAAATCGCAGTAGTCAAAACAGTATACTGTCTATAGAAAAGCGTGTAGCGGACATGGAGGACAAGTTCAGCAACATTGAACTGGTTGTCGAAGTATCGGCTAAGCATACCATTGAACCTATCATTGAGCAATATGAAGGTAGGTTGTCCGACATAAAGGAAACAGTGCGAGAAGAACTCAAAGTCGAGATGGCTGATTTTGTTGATAAAGCAGTCGCTAAGTTTCAGCGACAACTTGTCAAACTCAACAGTCGAATAAGGGAGTTGGAAAAGGATGATTGACTTTGGAGACACAGGACACATTGTTCTACACACTATTGAGATAGACTCAATGCAAACAAAGTTCGCTCAACTCTTTCCGAGCGACAGCAAAACGCTTGACAATATGTTGGCGATATTAGACGAGGGTATCATCGCAATGAACGATGATAGTTCTCGCAACGACCAAGGTGAGCCTTGGTCGAGAGGAATACTACTCAAGCAAGACAAGTATAGAGACAGAGGAATACCTGTCCCTTGTGTTGCATTATTTGGAGGCGAATGGAAATGAAAGAAAAAATAGATTGGATGGACGAGTTTGTATTGAGCGAATCGTATGAGTCAGCCTTTGCACTTATCAACAAAATAGATGAGGTTGTCCGTGTTTTCAGCGGCCCCCGTCAACAAAGCAGTTTCGATACACTGGTGGCAAACCAAGAAGCATTCTCAGTAGCACTCACTAAACTCATTATGCACGCAGTACTCTACAACATTGACGCTGACACCGTTACCGAAGGTAGTGAGTGGAAAGGCATGGCAGGAGGTTTCCCTAAGTGGAAAGGTCAGCCCGGTTTCTCACACTTGATGTGGAGACTCAAAGAACTTGAGCAAGACATCAAGGAGTCAAAGGCTGAGTGATTTTGTCGAGGTTCTGTTGCTCACCCTGTATGAGGGTGTCCAACATTTGCTGACCGAGTGCAGGGTCTTCGTATTGGTCGAGACCCTTATACCAAGGCTCAGCAAACTCTCTTAGTTCCGGCATGTCTTGTCGGAAACGGTTTGCTTCTCTTGAAAACTCACCTGTGTAAAACGGGCGACTCCTTGGGTAATCGAACATCGGGTCAATGAGTTTGACTTGTTTATCACTTAATTCGGGGAGGTCGAGTCCTCCTTGTTGCATCACTGCCCAGTTTTCGGGCTTCACATCACCAAGGCCAAGTGCACCAGCGACAGGATAGTTGGCACGCATTTTGTCCTGTAACAATTTTTGAGCGAGGAATGTTTTCATCTCCTCGTTGCTTGTAATTGGCTCGCCCAATTCTTGCGTGTAAGTAAGCGGCATAACATTGTATTCACCTTTACGACGACCACCTGTACCGTAGTCGAAGTAACCATCGAAGTAGTCTTGGTCGTAACCAAGAGGCCCATGCTTACCTGTCGTGGCAAACGCAGGCAACTGTGATTCATGCACAGGCAGAGCATGGAGTTCTTCACCGACAAATGCTTCGGGATATAACTCAGCGAGTTGGTTGAGAACTAATGTATCAGCCAACTTCTCACCAGTGCCGAACTTGGTAGTATGGTGTGTGTCCGGTTGCTCAAACGCAACACGGTAATCACCACTACCTATTCGCTGGTCTACCTTACGAGGGACAAACGGCGGCATGGATGCTTTGAGTAGCACCCATGCTTGCTCAAACGCTCCGCTCATACCCTACGCATAACATGATGCGTAATATCACTTTCCTTAGACTGAGGCTGAACCCTTATAATAAGACAATAAAGGAAATGGCTGGTTTTGGGAAACAAGCAAAACAAATATAAAAACAAACAAAGAGGAATAAATATGGACGAAGAATACAAATGGATAACTGATGAAATGTTTGACGCTAAACTTTTAGAAATACTGGAGAAAATACCTATGATAACAATCATGAGGGTCGCTGGTGTTTATGAAGCGTTGAGTGAAGAATACAACAACGAAGTATTAGAAGCATTAAGTAAAGAAAAGAAAAAAGGACAGGAATAAATATGGACGACATAGTATTGATAGGAAAAATAACGCAGAGCACACCGAACTTGGTTGAAATGGAATACCCATCGTTGATGGGTGTCAACAGCATTCGACTACCAAGAACAATGGTGGCCCGATTTGAGCGCATCTCAAACGACAGAGTAGCACTACTCGTGCGAACAGATAACAGCGACAGAGGACTGGCATTGTATCGGACCGTGACGGTCAACTTTGCACCGTTGCATGTAACAGATGAACACCTAAGCATCGTTGGTGCTTTGGAAAACAACGAAGACATACCGAACGGATTGGTCGAAGAAGCATTGGACGAAGTGCCTATGTGGACTGAGCCCAACATCCAAGCACCAGTTGTATCAGTGGTTGGCAACGACGGGCAAGAAGAGTTTGTCATGGCCGATGAACCATTCGACAACATGCTGTTCTCCGGTGGCCGTAAGAAAGTCGAGAGCATCAACTGGGACTTTGAACCAGTGCGTAAGCCTGCCTTTGTCATGCACGAAGAAGGTAATGCTGGTGCTACAGTAGCACGAGTCAACGACAATGCCGGTTCGCCAGTTGCGTATCACATATTCAACCCAGTGTATGCAAATGACAAGCGACCCGCTGGGGCTTACCTTGGGACATTCAGTTCCTCTTACTACCCTATGCCATATGCAAAGGGTTACCGACCAATTCTCAACATGGCCGCTGAAAAAGGATGGCCTGCTCAAGTGATTGCTTGGGATGAAGGAAAGCGTTCAGCATTATTTGTAGATGTCACCAGCAATGTTGACTGGGAACAAGCGGAGTCCTCTCTTGGTAAGGGTTGGACTCGTCGTGGTTTCAAGAACAACGGCGACTACCGAATCGGTATCGCTATCTACAACAGTCTTGACGGCTCGTCAGCATTCAAGGTGCAGGCTGTAGCAGAACGCCTCGTTTGCGAGAACGGACAAGTCATGGGAGACTCAGCGAAACTCATGAGCCTCAAGCACACGAAGGGTGTCCTTGGTAACTTCGACTTTGACAAGTTGGCAGGACAAATCATGAGCGTGATTGAAGCGGCGGCACGGGAAATCCTCGTAACAGAATCCATGAAGGACATTCAAGTCAACCGTGATGTCTTTGAAAAACTCATGACTATCTGTGAGAAGAAAGGATTGATTACTAAGCCGGTCATCAAGCGTGATGACACAGGTAATGTGGCTTCGATTACACGAGGGCACATGTGGCGAGTCATGGGACAAGGTTGGACAAACCGTAGCGAGTCTTGGGTGGCAGTCGACCAACAAGACGAAGGCTCACTCTACCATGTATACAATATCCTCACCGGAGCGATGACGCATAAACCGGTATGGACTGATGGCGAGACGACCCTCAAAGGTTCAACTCTCAACTTCTCTACTCTCACAGAGCGACTCGGCAAAGTGCATAAGGTACTTGGCGGTATCACTGAGAAGAGCGTAGCCGGACTATCCATCGAAGCACAGTTGAGCAATGTCCCTATGTTCAGTCAAATCCTGCATTGAGGTGAAGAAGAATGAAGTTTGAAGGAATGTATAGAGAATTATACTACATCATAACCCGTGAATCACAAAGAGAAAGAATAGATTTGTTCTATGAATGGTTTCTAAAAGAAAAAGAGATGAAGAAAAATGAATGAAGAAGAAATGAACCCCGAAGAAAGCGCACGCATGATACTTGAGCGACTACGAGACGGTGGCCTTTGGCAACCGGCTGGTCTTGGTCTCTCGTATGTGAAAGAGGGAGAGACCAAACTGTCTCTCATCTCTCAAGAGAACAACCCGACCAGTGCCCAAGCAAGAATCCGTATGCGACTCTTGATTGAAGGTGTAGGCTGGGAGGTAGACGAGAGCAAAGTCCAACTCAAGGATGTTCAGCATCTCTCGCCTCAAGAACAACACATGCAAGAGATGATGCTTCGCCAAGAGATGGCACAGAATTGGAAATGTGAATGCGAAACACCTCTGTCGGCGTTCCCGCTTGAAGAAGGTAAGTGGACGCATGACGGTGATGAAGAAATGATTCTACCCACAGGAGAGAGGGAGATGGTCGAGCAGTGGTCTGTTGTTGTATCATGCCCTGTGTGTGACAAGACTATTCCGCTGGAACCCTATGACTACGGACTCCTTGCAGGTGACGATGCAATGCTTGTTTATACATGCGCTGATGACCCTGCTACGGACCCTGCCTATGAATACAGGCTGACTGCACTGAGCCGTCCCGAAATCATTGAGCACATGGATGCCGTCAACGGTGTTAATGGTAGCCCAACTAATGTCAATATACTTTGCACTGGCACTATATTCAACGGTCATCTACTACCACCTCATGTAAGAGGGGCAGTTGTCATGGTCGAAGAGACATACCTTTCGCAAGAAGAGGAATGAGTATGCGAGGCTTCGACCAAGTAATCAAGTGGCGTGTGCCCAACACCTCATCCAAGTGGAAAGGTAAGGCCGAGGTTGTCATGAGTGTATCTACACCAGTAGGTAATGCTCCTGCCAAAATCGACATACGCACACGGCGCACTATCGAACACCCCAAGGGAGAAGGTTTCACGAGAGAGGGCGTGAGACTTACACTTGAGGATGCGAGCACACTTGCCAAAGCAATCCAACATGCCCTCGATGAACTGAGGGAAACAGATGTTACTGGCTGAGGCGGCAACCATCGCAGAGAAGTTGCGTAACCTGTATCGGAACTACATGACCGATGCCGAAGAACGCTCCAAGTATTTTAGGCAAATCGTTGACATCATCCGAGAGGGAGTCAAGAACTCCATTGACGATAGCAGTCAACTGATTGACATGTTCTATCCGGAGTATTCAAAATACCCAAGGCAACTCATATCATTCCGTGAACTGCGTGATGATGTCTGTCTCAAACTATCCATCTCTCCCCTTGTATGGGATGAGTCATTAGCAGGTAAGCCAATCGTGCCTATGCTTGCACTTGAGTCATCCGAATACGGAGGCGAAGGGATGACAGTCAAGCAGGCTCTCAATCTCATGTCGAGGATAAGAGACGAGGGCTTCTTCAAAATTGCCAGCAAAATGAATGAGAGAGAAGCACTCTTGTTTTGGGGTAGAGCGACTGATGAAAGGCCACCGATGCCTGTCAATCGTTTCCTACAAATCGTTTCATACGCTACCGAAGGGAGAGCACAGAGCCTCCAATCAATCAATATCATGCTCCAAACGATGACACCGACTGAAATAATTCAGCGGTTATTTGTCAACACAGAAGACATAGAGGTGCGCACTATGCAACCGGGACAGGCTTTCCTTGGCCCGGTCTATAGAGCGTGGGACAAACTCACCACGCCAGCCGATGTCTACGCAGATGTAGTGTCGGGCTCAAGGCGTTACCTACACATCACCGAGTTCCCAAAGGGGACTTTCAAAGGAGTGCTTTACAACCGCCATAAACAGATGATGGGTAAGGCACTGAACATACCTATCGAACAAGAATGTATTCTTGAAGTCGAGGTAGACGGTATACAAGTGAAGTATGTCACAGACATATTCGCATTGGATGATGACTGGGATATTTACAAGTCGAACTACAGCGAAAGGGCTGATACGCTTAGTAAGTTACAGTTGACCGTTCCGGTCAAGTCCGGTAAGTTTGTACCCCTCTCTACAGATTTCAGCAATATGCTTGAGACACTGGATGAAGGTGAGAAGTTACGCTTTGTCGATGCCGGTCCAATTAAACTTGGAGGCGACGGAGGCTGGGCTATACTCAAAGACGCATTCCACATCAACCTACTCGTCACTGCTGTCAAGCGAGACGAGCAGTTTGAGACACATGTTCGCCTGTCAGCACTGGATGGGTTTGAAACCTACGAGGTAGGGCAGGAACAATTAACAGTGACCGTTGCTCAGCACATGCGTCAGCGGCTCGCTCATCAAGGTATACTCGCTGGACAGGACTGGTTACCTGTCGACGAGTATGCTATGGTAGTAGTTGTAGAACTCAACGAGTTCTCCTTAACCGAACTGTCCTTGCAAAAGGCAGAGGTTCACTACCTTGACGATGGACTTGGATATAGCGATGTATCACAGTTGACAGACCTCATAGAAATGAGTGGCTAAGGGCGAACCCTTATAATAAGACAATAAAGGAAATGGAGCAGATAATTATGAACTTGAGAGAGAAATACCGACCGACTACCTTAGATGATTTGGTAGGCTGTGTAGACTTCGCTAAGTCAGCAAAGACTTGGACGATTGATACATGCCCTTCAAACATCCTCATCGTCGGTCCACCGGGTGTCGGTAAGACCAGTGCGGCATATGCATTGGCAAAGGACATGCTCGGTGAGTTCTTCGACCCTGTGAACTTTAGAGTTACCAATGCGAGTGATGACAGAGGAATCGACTCGGCTCGTGAACTCAAAGGTATCAGTAAACAGAAGGGTCTCGGTGTCAGTCGACGCATAGAGTTCTTGGATGAATTTGAAAGTTTCACTGCTCCTGCTCAAAAGGCACTGCGTCAAACCATGGAGGAGAGCCACTCTACTACTGTGTTCATCCTCACCGCTAATGACATAGCACCCATCCACACTGCAATTAGAGACCGCTGTCTCACATTCTTCTTCAAGGGTATAGACCATAACAATACTGCTCGTCTTGAATATATCATAGACCAAGAGCAACTGCCGCAAGAGTGGAAACAGTTCTTGCCGCAACTTATCAAGTTCACAGGTGGCTCGCTAAGACAAGCCATTGACATTATCGACGGGTTACCAACAGAACCCGACGCACTCAAAGAGAGCATTAAGAGAGATACAAGTTATCTCAACAAAGCCGCTCTCAATCTCATGGGGAATGATTTCCCCAAACTATCGGCGTTTTTGACCCAAGCCTTAGAGTCCGGTCAAACACGCTTCGGAGTCCTACAAGGTCTCCGCTATCGTGCCAAGCCTCTCATGGAGAGTGCTGATGATTGGTATGATTTCATGCTCACATATGGCGAATTTGTCATCCTGTCCCCTCAGTGGGTAGATGATGATGCGTCATTTGTTGAGTATTTTGTCGCAAGACTAAGAAAAAATATGGAGGAATAAAAAAATGAATGAAAACGAAAACAAAAGTTATCCCGCAGATGTAGTCGAAAGGCTCAGTGGGTATGCAGAGAAAATGGGAATTGATGTAGGAGAGGCCGCAAACCAGTTTAACGCTTGGTTGAAGGCCGAGTTCCTTGTTGAACAATCACTGAACGAAGACCCGTTTTACTTGAGCCAATGGTCCGAGCAATTTGTAATTGAAACAAGAAACGCAAGCAGTGGACGACAGCGTGACACAGTGAAATACACAGGTATGTTTGTAGGAACAGAAGACGAACCAAGAGACAACCGAAAAGGAGCGCATGACAAGGCAATGAACATGTTCCGTAACAACCGAGACCAAGCAATTGATGGAGGCCATGTCGGAATCCTTACTGCGAAAGAAGGTAAATGGTGCATCAACGGTGAGCCTACAGACGAACGAGTCAACGGTAGCGAGTTACCTTGGTTTGGATTTGAACACGACGACATGATTCTGTGCCTACTCAATACACGAGACGGCAAGCGTCAGCCAATTGCACCTACAAGTTTCAGCAAGGCTGTTTACTTCTTGGGTTCAAGAGAAGGTGGCGGCGACATTCAAATGTGGAAAGTCAGTCTACAAGGTAAGGCTATGGAGGCCAACTACACGAACTGGACCGCATGTCGAATCAGCGTCATTGAGCCTACCAAGAAAGGACAAGACATCCTTTACACGAACAACAACTTTCACGAGACTGCCGAATATACAGACGAATGGCTACCGGAAAACCTCCGAAAAGCGTTCAGTGCTGAGCGACTTCTTGTCAACACTAAAATGCATAACGAGTATGTTGACCTCGGTGGCCTCATCGACGCACATCCGGAGCGTAAAATCACGACCAAGAGCGGTATGACACTCAATCCAATTGTAGTAACAAGTGGCTATGTCACATTCCTCAACAAGGAACCAATGGACAGCGAGTATGACCCTACAGGTCGCTCTTACCGACTCAACATCTACCGACAAGGCGTGGACCCTGTAACCGTTTGGGTTTCGGGCACTATGCATGACCGAGACAAAGTGTTTGAATACACAGATGCGAACGGTAATCTCCGCCCTTACAATGAAAAGACCAATGTCATTGTTGTCGGTCGCTTGAAGTTGCGTCCATACAACAACGAGATGCAGGCCAGTATGTCAGCACTCGGCGTTTACATTCCTCACCGAACTGCTCGCCCTGCGGGTGGTAGCGGTGATACAAGTTTGAATCAATTCAAGGGTGATGGGCAATGAGTGGCTGGGACGCATTAGCAGAAGGGAACGATACGCAGAACAACGAGGCTTTGAGAGTCCCCGAAATACCGGTGGCTCAACCTGCCGCTGTAGTGGAAACGCCTGTCGCAGTCAACACAGAAGTAGCGAAACCTGTAGAGGTCCAAGTTACATCGAAGGACTTTATCAGCCGTTTCCCTATGCTTCAAGCAGAGATGGTTTCACAGGGCGAAAAGCCCGACATCGAACCAAGCCATGTTATGTGTGCGCTGGTCGGACACGAAGGAACGGGTAAGACTGGCCTTGCATTCGATGCGCATAAGCATAAGTGGCCCGAAGGCATTGCCATTGTAGTAGACCACGACAACGGCGGACTGTCCTGCAAGCAGGCTCACTATCGTGATGACCCTTCCTTCCGGATATTCTCTCCGTGGGTGATGCAACAAGAAGACAAAACCGCTTACAACTACCTTGAAAGTTACAACCGTGTAATGGAGACTGGTAAGTTCGCTATGGAATATGCAGAGCGTCAAGCACAGCCCGGATTTGAAGGGCGACTCTTGAAGTCATTCATCGTCACTGGTGTCGACCAATTCGATGAGATGTGTATCACATGTATGAAAATCTACGACCTTGACATGAAGGCTACTGATGCTGTCGAGGCGAGCCACGCTAAACTCAACGCTGAGATTGGCTGGAACTGGAACATCCGTTCTACTCGTTTCAAGCAACTGACTGCTATCTGTCAAAAGTTGAACCGACTCGGTGTCGATGTATACTGGGAAACCCACCTCAAAGAGGACAAAGAGGGTAAAATCGGTCATAACGGTTGGAAGTTCGCTTGGGAAAAGAGCGGTAACAAAGACATGTTTCAAATCATTTGGGTGAGTGGTAAGCCTGTGCGTAACACTGACGGTTCACTCACAGGAGAAGTGAGGTATACGGCTGAGTTCTTCAAGCAGAAGACCAATCCGAACCTACTCAACCAAGAGCGACTTTACTTTGTCACGAAGAAGGGAGAGGATGCCCAATGGTATGGTCTACCCGAACTACGGGACGGTGTTATTTGAATAACAAACAGTAACTCACATGGGGGTTTATCCAGTAATAAAAGGAAAATCCATTCTGTTTCGGAGATAGTAGTTTATCCTTTTTTAGGGGGGCTTTTTATCGGTTACACCTACGAACCTTTTCCCCCCACCTGTTACTCACGGAGATATTATTATGACACAGTTTACGATTAACAGAGATAAGTTCGGAGCATTCCTCTCCAGTTTCGGAAAGGACTTGGCAGACATCGCCATCGCTGTGTCGAGTGAATCTATACATGCCGCTGTTGCTAAGAGCACACACTACATCTATAGAAAGACAAACTGCGACACTACAAGCACCGGTAGTCTCTACATATCGGACATACCAAAGGTGAGGTCTTTTCTGTCTACGGACAAAACACCGGAACTTAACTTCACTCAAGAAGGTAAGACCGGGACACTACACATTCGCTCCGGCAACTCAAGTCTACAACTACCTACTACCTCTCACATTGAGTCGCAGACAAAGGTCGGACTCATGGCTAAGACCATTGAGCAATCAAGAGAAAGTATGTGGCGGACATGGTTCAACAAACCGTTGACCCACCACGCCCAAGTCTCAGCAGAATCGCTGAAACCCGCAACCGGATTCAAGAAGGTGTTGGGTGACAAGTTCGCATGTAAGACTGAGTTCGACATAGATGGCGAGCAGTTCATCATCCGTGGTGGTAAAAGTGCTACGGGTAAAATGTTTGTTAAAGCACCACTCACTCAAGTAGAAGCCACAGGAATACCTGTAAGGTCAGCATTTGACAAGTGGCTACCGGAACTTATCAACAACTTGCCGGTAGGTAACCTTGAGTTGCACACTGGTGATGAGACAGTTCTTATTCTTGAGCAACCGGAAACTGACTTTCTCATGGTCGTCATAGACCAAGTATACGAGGAGGACTGAACATGGTATACTGTAAGAGATGCGGAGCGAAGGTAGTACTACCCATCGAACATTCAATGGTGTGTCAAGAGGAGGAATAAAAATGATTGTCGACACATACCGTCCCGACCCCGAAGGTCCCGACCACATCTACAAGAGGTGGCGTGATGCTGAGGGCAATCTCATTGAAGAGACGGTATCGGACTTTCGACCCTACTTTTGGGTGCCTGCAAGCACCAGCCACCGATACATGGAGCGTGTCCTTGGGGACTTCTATGGGTCATCCGTTGATTGGAATGATACAGCAGAAGCGTTGAGAACTGGAGAGACACTCGTCAAGGTATACGCATACAGACAGCGAGACATCAAGGACATCGCAAGGCGTTTCCTTAAGACATGGGAGGCTGACCTCAGTTTAGAGGACAGGTATCTCATAGACAATGTAAAAGAGATGCCCGAATGGAAACCAAGGGTTTGGCACTTCGACCTTGAATGGTGCACGAAGTCCAAGCAGACAACAGTCATGGCTGTCATTGACAACTACAACAATCGTTATGTCTCTTTCTGTTGGAAAAAGCATAACCCGAACGGTCTCTATGATATGGACTACTATGAAGAAGAGAGAGAAGTAGAGTATGAAGTCAACGGTGTTCCGACTAAGTTCACCTATGAGCGTCATCTCTACGGCTCGGAGTATGAGATGCACGACGCTTTCCTTAGTTACATGGATGAATGTAACCCCGATGTATTTGTCGCTCACGCTATCATGTGGGCTGACTTACCACACTTGATTGACCGCCTCAAGAACTTTCGCAGGCTCAGCCCCCTCGGTAGAGTATTGCGACCGAGCAAGGGCTCGTATGATTATGTCGACCAGCCTATCATCGGCAGACTATGCTTCGACACAGCCTCTCCTGTAAGGAGCGGTAGTGGCTTTGAGCGTGTATGGAAAGACAGCGGTAACCCTCAATTGAAGAACCTCAAATTACAGACTATCGCAGAGGCTTGTAACTTGGGTGGTAAGTTTGAGATGGATGTGTTCACTGGTTGGACTGAGCGGTTCGATGATTATGTCGACTACTGTATGCAAGACACTTTGCTTCTCAAGAAAATAGATGAGAATAACCATGTCCTCAATTTCTTTTTGTCGCTACAGCGACTGTGTGGCGTGAGGTTCTCCTCCTGTCATAATGTTACGAGATTTGCACGAGGGCTACTACAGCGTAGAACTGAGTGGAAAGCACCTACAAAGACAGACCAAGAAAAGCAAGAATACGAGGGGGCTTTCATACCTCCTCCTAAGCCGGGTCGTTATAAGGGCGTAGGGTGCGTTGACTACAAGGGTCTCTACCCATCACTCATCCTGTCGCATAACCTGTCGTGGGAAACTCAAGTCCCTGCAAGCAGGGCAGACGAAGAGAATGTTCGACAGTTACCCGATGGCACCTGTTGGCAACAAGGAGTACCTGCACTCCTACCAAGTATGGTTACGGAGATGTTTGAACTCCGTGATGAATACAAAAGAAGAATGCGTGAAGCCTCTACTGAAAATGAGAGAAACGGCTGGAACACATTACAACTTGCAGTTAAGCGAGTCATGGCGAGCCTATACGGTATGACTGCCAGTTCCTACTGGGGCTGGTGTGACTTTGACATCGCTTCGGCTATCACCGCCTGCGGACGGCAGGCTATCCGATTCCTAATGGAGGAGTCGCAGAATCAAGGCTACAGTGCCCTCTACGGGCACACTGATTCGGCGTTTGTCCAAGTCCCCTTTGACGAGGCTAAGGCTCTCGCTAAGCATCTCACTGAGACTGTTCAGCGTGAGCATGATGCCAGCCATCTCATCGTTGAGTTTGAGGCTTACATGCCCTACTGGATTACTGGTGGTAAGAACCTCTACTACGGTATATGTTCATACCCTCCCGAAGACGAAGGTAAGGTCAAGAGTGCACGATGGGGTAAAATCAGCACGCTGGCTCCTATCTCAAAGAACCTTGAGAACGATGTTCTCACTGCAATATGCACAGGTGCTGACGAAGAAGAAGTCATTGGGCTGGTGAGGCCGTTGTCTAAGCGTATCAAGCGAGGCGATGTAACTTTGGGTGAGGTTACTCAAACGACTCGACTATCGAAATCTACTGATAAGTATGCGGTGATAGGAGGCGGAGTGAAAGCGGCCATTTACTACAATGAGCATATCACTGACGGCCCCCTACTTGGAGAAGGTAGTAGTGTGAATCATGTCTATGTCGACAAGTCTCCCGATGGTTTACCTGCGACAGATGTAGTTGCTTATGAGAAAGAAAGCGACTTACAGGGCTTTTCCTTAAACTATGACTTCATGGTTGACAAACTTATCAAGGCTAAAATTAAGCCTATATTCAAAGCCCTTGACTGGGACTTAGAAAGAGCGAGCGGGGCGGCTATGCCCAAAGTATACGGATGGTAATAATATGAAATGTAAATACTGTAATGCAAAATTAACTGCGAAGAAAAGCGTCAAACGAGGTGTCGGGCCGGAATGTATCAATAAGTATGTTCCGATGGCGGCATGTCAGCACTGCGTAGATGAAGAACTGGACTTGGTGAAACAAGAAGGTGGAAAAATAAACTGGGACAATGTAACCAAAAGGACTGTCTTTGAAGACTGGAAAACTTACAGGAACACCGGCTCTCCGGGTTGCACTAAAAAGTTTGTAGATAACGAAAAGAACCGAGAACATGGTTTGGTCGGTAAGACACATCAAACATACAACGAATGGGGTAGTTACGAAGACTACACCGATTGTGCAGGATGTGGCGGTCATTCGGATTATGTTACTTGGGATGACCTATGGACAGACGGAGAGAATTGCGCCTCCTGTATCAAATGTAGAGGTGAAGAAGAATGACAGAAAGTATAGATTATGATTTAGGATATTTTGAGGCCATGCGGAACGCCGTAGTAGCGGCGATACAGTGCCACATGAACGGGATGGAAATAGGGGACATTATCAAGCACTTGGCTCAACTCCGAGATGAAGCCCGTATTCTATATGATGAATCAAATAAACTTGAAGAAGAAGAGGATGATTGGTGATGAGCAGAATCGAAGACGAAGTATGCAAGAAAATTGCACAGCGAGCAGAAGTAGGCAAAGCGAAGTACGGGGTTACAATGGAAACCTCACCTATCTCCCGCCTTGAATGGCTCATCCACGCTCAAGAAGAAGCGATGGACTTGGCTGTGTATCTACAGAAACTAATTGAAATGGAGGTGGCATGATGGATGAAATTGTCATGAAATACCTAAACGGATTACACCTCTTAGAAATAAACCCGAATACTAATTGGAAGGAATACGGAAGTATCGGTGAATATCTCAATTATGAATGGAAAAAGAATGAAAAGTGGCATGACGAAGATATGAAACAACGGAAAGGTAAATGGGTTTCTTATGAAACCGCTAATATTTTCTTGGCTATATTACCTTTAATAAGTCCCGAAGAAGCGACAAGTTCATTTCTTAATTTTGCAAACAAGGTCATGGAGGTGAAAGAATGAGTGATAGAGATTGGAGTGCATATGCAAAGTCCACTTACCAGTGGAATAAAGACAGCGATAAATACCTGCGAATGACAAAATCAAGCCTTACATCGGACTTCGATTATTGCCCAAAGCAATACGAATACAAACGCCTGCATAAACTACCGGAGCCGAGCAGTGACGCTATGATGAAAGGGAACAATGTTCACGATGCTATTGAAAAATACTACATCCATGTCCCTCCCGTAGTTGACAAACTCTTCACCCTTATGCAAAGAGGTAAGCGAGAAGAAGCGTTGGAATTGGCCCTCAGTGTGATACCCGAACAAGACTACACTCTCGGTGAAGAACCTTCTATAGAACAGCGCATCAAGTGGGATTTAGAGAGATTACTTGGCGCAGGTAAAGAAGACTACCTACCTATCATTAACGAACTGGAGGTGCACGCATTCATCGAACATGAGTTTGAGTTTAATGGCGAAGTCCACACAGTTCCTATCCATTTTGCTGGGAGCATTGACCGTGGATATGTAGCGGACGAAGGCACATTTTCACTCATGGAGTTAAAGACAGGTAAGTGGGTGCAGTCAAAGAATAAACATGATGAGTGGAACGACTCTAAGTATAAACTGGAATCAATGAGAACAGAGATGGCTTTTTACAAAAGACTACTACAATGGGCTAATCACCCGTATCAAGAAGTGTCTCATTGGGGATGGGTTTACCCGTCCGGTGCGGCAACTAAAATAGACAAATATAGTAAATGGGGCTACGAGCAAAGAGGCATCAATAAAATTACTTATGAGCCAGCCACTGGTCGCACATGGACTACATTTAGTAAGCGCATAGACAAATTGATAACAGCATTGCTGACCGCTTACTTTACAGAGGATTTCCCCACCAAGGCCAGCGCAGGAAAGTGTGCATATTGCAACTTTAAGGCGATTTGTCCGTCATGGGAGGGGAGCGATAATCCGCAAGAATACCTTGATAATTACAAGGAGGAACAGAAATGAAAATAGAAAATAAACACGAATGTGCACGATATATAGAAAGACAAATGTCTCCGATTGTAGGTAGACCAGTAGAAGTAACCTTTTCCCATTTGGGTAAAGAAAAGCGATACAGCGTAGCAATACAGACTACTCTGTATGAGTTTTCCGAAGAGGATGGTCCTTTAGGACCGATGTATATCACACTCAATGTTACACTGTTACAGGATGGAAAATTGATTGATGAAGTGTTTGAAGAAATAGCAAATAAGTATAGCCGTAGTGATTAGAATGCAAATTGTTTTTGATTTTCCGAGAGAAGTTATGGAACTCAGTCCCGAAAGAGGCAGAGGCTATAGGAAAATTGTAAGAAACAACAACGACTTAGAACGCTACTGGACTGGCAAGAACGGTGTGTCAAACGCCTACATGACAGTCTATGGTTACAGAGGAACAGTTCAGCCTCATAACAGGAGAGTTGACTTAGAGACACCCATTATACGACATTTTGTAATGGACTTCGACCCGAAGGACTTTCGCAGTAAAGGTGGAGGAGGAGTTGATACTTCGGCCCCGCTTGAGCAAACGAAGCGACTACATGACTTTCTTCTACAAGAGAACATCACACACTGCGTATGGTATAGCGGAGGAGGCTTTCATATATGGGTCGGTTTAGATAAACCGTATATACCGAGTAACGGGGACACACTCTCCGACATCAAAGAAGCAGGTATGAAGGTCGTCAGTGACTGGATTCATACAATGAACCTTTACTGCTCCGACCCAGCCGTTCCTTTCGATACCAGCGGTATGATTCGCATTCCTAATTCTTACAACTCAAAAAGAGGGCTATGGTCTATACCTCTAAGCACAGGAGACCTTGAGAAAGGGATTGAATACATCACTGAAAAGGCACTTGACCCCGGTAGAGGTATGATACCTTATGGGGAGAAAGGGTTAGAACTCAAAATAATCAAAGGTAAGAGCAGAGGTAAGGTATTCAACCCTAATTCAAAACCCATCGACCTACCTACTATCTCTATGGAGGGAGTAATCATACTACCCTGTCTCAACTCAGCGGCGTGTAGAGTCGGTAGCAATCCAAGCCATGACGAAAGAGTTCAACTTGTCAAATACTTATCAAAACGGATGAGAAACTTCATTCCTGTAGAAAGGATTGACAGGGACAAATTAGCAGAACACACTGAAACAATAGTGCGATTCATACACTCATTAGAATGGGCAGATTTCAACGAAGAAACGACAAGGTATCAAGTAGGAACTATCATAGGCACCGAATACCCACAGACATGCTCAATGTTACATAAGAAAGGGATGTGCCTTGGTAAATGTAAATACTGGGATAAAACAGGCGCAATAGAGGAGGAGTAGTTATGAGCAATATATTCGACGCATACGACGATAAAATTAAGCCTAAAAAGAGAAGGAATATCAATACTATCAATAGAATTATCAAACTACTTGAAGAGGGTAATAAAAATACACGAGAGATACATGCTCATCTACATGAAACTTGGCCTCGATGGTGTCCAAGTATGCCTCGACTTGGAAACATATTAGCCAAGAGTCGTGAGTTTGTCGAAATAGGTAAAGAAAAGGCCCAATCAACCTTATCCGGTAGTTATAATTTAGCAATTTGGGGGTTGGCAAATGAAGCCGGACTTGATAATTGATAGCAATGAAAGAGGTCCACTTCACGACGCTGTTATACGAGCGGCAGGTCGTGAAAATATCACCATTAAAAAAGCCCACCTGCAAGGGATGGGTGATTACAAAGCCGGTAATGCCAGTATAGAATGCAAGAGCATATCCGACCTCATCCAATCTACATTCAAAGGCCACTTACAGCGGCAAATCGAAAACCTCGATGCGAACTGTGAGCGAGTAGTTCTTGTCGTTCACGGTGATGTTGCTAAGTATGTCGCCATGTGCAGAAACCAAGAACGACCTACTTCATATGCTAAGGTCCTCGACCTCATGCTGGGTATATTCGCTCGATTGACAGCCGACTTCGATTGCCATATCTACAGAGCCAAGGATTACAACGAGGCCGCTATATTTATCGCTAAGTTACACAGTAAAATGCATAAGCCTGCAAGTCGTCATGGTGCAAAGGCCGTAACAAGAACGAGCACCAACGATGTAAGAGCAGACATGCTTCTTGCAATCCCCGGATTCGGTCCCGAAATGGTAGCAAAACTGCTGGAAACATGCGGCTCTGTAGAAGAGATGCTATACCCCGAATCACTTAAGCAAGTAAGAGGTATGGGGCCAAAACTAAGACAACGCTTAATTGAGGTCTTGACCTCCGAAGAGCCTATCGCAGTCCAAAAGACATACAAGAGGAGAGAAAACAATGGAACACAGAGCGGATAATTACGAGTGCGTGCATAAATACCCGATTCTCAAGGGTTACCTTGAGCACTTCAATGAGGTGAGTAAGAACAACGAAATACCGGGCTTAATATCATTCTTTTACATACTCGGTCAAGCAGTGATACCGTATGTAAGAATACCTGTGGGCGGTAGTAACCTTGACCCAAGAGTAAACATGTTTTGGATTCAAGACACCCGAACAGGTAAGTCAGCGGCGTATCAAGTCATTGAGAAAGTGCTTGAAGGCTCCGACCTAAACACTATGGATTATAACAGCGGTAACGATGCCGCACTCATAGGTACTCTTATTCCCGACCCCGACCATGATGGGGCCCCAAGAGATGCCCCTCAAATAGTAAGAGAAGGTATTCTCGCCGGTAGAAAAGGACTCAACTTTGACGAAGGTAGCGTTATCCTCAAGACGGGTCAATACAACGAAAGCACGACTTTGTTCTTGCAGTCCGCTTTGAACTCAGCAGGGACAGGTAGAAATCGTATCACCAAGAACATGGCAAGAGACACATTCACTATCAAATCCGAAGTGTCCCTTTGGATTACCACTTATCCTCCAAAGGGTATCAAAGAGCATGTATTGGACAAAGGTATTTTTCAGCGAGTTCTTACATACTGGAGGCACTGGACGCTTGAAATGAAACAGGCTATCAACCATGAATTAGCAGAGGCAGTTTACAGTGATGTTCAGTTTGATGTTCCGTTTGACGACATTACCGACTTCTTCAAGGATGTTCAAAAGACACTCAAACGACGAGTCTTGGATATGAGCGGTATCGCTCCTATCGAATGGGACGAAATGCACGAAGACGACCAAGAGACTGTAGTCATGGGACTCATGCGTCAAATGTTCCGACCCGATGAGTCATACAAACCTGCATTGATTTCAGCGATTGACGAATACTACAGCGTAGTAGAGACCATGAGTCCCGACAAACAAGGTATTTGTTCCTCGTTTATCATGGGATTACAGAACTACACCAATATCCTCGCTCACCACCTCGCTATCATAGAAGGCACATGGGTTGTCCGTGGAGACCATATCGACATGGCTAAAGAAATACTCTTCGACCTGTATAAAAACCTCGTTCAGTGGCTTGAATCCGAAGTCAATATCGGTGCTGGAGCCAGCGAGCGTAACAAAATGCAAGGCTTTTGGCATGATGCTTACAAAAAGGCTGAACTGTTTGACTTCGATGACACTCGTGGTTTTGGTTGGGCAAAGAAGAAAGAAGTAATGAATAACTTTGGAAAACTGGCAAACTACAGCAGTTATGCGTCAGTCAACGACAAATACAATACTTACGGCACAGAGATGTTCAGTGATACAAGAGAAGGGACGAGAGTCTTTATCCGAATCAATGATGATTTCAAGAAGAAGGGTGGTAAGGCGTGAAAGAATCGTTTTGGTATACCGAATGTGTAATATGTAAAAGCGAATTAGGCAAAGACATCGGAGGTTTCATAGTGGGTCAGCATTTGAATAAAATGGTCTGCTTATGCGACGGATGCAAGTTTATGATGGAGGCTTATATTAAATGAAGAAAATGTTAGCACTGGATATAGAAACCAAAAACATGTCTCATGAAATAGGTGGGTTTGGACAAACGCATTTGTTTGAGCCTACTGTTGTAGCCACATGGGACGGCGAAGAAGGGGTTGTTTACGCTAACGAAAGCGTGTCAAAGTATCTACCCGAAGGAACCAATGTCAAGCCTCTTCATCCTAAAACAATCGGTGAAGACTTGGCTAAGCATGTGTCCGATGGCGGTATGGTTCTCGGTCATAATCTCAAAATGTTTGACTTACCTATTATCCGAGACGCATTAGATTGCTGGACAGCCGGAGACATTATGGCAAAGTCCGAAGAGCAGGTCTTTGACACCTCCGCCTTACTCAAGTCCATTATAGGTCATGCAGTTCCCCTTTCGGATGCATGCTTTCACACTCTTAACAAAGGAAAACTCATGAACAGCCATGATGCGCCCATTGAATGGCGTAAAGGTAATCATGACAAAGTGGCAGAATACTGCCTAAAAGACGCTCAACTGGTATATGAACTATGGGAACATGGTATGAATGAAGGCTTTGTGAAAGCGAGATGTCGACATACAGGCGATGTGAAAGAGTTTGAAGTAGACTGGTGAGGAGAGAGAGATATGAATGAAAATGAAGGTAACACGGCGGCAGTAGTGCATAACATACGAGCGGCCAAGCGAGCAGTAAACACAGTTAAAACGACCCTTGGACCTATGGGTATGGACAAAATGATGGTCGATGGTGGAGGTAATGTCATCGTAACAAACGATGGTGCAACTATTCTTCAAGAATTAGACATCACTCACCCTGCGGCGAAAATGGTCGTCGAAGCGGCAAACACTCAAGAGAACATGTGCTACGATGGAACGACAAGCACAGTGGTGCTGGCAGGAGAACTACTGGGTAACAGCGAACTCCTGTTTAACAAAGGACTACATGCTAATATCATCTGTAGAGGTTACCGCAAGGCATCGAGATGGGCAACTGAGCACATCGAATCACTGTCTATAGAAGCGAAGGAACACCTCGCTAATGTCGCCAAGACATCAATTACAGGCAAAGCGTTAGAATCCAGCATCGAGCATGTCAGCGAACTATGCGTCGAAGCAGTCAAGACTGCCGGTGGCGAGTATGAGCGCATCCGTGTTCTTTGTCAACCCGGTGGTAGTTTAGACGACTCGTCTTGCTTCTCCGGTGTAGTATTGCATAAGGAGTTCACGCTCCCTGCAATGCCACTCAAGCCTGTAGGTAAGGCAATTCTACTCAACACCGACCTCAGCGACAGCAAAAGCGATGACAATATCCAATTGAGTTTGTCGTCTGCGAATGAATACCAGCAATACAAGCGTCAGTCGGGCCGTGAGCAATGGGTCGAAAAAGCCGAAGCGGTAATCAATCTACTCCCCGAAGGCGGTGTTGTCTTTGTAAGAGATACCGTCAACGAAGTTGTTGCGGCTACACTTGCACGACAAAACATATCACTCGTTCACCGTATACCGGAAAGCGACATGACTGCTCTGTCCAAGTTACTTGGCACTGCTGTATGTCATAGTCCCGACGACCTCACTGAGGCAGTTGCTTGTGATGTTGAATGCAAACAGATAGGCGACATGAAATATGTCGTCGTCAAAGGTAAAGGTGAGGTTACTACTCTTATACTAAGAGGTGCTACCAAGCAAACCCTCGATGAGACTGAGCGTGGCTTTGAAGACGCTCTCGGTGTCGTCTGTCTCGCTCATAACAGTGGTAAGGTCGTAGCAGGTGGCGGCTCATCCTATCTCAACGCCGCACTCCATCTCCGCTCACGAGCGGCAGAGGCAGGAGGTCGTGAACAGATGGCAATTGACGCTTTCGCTGACGCATTGGAGTCTATCCCTGCTACTATTGCGGAAAACGCAGGCCATGACCCCCTCGATACCATTTTAACGCTTAGAAACGAGCATAAATCGGGTAATACCGACAGTGGACCGGACATTGAGAACGGCGGGGCTTGTTCTATGCTATCTCAGTCGGTTTACGAGCCTCTTGGCTTGGTTAAGCAAGCGATTCAGTCCGCAAGCGAGGTATCAATCAGTATTCTTCGCATTGATGACATCATCGGCAAGAAAACCGAGTGATATTCACTGGGCATATGGTGTAATGGATAGCATACTGGCCTTCTAAGCCGGTGATACGGGTTCGACTCCTGTTATGCCCGTTTACTCAAATATAGTGCGCTATGCTCTTTTTACTCTATGTCATCCTTAAGTATGGGACACCATACGGAAAGGTATGGAGAGAGAACCCATGGAAAGAGAACAGCCTAAAGAAAAGAATACCCGAAATATACATGGAATGATTGTAAAGTCAATTCCATCCCCGGATGAAGAGAGAACATACTTTAGTATGACTGTCAAACAGCAACAGCAAGAACAGTTAAATGATTTTATTGAAGTTTTGAACGAAGAATTACTGGTTGCAGAAGGACATGGTGAAATCGACGAAGGGTGCTATTATGGCGAATACATACGCATTGCGAGTGCATTTTTCAAGCCGGAAATATCAAACTTAGTGTATACTTTATCCGATACTGCCCAAGCAATCCAAGCCGTAATAAATAATAGAGAAAGCGACACCTTCTCCGGGGACAGTGGGGAGGTCAACATTCAACCATGTTTAGTCAATAATGTAAACGCCTTGATTACACTGATGAAAATGTGCAAAGAAAACCCAACTGCTACGCTATCCGGTGAATATCCGGGTGGCGGTATAATGAAGCAAGAAATTACTGCTTGAGTTTCTCAGCCTTTTTGCGTAGATAGCGAGACAAGCGACCGCCTGTAATTTTAGCAACAGGCTTGGCCTTGCGCTTGCGTTCGCCCTTGAATCCGAGTTGACCGTGTAAACGCAAGTAGTTGCAGAACGGGCACTGGTGTATGACCGCCTTCTCGCCACTGATGTAGTTACCAGCAATAGTGAGCGGCAAAACGAGACGATTACAGTTCTCGCACTTGTCTTTAAGCGCATCAACAAACTTGCTCATGAGGTAGCCACCGCATGTAGGTCCAGTTTATGCCAATTGGCACCATCATAGACAAACTTACCGTAGTCGTTGAGTGATACTTCTACATTTATTTTGGTGCTCGTGCTGTGCCCACCGCTGGTAGAATCAAAGTGGAGTGTGTGAGAGCCAGCCTTATGGTATATCTCGACAACATGACCTGCTGGGAATGTACCTGTTGGATTTATTTTCCTGTGGGCATCAGTCGTAACAATCCATATGTTACCTTGGTCGAAGGTGAAGGTTACATCGGCACCTGTTGTTATGACTTCAAGTCGATTAGGACCAAGCACATGCGTGTCAGTTACAGGCGTAGTGTTGAGATTCTTAGGGGTTGAGGCATAGATGACTCCATGCTTCGCACCTGCCTTGTCTTCTCTATGACTTTGCCATATTGCTCCGAAGGTACTACCACCAAAGTCTCCGTCTTCGGGACTGGCAAAGAAAGCGTCTAAGTCAGTAAGAGCGTTTGATGTAACCACATTGCCAATTGCGCCCTTTGTCATTGGTGTGAGGTATAAAGGGGATGTTCGGATGTATGTTCTTCTGTCGTGGAATGTAGGCGCGGCGTTCAGCGAAGCAGTTACATTAGCCGCTCCACCTGTCATTGAGTATCGAACTACCGCTATGACTGTATGTTGGTGATTAGCATCAGTGTTACCTGTGATACTCGGCGTCGACAAGAATCGGTTTGGCAGGAGCGGAGTGCCACTGGCAGGTGATGCCGGTGTCCCCATCTCATACATGAGGTGAGCCTCCGGAGTGTTTCTACCTACAAGGTAGACAACCACAAACACATCGCTGGTTGAACTGGGAACACTGGGAAGGTCGCCACTGTGATTAGCACCGCCTCCTGTGGTTCCGACAGTGAAGGTTTCACTTGAACCGGGGCCTCCTGCGAATTTATACATTGCTCCGTCGATTACGCAATAGCCTCCGTAGACTTGCAGTTGACCGGTGCTACTACCTACTTCGATGAATCCCGGTGTGTTGGGGATGATACTGTTTCTTAGCGAGTCTCCTCTTGCTCCATCACCCAGTCTCATGATGCCGTTACCATGTAAGGCTGAGTATACATTGGTAAGACTTGGACTTGTAAGTCCGTCTCCGTCTCTCAAACCTTGGGCATTAGCACCCATACCTGTTGCGCTCGTGTGCCCTGCTGTTGGATTCGTCATACTGTCACCTCAATCAATGCTGAAAATTGTATCTCGTTGTTACTGCCTTTCTCGATTGCGTTATAGGTGTATCTCATGAAATCGGTAGTATCAGTAGAGTCGCTTGGATTCTTATACCGTATAACGACTTCTTTCAAAGGGCGATTAAATGCTACATCGAGAGCAAGTTTAGCCTCCACTACCAGCGAGTTGTCATCGACGACTCTTACTGTAGGTGTGACGACTACAGCAGGATTACCTATGCCACCGTCTTGTTGGGTGGCAATCGTTCCGTCAAACCCAAAGACTACCTCGTTAATTCGGCTCTTTAGCGTGTCAATTAAAAATCTCGTTCCTTCGTTTAATAATGGCATATCATCCTCTCCTTCTCCTTGAATAGTTACTGTGAACCAAGCCAATTTTTAGGTGGTTATTACGGGCTTCGGGGAAACTGTCAGTGGAGAGTATGAACAACTCTTCATTGTCTTCTACAGGATGCACACTTGCTGATTTGATGACAACTGTAGTCGAGCCTATAGATGCGAGATGTATGTGTCCTAATTTATTACCGCTTGAGGTGTAAACGGCTTGGTTATCAGTTCCGAATGTGCTCGATGCCGATGTCCCGTCGACTGTAAAAGAAGTAGTCCCTATAGCATAGCCCGAACCGTTATTGATGAGGACTCCTGTGCTTTTCAACCTTAACGAGCCGTTGATAGTGTTTCTACGACTTAATCCGAGATTGAAGCCTACTCCTCTGTTCATGTCCGCTCTCTGTGAAATCTGCCAAGTAACTTTGAACTTAAAGCCAAAAGAGGTGCTGAACTCTTCGACAGAGAACTGCCTATTCCTTTCTTCATTGACTTGTAAGTTACCGCTTACATCAGTTTCTTGAAACCTTTGTAATACATCCTCAAGTGTTACATCTACCGAATTGACATGAAGTTCAGCAGTTCTCGCATTGACATCAATGTTACTACCGAGTAAAACATAACGCTCGTTGTCTGTTCTTGTTTGGTAAGAAACCAAGTCGCCGGGGTGCATGTTACTGGCCGATACTACATCCTTCAACTTGCGACTACCAGTTGCGTTCTTAGCCATTCTAAGCATTTTACGCCCTATCGACTTAGCACTCGCCTTTGTTATTGCAGTTGGGGCATGTATACCTCCCGGTATCTCGTTCACGCCGTTTGATTGACGACCAAAGTCATCTACTTGGACAGTGTTATCATGGTTCAAAGCAATAGATTCGCCTCTTACTACTACTCTGTTCGGAGTGTTCTCATTGGATTCATCAAGAGAGCCTCCTAATACACGGTTTTCACCTACAAAGTATTCCCTTTCGATTTGGTTTTGAGGGAAATAGCAGACATTACCGAATCGGTCTGTTCTCGGACTGTAGCCGTCATGCTTTGACAAGTGGCGTAGTGCAGTATAAGCCTCAACCCCATAGAAGTCTTGAGCCAAGAATGTAACACTGGGTGCTCTTGCCCTCACACCGTTGATAGAACTGGTGTTGGCTTTTGCAACACGAGCGGCCAAATCGGATGTTCGCAAACCCACGCCCACTTTTTGAGCAAAATGGATGGCTTTGTCGGTGAAGCCTATTTCATTGAGACTGCGACCTTTGAGGTTCTCTAAACGGTATCTCGTTCCCTTTGTAGCGTCTTTGATTTGCGAGACGACCAGTGCTTGTTGGCTGTTGTCGGCTCCTAT
>Ga0180120_10000230_pt1 | contig 28982 bp, 30 predicted proteins | sample CPBDNA_3_FD_129677 | JGI IMG/M metagenome (GOLD analysis project Ga0180120, IMG submission 129677) | Freshwater to marine salinity gradient microbial communities from Chesapeake Bay, USA - CPBay_Spr_31_0.2_DNA (version 2) (version 2) | ecosystem: Environmental > Aquatic > Marine > Coastal ... | reverse complement strand
GTCCTCCTCGCAATGACATTTGTGAGGAACCTCGTACAATCACACACCGCCTTCACTTTTGTCATCGCGAGGGCTGAAAGCCCGTGGCGATCCACTGTGAACCAGTAAGCAAATAGACAAACCCGTTCGCTTTCCCCGAGACACGATAGATTGCCGCGTCGTCCGCTGACGCTTTCTCCTCGCAATGAAAAAATGCGCGTTCTAACTGAACCGTACACTTAATTTCTTCATACTCTTGTCATCGCGAGGGCTGAAAGCCCGTGGCGATCGACTGGGAGCCAGAAAGCGAAGAGACAAGTCGACCGCGTCCCTCGAGATACGATGGATTGCCGCGTCCTTCACTCTGTTCTCTCCTCGCAATGACAAGAGTGTGTGTTGTCATCGCGAGGGCGGAGCCCGTGGCGATCCACTGTGAACCAGTAAGCGAAGAGACAAGTCGTTCGCGTCCCTCGAGATACGATGGATTGCCGCGTCCTTCACTCTGTTCCCTCCTCGCAATGACAATATCAAAATTGGTCGACTATACGGTTTGATTTTTTATCTTTGGTTAATGTCTTGGACTAAGAAAGCATACTGCACTTACCTACTTGCCAATCGAAAAAACGGTACGATTTATGTAGGCATCAGTGGAAATCTTTCCAAGCGGATGCTCGAACATAAGAATGGAACGAACGAAGGTTTTACCAAAAAATACGGTCTTAATAAATTGGTTTATTATGAGTCGTTCGAGGTTGTGGAAAATGCAATCAAGCGGGAAAAGCAATTAAAGGGGGGTAAGCGATCCACTAAAGTTCAGCTAATCGAAAAAGATAATCCAAAATGGGATGATCTTAGTGCTGATTGGTGGGGATAAGTTATCGATATTTCAACGGTTGATTTTAAACCACACCTTGTCATCGCGAGGGCGTATGCCTGTGGCGATGTACTGTAAGCCAATAAGCGAAGAGATAATTCGTGCGCGTGGTTCGAGACACGATGGATTGCCGCGTCGGACTGTCGTCCTTCTCGCAATGACAAGAAAGAGTGTTATTATCCGACACCCTCGCACAAACACACCTTGTCATCGCGAGGGAGTAGCCCGTGTCGATCCATTGTAAACTGAGAAGCGAACCGCACTTTTCCGAACGCGTCTATTGCATACAGTGGATTGCCGCGTCAGTCACTTGCTTTCCTTCCTCGCAATGACAAAGTCTGTCTATTGTCATGGACCCGCACCCTGAATTCTAAACACCCTTGTCATCGCGAGGGCGTAAGCCCGTGGCGATCCACTGGTCCTGAGTAATCGCACCGCACCCTTATCCCCCTCCTCGCGATGCCCAATGTAAACATACTTGACTGGATGCCTTAAAGGCATACATTTAAGATTTGAATGCAATTTGATTGGAATCCGAAGAAGAATGAATGGTTGAAGAAAAATAGAAAGATCTCTTTCGAGGAAATCGCGTTGCTATTAGGGTCGGGCAGAGTGTGGAAAGTGGCAGACCATCCCAATCAGAAAAAATATCAAAATCAAAAAGTATTCCTGGTTCCAATTGATGATTATATATATTTCGTTCCTTTCGTTTTGGATGAGGAGATGATCTTCCTTAAGACCGCATTTCTCCACCGAAAGGCAACCAAGGACTATTTACAGGAAAGGAAAAAAGATGGATAAAGAAGAAAAGAAACTCGCAGATGCTTATGATCATGGATTGTTAAAAACGGAGAATCCTCCCGATGATCTACTGGACATGCTAAAACAGGCCGGGGAAAAAACCTTTAAGAAGGACAAGCGCATTAATATCAGACTAAGTAGCCATGACTTGATCGGTATCCAGCGAAAAGCGGCTCAAAAAGGAATTCCCTATCAGGCATTCATTTCCGGGCTTATTCATCAGTATGTGGAAGGCGACCTCGTGGAGGAATCACAGAGTAAATACGGAAAGAAGTAACGACCTGCCTCTCTTGCTGTATCTGTCATTGGCAAGCGCGTCTTTATTTTTCAACCCGAGGGCGAAGCCCGTGGCGATTGACTGTGAGTCGGGAAGCGAACCGCATTCTCCGAACGCGTTTATTGCATGCAGTGGATTGCCGCGTCCTTCACTTCGTTCTCTCCTCGCAATGACAGGGTGCTTGATGTACCGAACGCCCATGTCGTTCCCCCCATCTTGTCATCGCGAGGGCTGAAAGCCCGTGGCGATCCACTGTGATCCAGTAAGCGAAGAGACAAGTCGTCCGCGTGACGCGAGACAGGATGGATTAGCTCGAGGGAGGATTTATTCAGTCCGCGTGTTCGATCTGCATTTGGGCGTAGGCCTTGATTTTTTCGCGTACACCGGTCAGTCCGTTTCTTCGGTTGGGGGAGAGGTGTTGAGTGATGCCCACATCGGCGAGAAAATCAGGTTCCATACGCACGATATCTTCGGGAGTTTCATTGCTGTAGAGCTCGCAGAGTAATCCTGCGGTTCCCTTTGTAATTGAGGCTTCCGAGTCAGCCTGGAATTGGCATAGGCCCTCTTTAAACTGAGGGAATACCCAAAGCTGGGACACACATCCTTTGATGAGGAAAGTTTCAATCTTGCAGTCCTCGGGAAGAGGGTCTGTTGATTTGGCCCGGTCGATAATATAGGTAAATCGTTCGAGGTGGTCCTCAAAGGGCATGAGTTCCTCCATTAACTGATCGCGTTTTTCTTCGATGCTCATTCGTGACCAGTTTGTCCATTCCCAGAAAAATTAATTTCCACATTTTCATAGGGGAATTCCATAATATCAATTTTGTTAATTACTCCTTGAAGGGGGAGGATTTCATTGATTCGTTCGGTGGAAGTAAATAGGGAAGTGTTACCAACTGTTTCCCCGGTAATGGGGTCTTCGATAGGCTCACAGGTTATAATTCTTGCGGTGCCATTTTGATCGGTAATTTCAATATCAATGGAATTAGCGGAGATGCGGACAAAATTCTGAACATGGGCATCGAAGACATAAATTTGAAGAAAACCTTGTTCGTGAAGAACGAGTTCCAGGTTGAATCCGGATCCGTGCTCCCCCAGTTCAACCAATTGACCACCGTGTGGGGCTGGGTGGTTGTGGGCATTATGGATTTCCTCCTGCTGCTCTTCCCCACAGGAGAAGAAAAAAAGTAGTGATACAGGAAGGAATAAATAGGTGATGACTTTCATATTGTTCTTTCTAACAGGGATGGGGCAAATGAGCAAGTGCAAGCGCTCAAAATGAAAATTGAAAAAAAAATGATTTATGGGTGGTCATGACCTTTATATTTAACTAGCAAAAAGGACTGACTCTTTATTCCTTATTATAATTATGAAAAATTCCCACCTCCTTATTTCTTTTATATTTTTGTGCCTGATTACCGGTTTATTCGGTAAAAAGCCTAATATTGTCATCGTGATTACCGATGACCAGGGGTACGGCGATCTGGGATGCACGGGAAATCCGGTGATTAAGACTCCCCACACTGATAAGCTAGCCAATGAATCGCTCTGGCTTACAGATTATCATGTAGCTCCCACCTGTTCGCCTACGAGGGCGGCCTTGATGTCCGGTCACTGGACAAACCGGACTGGTGTGTGGCATACCATTATGGGTCGCTCCATGTTGCGGGAAAATGAGGGTACACTGGGTCAGTTCTTTAAAGAGAATGGATACGAGACGGGAATGTTTGGAAAGTGGCATATGGGCGATAATTATCCTTATCGTCCGGAGGATCGTGGATTTACCGAGGTGTATCGTCACGGAGGCGGTGGAGTGGGGCAGACACCGGATGTATGGGACAACGCTTATTTTGACGGCGGATATTTCCACAATGGAAAAATTGTTCAGGCCAAGGGTTTTTGTACGGATGTGTTTTTTGAATTCGGTCATAAATTTATTCGCGAAAGTGTGAAGCAGAAGAAACCATTCCTCGCTTACATATCTACGAATGCACCGCATGGGCCTTTCCACTGCCCTCAAAAGTATCTTGATATGTACAAGGGCCAGTCGGGGAGAATCGCCTCTTTTTTTGGGATGATCACGAATATTGACGATAATGTGGGAAAGACCCGGGCACTACTTAAAAAATTGGGCGTGTATGAGGATACGATCTTTATTTTTACCACGGATAATGGAACGGCGAGCGGACGGCAAATTTTCAATGCCGGAATGCGTGGCCAAAAAGGGAGTGAATATGATGGAGGGCATCGCGTGCCTTTCTTTATGCATTGGCCAAACGGTGGAATGGATCAATTAAAAAAGGTGGATACTCTTTGTCATGCCGTGGATGTGGCTCCAACTTTGCTTGATCTAACCGGTGGTAAGAAACCCAAGGGCTACAAGTTTGATGGAGTTTCCATTCGAAAGGTGTTGGAAGCCAATGGTAAGGTCGACTGGCCTGATCGGATGTTGATTACCGATTCGCAACGGGTGAAGGATCCTATCAAGTGGAGGAAATCATCGGTAATGAGCCAGGGATGGAGACTGGTGAACCAAAAAGAACTCTACAATATCGATCAAGATCCCGGACAGGTTAAGAATATAGCTGGACAGCATCCTAATCAAGTTGCCAAAATGCAGGCCTTTTATGATGACTGGTGGGCCGAATTGGAGCCCACTTTTGCGGAGACTACTGAATTACATGTCGGCCATAAGGATCATCCTGTTGTCAGCTTGACTAGTCACGACTGGATTGGAGGGCCCACACCCTGGAATCAGGGACATAATCGGAGTAAGTATCCTTTGAAGAAGGGAAGGAGTGCAAAGCATGAAGGGCATTGGGCGTTAAAAGTTTTGAAAACCGGAATGTATCAGATCGAAGTGATGCGTTGGCCAGCGGAATCGGGTAAAGCGATTAATGAAGAATTGGTTGCGGGGGCGGATGTTCCTGGAGAGAGTAAAGCATTCCGGGCTCAAGTGGGGCAGTCGATCGGTGCTAAATCCGCGACCTTACGTCTGAATGGAGTTAACCTCCTGACGATGCCAGTGAACTCGGGTGCGAAGAAAGTAGTCTTCGAGACTAAGTTGAAGAAGGGGAAGCATGAATTGTCTCCTTTCTTTCATGTACCGGAAGGAGAGCTTGGTTGCTACTACGCGGTCATAACCACCAAGTAGAACGATGCTAAGGGTAGGCTTTTTCCTATATGGGATTCTTTGCCTATCTGGGCTTTCGGCGAAAACTAATGTGGTTGTCTTCCTGACTGATGATCAGGGGTGGGGAGATTTAAGCCTAAACGGAAATACCAATCTTTCCACGCCCAATATTGATTCTTTGGCCAAGGAAGGAGCATCTTTTGACCGTTTTTATGTCTGCCCGGTTTGTTCGCCCACACGGGCAGAGTTCCTGACTGGTCGGCACCATGTCCGAAGCGGGGTATACAGTACCTCGGCAGGAGGCGAGCGAATGGATCTGGATGAGACCACCATTGCTGACCTGTTTAAACAGGCAGGCTATGCCACTGGGGCATTCGGAAAGTGGCATAATGGCATGCAGTATCCCTACCATCCGCTCGGTCGGGGATTTGATTATTTCTACGGATTCTGTTCCGGACATTGGGGACATTACTACGATGCCCTCATGGAAAGAAACGGAAAACTGGTTGAGGGGCAGGGGTTTTGTGTCGACGATTTCACAACGGAAGCGATGAATTTCATCGATCGATCAGTTGCAAAGAAACAGCCATTCTTTACTTATATTCCCTACAATACTCCGCATAGTCCCATGCAGGTACCGGATCGATGGTGGAAGAAATTTAAGAGCAGGAAGTTGGAGGATATGATACGGAACCGGAACCCAAAGAAGGAAGATCGTTTGCATCTTCTCGCTGCTTTGGCGATGTGTGAAAATATTGACTGGAATGTGGGTCGTTTGTTGAATAAATTAGATGAGTTAGAGGTGACCGACGATACGATTGTTGTTTTCTTTCATGATAATGGACCCAATGGGGTACGCTGGAATGGAGATATGGAGGGAAGAAAAGGATCGACCGAGGAGGGTGGGACCCGTTCGCCACTTCTTATTAAATGGCCCAAGGGAATCAAGGCAGGTACAAAAGTGATGCCAATTGCCTCGGTACGGGATTTACTTCCCACATTAACCGAATTGGCGGGGGTGAAGGGCAAATCAAAGAAATCGATTGATGGTAAGAGTTTGAAAACTCTTTTATCGGGAAATACAAAAGGGTGGAAATCGAGAACACTTGTTTCTACCTGGAAGGGAAAACTCGGAGTGCGTGATCAGCGCTTTCGATTGGGGTACAAGGGAAAGCTTTTTGATATGAAGAATGACCCCGGGCAACGAGTGGATGTGAGCAAGCAATTTCCCAAGGTAACCGAACGATTGAATCAAAGAAAGCAATCGTTCCAGAAAAAGGTATTAGATAAAGCCGGTCCAGATACGCGGCCCTTTGTGATTGGGCATCCTGCAGTTTCCTGGACCCAGATTCCTGCACGGGACGGGATCGCCCATGGAGGAATTAAGAGATCGAATCAATTTCCGAACTGCAGTTATTTTACTAACTGGATGAGTAAAGAGGATTTCATCACCTGGGATGTGGAGGTGGGGAAATCCGGGAAATATGAAGTGGAATTATGGTATGCTTGTCCTGAACAGGACCTTGGTGCAGAAATTGAGCTTTCTTTCAGTGGTAATTCTTTGGTCACCACAATTTCGACACCGAATGATCCTCCTTTAGTGGGTAAACAAGAAGATCGGTCCCCAAGAATGGAATCCTATGTTAAGGACTTTAAACCCATGATAATGGGTGTAATCGAACTTACAGAGGGGACAGGAATAATGAAATTACAAGCGACTCAAATACCAAAGTCACAAGCGATGGAATTTCGACTATTGCAGCTTACTCGAATAAAGGAAAAGGGAACAGACTAAGCTGCTTCCTTTTGATTATCCTGCCAATTGAGAGATTGAAGTTGTTTCTTCAGTTGGCGAAACCCAATCATCTTGTTGGAATCTTCATCCCAAAGTCGATAATTAATACTCTTCAAACTGGTTGGGATACTCATCGGGGGAACGCTTTCAAAAAACGGATCTGAGCGATGACATCTTTCCAAGTTGTAATTGGGAATCATTGGATTGAGGTGGTGAACATGGTGAAATCCAATATTTCCTGAAAACCACTGGAGGATCTTAGGAAGTTTGTAGAATGAACTACCTTCCATTGCCGCAGTGGTAAAGTCCCATTCATCTCCCTGTACCCAATAGGCGTCTTCAAACTGATGCTGTACATAGAAAAGCCAAACACCGCAGGTACTGGCAACCGTCATCATGATCGATTGAACGATTAACCATTCCCAAAAACCAAAGATTGATATGAGCCCGGCGGACATAACTACGATGGCTAAGTTCATCATGTGAACGGAGCGCTTTTCTTTGGGTTTCGCTTTACCGGCAGGGATCCTTTGAATGACTAAGAACAAAAAGAGGGGAGCAAATACAAAAAGGACAAAAGGATTACGAACTAATCGATATGAAAATTTTCTCCACCGGGAACTCTCCAAATATTCCTTCACCGTTAACGTCCAAATATCTCCCATTCCGCGGCGCGAAAGGTCGCCGGTAGTCGCATGGTGGACAGAATGTTCCCATCTCCAATGATGAAAGGGGGTAAAGGTAAGCAGTCCGGTAATGAAGCCCAATTTTTGATTGGCTTTTCGGGACTTAAAGAACGATCCATGACCACAATCGTGGAATATAATGAATGCTCGTACCAGTATCAAACCGGCAAGTACTGCCAAAGTACAGGTAAGCAACCATGAAATGGGAAGCGTGAAATAAATCGCAACCCAAAGAAGAATAACAGATCCAACAGTATTAATAACTTGCCACCAAGCCCTCCCGCGATGGGGCTTTTGAAATTCGGCAACAAGTGATTTCCACTCGGATACAGATTTTTTAGTTTTAGTATTTTCCATCCTGAGGACTAGTAAATCAGTAAATAGGATGGGAGGCAAGTCAAGAGATGTTTATTGGTAAATGGATGATAAAATGAGTAGTTAATGAGCTTTATTTATCAATTTGTTAGAAAAAAACCGTTCTTTAAAAATGACTGAACGAGTTCCTTTACTTTTTTCTTCGACATAAAAAATGAATGAGAACAGGGAACAATCCTAAAATCATTCATTCCTTCAATTTTTGTTCTTTCCACTGTCACTTTTCCATCGTCTTCGCCAGGGAGAAGAAGGGAAAGGAGTGGATTGATGCTTCTGTTCCCGGCAATTACTCCAAGATCGAACTCTACTTTTCCCAAGTTTTGGATAAATCCTTTTTCTTCTGTGCCCATTTGTAGGCAGGCGGGCCCGTTAATTTGTTTGAGCAGTTTGAAATGTCGAAGCCTGTCCACCACCTCGCTCCCCTGATTGGGGGGCCGAGCATTACCACCCGCCCGAGGTTGGTGAGGGGACGGGTTTTCATAATTTGTCGAAGGATAATGCCTCCCATTGAATGGGTGACAAAGTCCCACTGCACTTCTGGGTGTTGCCCGAGTTCCTGGTCCAGTTTGTCGCGGACCCATTTACTCAGTTCTTCAATCGGTTTTTTGCGGGATGGATAATTGATGTTGTGCACAATGAAACCGTTTTTCTTGAGATATTTTTCCATCGGTCTCATCGACCTTGAGGTACGAGCCAAACCATGAAGAAGAACGACCCGTCTATTTTCCATTTACCGAATCAGGGATCTGAGGGATTGAAGTTTAGGAAAGTAACCTTGTCGGGGCTTCCTCTTTTAAGTCCAACGCAAGTGCGATATTAAGAAAAGTAATCTCGCCCATCGTCTCACATTGAGAGAAACGGGAATCATCGTATAAACCACCAAGCTCCGTTCGAAGCCGTATAATTTTTTGATCCGAAGAAATGGTATCCAAGCACATACATTCCCTGAGTTTTTTAATTCGAGTTGGTGCAAAATTAAACCTTCTCTTGATAAGAGTTCGTTCTTCGCGCTGATACTGACTACTTGTTTCGGGATTAATTAACCGGGTACATAAATTGACCACCGGTAGATTATTTTTAAAAAACTGAGGAAGGTAGAATGAACGCCTTGACTCGTAGGATTGTTGGTCAAAATCAATCGCACGAACACGATATTGATTCTGCTCGAAATCGGGAGTCATTTCCACCACGTAGTTGTATGCCCGCATGTCACCCAAGAGTCGAACGAAGCACCGTTCATTAAATTTAATAAATTCTTTGGCAAGTCGTACCTCATTGAGGTCGGAATGATCGAGGAAGTTTTGTATGAAGTCGTCCCCAGGCACTCCTATGATATGCTCTTCAATGAGGGTGTCGCCATCGAGTTGGAAATTGATTTCATTAGGCGAGAGGATTTGTTCCAATTCCAAACCGTATAGCCTGGAAGCATCTGCTTTTTTTACATAAAAGTAATCGTGGTTATCATTGTATTGATTTACGATGCGAATACGAAAAGGTTTGGTGTTTCCAAAAGTACAATAATCTACCCGGTCGACATACAGATTGGGTAAAATATTGACATCTCCCCCCGAACGAAGGAGGACATAAATTTTTTTTAAACCTTCAAAGATTTCACGGCCATAATGTTGGTCGTATACCATAGTTTGCCAAAGAGTATCTTCATTTTTGGCATTCATCAGAGGATAGGAATCTACACTTTGAAGAAGATTTTCGTAATGAACTGGAAGGTCGGCGGATCGTTTGTAATTGGTTAGATATTCGCGAAATTCTTCGCTAATTGGATAAAATGTCTTTTTTTGTTGAACGCTTCCTTTTTTCATTATGTCGAGTAACTCTTACTATGGGGGAGAATGAATTGAGTAAACAAGTTTAAAAAGATCTTAGTTTCCTTGGAGTATTGATAATGGTTTTTCCATCAGAACTTTTTTGGTGGCCCATTCAGCAGTTAGAATTGAAAGAGTGACCACCCCTACGATAATACCAATTGGGAGTGAAAGTTGGAACGCCCATACTTTGTCAAAAATATATTCCGCGAAAATAAAACTAACGATGGAAGAAAAGGTAACCCCTAACACAGAAGCGGATAAGCCAAGGAGTCCAAATTCTATTCGTACCTGCATTCTGAGGTCATCGAAGGAGGCACCTAAAATTTTCAGTAAGTTGATGTCTCTCTTTTGACGCCTGGCTTTTTCTCGTGCCAGGGAATAGAGAACGACTACACCGGCAAGAATCGAAAGAAGTGCCATGATTTGTAGTGCCCAAGTCATTTGGGATACAATTTCGAGAATTTTTCGCCCCGTTCGTTCCACATCAAGAATGGAGATAGTGGGAAATTTTTGAACTAATAAGTCTTGTACTGCATTTTTTTCATCTGGGTCTAAATTATGAAGCGTACCAATAAAAGTTTTGGGTGCACCTTCAAGAACACCCGGTTGCATCTGGACGAAGAAATTGGGTTGGAAACTAGTCCATTTTACCCTTCGTACATTAACCACCTCTGCCACTATTTCTACCCCGCTCACTTCAATTTTAATCTGATCTCCCAAGTCTAAATCAAGAGACTCGGCATATTTTTGTTCGATTGAAATCTCCGCGGGTCGGCTCGAATTTGCATCATAATTCATGGCTACCATACGCCCCCGCAATATTTCTTCGCTGGTAAGGAGGTGGTTTCGATAACTCAGATTAAATCCGCGATTGCGGAAATTATTTCTCCTTTGTTCTCCAGGATTTTGAAAATCGCGATCCTGTTTCACAAAATTTTCGTATTTTTCCCCTTTTACTTCGATCAGTTTTCCACGAATCCAGGGCGTAATGTTTTGGAGTGGCTTTTTGCTGTTTTGTAAGGTCTGTTTCAATTCTTCGAGTTGATCTTCTTGGATATCAAAGAGGAAGAGTTTGGGAAGTTTACTCTCCGCGGTATTGGAACCGATCTCCTGTTCCAGGCTGTATTGAAACTGAGGGATTAAATTGAGTAACAGTACGCCTAAGCCGAGGGTTAAAAAACCAGTTATTGTACTATTTTTATTTCGGGTAAGTGATCGGGCAGCCAATCGTACATTAAGACTTGATTTCCTGAAAAAACGATCGAGTAACCAGAGACCGCAATGTCCAATACCATACAGCACAATAATGCTCACCAAGAGAGAGAGGAAAAAGATATTGGCTAATTTTGAAGAATCAGATTGGAGCAGGCATAATCCCCAAAAGGCGAAAATTCCAGGCAGTGCAAATAAGAATGAGGACTTGGATGACAGGGGGGATGGATTGGCGGATTCCTGAAATAATTCAGCGGGGTGAAGTTGCCTGATTTTATGAAGGCTTGGCAGAGCCAGGAACCAACCCCCAAAGATGGCGACTCCGAATGCTAAGGGTATACTGGGAAAGTGGAGGGATGCGTCCAATTCAATGGGTATAAATCCACTCAATGCCTGGGAGAGGAGCGGAATGGAGATCAGGCAAATCACGATAGCTGGAATTGCGGCGGCGATTCCTAAAATTGATAATTGAATAAGGTAGGTACGTAGTGCGTTGGCTTTTTTGGCTCCCAGGCAAACAAGGATCGCAACATCTTTAATTCGATTATTAACAAATCCTTGGTAGAGATATCCAATTCCTAAGGTTGCCAGAAAAAGGGCCACGAGGGAAACCAACCCTAGGAAGTCGGATAAATATCGTAGCAGGCGACCTGCCCGGTTCCCGACTCTTTGGTGGGAATACACTCGGACCTCGGGGGAGAGCAGTGCCGCGGTAATGGCATTGGTGGTTTTTTCTAAATCCGCATCAAGAGGAAGTTTAAAAAGATGATTTCGAAACGCCGTGTTCCCAGTGGTTAAGAGTTTCGTTTTTTCGAGGAATTTTTTACTGATAAATACTTTGGGGGCTAATTCTGCCGGTTGAAAACTTAAGCCTGTTTCTTCTTTGATCAGATCGGAAACGATAAATTTAGTTTCTCCGATCTTTAATTCTTCTCCTAAGTCAATATTGAGTTGTCCCCGTAATTCTGGGTATATCCATACGAAAGGACGTTCATGAATCAGGTTTTTCTCGTCTCCAGTAATGGGACCCCGTAATTTCGTTTCTATTTTTCCGTAGAAGGGGAATCCCTGATCAAATGCTATTATTTTGACCAACCTGCTACTTCCGGTTGGACCAGCTGCCATTGAGAAAAAGTCTACTGCTTCAATTTCCTTTGTGTTGGAAGGCAACCCATTACGGACAGAGGCAAGTTCTTCGGAAGTTATTTCTCTGCGTGCACGAATTGCCAAGTCCGCACCCAGTAACTCCTTTGATTCCGCTTCCACTTTTTGATCCAGTGTCTGCTTAAAAGAATCCACACTGATAAAACCAATCAAGCCGAGGGTCAGATTGACGATGTAAAAAATACAAAATGGGCGATTATTACGAATCTCCCGCCAGGCATTACGAAAAGCGAAGCCCATTATTTGGTGGCTTGAAATTTTCCTGCCTTCAGAATCAAAGTTTGATCGCAGGCTTTGGCTAATTCGTGGTTATGAGTTACCAGTATCAATGTTTGCCCCCGATCCCGGCAGAGTCGAAAGAGCAAATCCATTATTTCTTTGCCCGTATTATCATCCAAATTACCCGACGGTTCATCGGCGAGTATGAGTTTAGGTTCGCTAATAATTGCCCGGGCAATTGCCACTCGTTGACATTCTCCTCCCGATAGTTGAGCGGGGAAATGAGCTAGTCGATGGGATAGTCCCACCATATTTAAGGCTTCGCGAGCAGCCGATTCGAAATGATTGACTTTCTGCAGTTCGAGAGGAATCCCTACATTCTCAAGAGCGGTCAGGTTATTCATTAGGTGGTACTGTTGAAATACAATACCCATGTTTTTAGAACGAAACTGACTTAATTCATCTTGAGAAAGCTTCGCTAAATCCTGCCCGCAGATTGAAACGGTTCCGAGTTCTGGATTATCCAGACCGGCCAGGAGAGAGAGCAGGGTCGACTTTCCACTCCCACTTTGCCCCAAAATCGCGACGCATTCGTTTGATTCGATCTCGAGATTGAGTTGTTTTAACACTTCAATTTTTTGACTGCCCTGAAAGTAAGTTTTCGAGATCTTGCGGAGTGAAATAATGGAGCTCATTGAGTAGTTAAAAGTTCTTTTACCAAATATTGGTGGACAGTTTTGGCAATGATTTCATGGCCTTTCGGATTGGGGTGGATTCGGTCGGGGAGATTCATGCTAGGTTCTCCCCCCACGCCTTGGAGTAAAAAAGGAATCATTGCGATATTGTAATCCTTAGAAATCTGAGAATATAAATTCGTAAATGACTCACTGTATTCGATTCCATAATTGGGCGGGATTTTCATGCCGGCTAATAAAACGGGGATATTATTACTTTGGGCGGCAACTACTACTTTGATCAGGTTTTCTTTAATTTTTTCGATTGGAATTCCGCGCAACCCATCATTTCCTCCCAGTGCCAATATCAAAAAGTCAGGATTTGATTGTAATAGCCAATTAATTCGGGATACCCCCCCACTCGTGGTGGCTCCACTTATTCCACCATTAATAACCTGAAAATTCCTTTTTGAACTCTCCCCTGAGTTGAGGTTTAACTTTTTTTCTAAAATTAAGGGATATGCTTCACTCTCCATGACCCCGTATCCCTCGGTCAGAGAATCCCCCAGAATCAAAATCTTGAAACTTTCCGGTGCTGTACTTTTCTTTTGAGTTACGGGTTTATTATCGCTGGAAATTTCTTCCCCACAGGAAGCCAGGGCGAGCAGGGGGATCCAAAAAAGATATATTCTCAACTGAAACCGAAATATTGAATGTAGATTTGTCATTGGAAAGCTTATCGGTCTACTTATATTTTACCGATATGACAAAACCATTAAGTCTTTTTAGCAATATTTCATGAATTTAATCCTCGAATTTATCCACGAACATATTCTGGCAATTGATTTTGCGTTGTGTATTTTAATCTGGCTTGTGCAGGTAATCATTTATCCGGTCTTAGCCGTGGTTTCGATCGATGCATTTCCACGATGGCATGCAATTTACTGTAAGCGGATTGCTTATTTTGTATTGCCGTTGATGATCGCACAACTTTTTGAATCGGCTGCTGCTTGCTTTTTCATAGGAAATACCACGGTCTGGCTCAAGTTTTTCTGTGTTTTGTCAGTTTGGATATTTACATTTTTAGTTTCTGCTCCCTGCCATCAAAAATTATCCAAGTCGGGAAAGGATGTTTTTTTGATCGACCGACTAGTTTCCACAAATTGGTATCGAACGGTTCTTTGGACATTGATTGTATTTCTTTCTTACTACCAATATTGATGAAGCCTTGGCGATTACGACTCACGAAAATCTGCCCCGTTTGTAACCGGTCATTTGAGAACCGTAAAAAATGGGAATCCAGGAAAATCTGGGATCAAATCGTTTATTGTTCCGATAAATGTCGAAAAGCATCCAAGCCTAAAGTAGACCAATGAACTCGGTTTGGTGGGTAAAGCGGGATTTCAGAGTTTCTGATAATGAATGCCTTTCACGGGCGATTTTGAACGGGGGAGAGGTGACCCCTTTTTTTTGCTGGGAGCCAAAAATTGTAGATTCAGGAGATTATTCTATTTTCCATTTTCAAGCACAATGGCAGGCGTTGGAGGGACTGACTGAAGAACTTAATGTAAGAGGATCAAATATATGGGTGGCCTGTGGCGAAGTAACAAATGAGTTAGACAATTTGTTAAATAAATATTCGTTCACCCATCTTTATTCCCATGAAGAAACTGGAAACTTGATTAGTTTTCAGCGAGATCGCGAAGTGGCCCGTTGGTGTAAAATGCGGGGTATTATCTGGACTGAAATTAGCCAAAATTCAGTTTTACGCGGTGGGAATGCTCAAATGCGCCGAAAGAATTCTACTTCCTTGGATCTGAGAAAAACGAAACCAATTCCGAGCCCGAAACAAATTCGAAGTCCTTTGACTAGGAGTGTACCAATTCGTAAGTGGAGCTGGAATGAACTGGGTACTCGATTGCCCAAATTTTCCGGTTGTTCCATGCTGCCGGCTCTTCAGAAAGTGAATGAAAAAAATGCCTGGGCCACATTGGGAAGTTTTTTTGGCTCTCGTGCTTATTATTACTCGGGTGGTATTTCATCTCCCAATAAGGCTTTTCAAAATGGTTCGAGGCTTTCTGTTCATTTGGCCTGGGGTACAATTAGCCTGCGTAGTATATTCTCCCAATTGGAATTGAAGCGGAATGAATTAGACGAAGAAAATGGCCGTACTTTATGGAAGCGCAGTCTCCGTGCTTTTGAATCACGGCTTTACTGGAGAGATCATTTTATTCAACGATTAGAATCAGTTTCCGATATGGAAGTGCGTGTGCTTAATCGGGCTTATGAGAATTTAGAATATGAGGATAATCCTGAACTCTTGGACTCCTGGTTGGCCGGACAAACAGGATATCCCATGGTGGATGCATGTATGCGTTGTTTAAACGAAACCGGCTTTATGAATTTCCGCATGCGGGCGATGTTAGTAAGCTTTGCCTGTTTTGGGCTTCATTTGTCCTGGCGTACCATTCACAAACCATTAGCCCGCTTGTTTACTGATTATGAACCTGGGATTCATCTTTCTCAAATCCAGATGCAGGCCGGTGTGATTGGGATTAATGCCTTGCGGGTTTACAGCCCGTCGAAGCAATTTCTTGATCACGACCCCACAGCACAATTTGTTAAAAGGTGGGTTCCTGAATTGGTGAATCGTACCCCTGTAGAAATTGCCCACGCAGAAGAATGTAACATCCCAGAATACATTCGACCTATTGTGAACCAATCTGTTCGGTCCAAGAAAATGAAAGATCAAATCTATTTGATACGAAAGAGTGACGAGGGAAGGCTTCAATCGAGTAAGACTCTACAAACTCATGGTTCGCAAAAAAAGATTCCCCGAAAAATAAAACCAAAAAATAACGGCCAGCTCGAATTATTCTGATGGTTGGAAATAGGGGGGGCACTAGGACTGATCGCAGCGTAATTCATCCATACATTTTAAATCGCGTAACCATTTCTCTGGAATCCCGGTTTGCATTGCCACAATTGATCCGACTACCACGCCCCGGTGACAATTATCTCCGCCCACCTTTGCATTGGCGAGAACGGCGAGAGAAAAATCATCGGAATATTTCCAGGCAAAATAGAGTGCGGCAGTAAAAGACTCCGGTAAATAACAAGCCGTGCTTAAGGTTTCTCCCACGACTTTACGGTCGGGCATATTTTCCCATGCTTTTATCTTGTTTAGAGGCACATCGGACATCCGAAAGGTGTTCAGAACATTACGAATTTCTGCTCTTTTGGATAGTTCAATTAAAATTTGGGTTAGATTACGGGCAGATGTGAGTGTGTGAGGGTGGGAATGTGTATGTTTTACCAAGTTGTGCACAGATTGAAAAAGGTGTTCCTCGTCAGTTTGGTCCACTGCTTCTAATCCGGCGAGTAAGGCAGGGATGAGGCTGAGTCCACCAATGTGGATATCTTCAATTCCACAATTGGATAGTTTTTTACCCCTTGCATAATGAGTAAAAAAGGCACGGTGGTATTCTTCCGCATAGGTATCTAAATGCCAACCGGGGGTTAGCATAACTTCGGCATACCGTTCGAGCCAGGTATCCGGATCATATTCCCCGTTCTTGATAATAGTACGATAGAGTTCGCAGGCTAATTTTAAATTGAGTGTATTTTCTCCCGGTCTGAGAAATTGATGATAATGAACACCTCTTTTTCCCCAATACTTGGATTGTTCGCGCAGAATATCGTCTTTCTCTCCAATTGGTTGATAGCGGGAGCGCCAAAGAATGCTATCGGGGTGAGGGTTTTTGGGGGCAATGTAATGATCGAAGTCTGGATAATCTTCGTCAATTCCCCGTGTATTGTAATACCAATGAACCGGCATAGAAACCGCATCTGCAACTAAAGACCCCAAGAATGCATTTTGAAAACTCATATTTCAATACTACTTCTAATACTGATGATGGACAAATAGCAGAACGGGAATACAATTTACAATTATATGTCTACCTTTTCACTTTATTACCATCCGTTATATTCCGACGGTTTAGATCGAACTGCTCGTTTTCCGGTCGACCGATATCGCTTACTTGCAGAGAAAATATCATTACTCAATAGAGAGAATCAGATTCGAATAAGGGAGCCTAGATTAGCGAGTAGAGATGAGCTTTTATTGGTCCATGAAGAAAGTTTTATTGATCGATTTCTCGAAGGAAATCTTAGTGAAAAAGAGGTGCGTAGAATAGGGCTTAAACCCTGGAAGCCTGAAATTGTTCCACGAACTCTGCGATTAGTGGGCGGTGCATTGGATGGATTGGATGAGTTGTTAAATGGAGCAGTGCTTGCCGGGAACATGGCTGGTGGAACACACCACGCATTTAAAAGCGAAGGGGCGGGGTATTGTATTTTTAACGACCTTGCCGTTGCTGCGGAGGTTGCACTGCAAAAAGAGAATATAGAGCGGATTCTAATGTTGGATTTAGATGTACATCAAGGCGATGGAACCGCAGATATTTTTGCCGGGGATGACCGGGTAATTACAGTTTCTCTACATGGACAGAACAATTTTCCATTTCGTAAAAAAACAAGCGATTTAGATCATGGCTTTAAGGATGGGACGGAAGATGAAGAATACCTCCAAGTTCTCGACTCAGTTTTGGAGCAATTGGAAAGAGAACATTTCGACCTTATTTTTTTCCAGGCAGGTGTCGATGGATTGGCCTCCGATGCTCTTGGACTTTTGAACTTAAGCCGCGCAGGAATGAGCAAACGTAATCAACGGGTCTTTGACTGGCGTCGAAAAATGGGCAAAGGAATGCTCATTTTTATGGGGGGTGGATACGCCAAACCGATCGAAGATACAGTCAATGCATTTGCCGATCTATTTATGATGGCGGCACAGGAGATAGAATAGAATGCAAATGGATACTCTTCCTATGTAGTTTAGAGTGGCTTTGTTCTTTGAATAAAAAGTTTCTCTTGTAGAAAAAGTCTATTTTTAAAGGATGGAGTCTTGGCCAGATTTTTAAATTGCTTCGGGTCTTTTTTCATGTCGTACAGTTCCTCACTTCCATCTTTGTATTTTAGGTAAGACCACTTTTCTGTTCTCATTGAAGTGCCCGCTTTTACAAAGGAAAGAGCGGATTTCTTTACTTTCTTCTGGGGGTTTTGGAGGATTGGGACGAGGCTTTTACCCTCTACACTTGAAGGTATTTTGAGTGAACTCAATTCACAGGCGGTGGGGAATAGATCAACCAATTCTACTATGGATCGAGTTTTGCCGGGCCGGTTTCCCGGAGACTTTATAATTAAAGGCACGCGGGTCACTTCTTCCCGCAGATTATTTTTTTGCCAAAAGTGATGTTCTCCGAGGAGGTATCCATGGTCACTTGTAAAAAAGACGGCAGTTTCTTTGTCCAATCCAAGTTCCTTTAATGCGTTGAGTATCCGACCGACTTGCTCATCCATAAAGGTCACGGTGGCGAGGTAAGCGGACCACATTCTTTTTTGATTATCAGGGAACTGGTTGATTCCAAATTGAAGAGAGTTTGAGTTTGAGATAGCCGCTTTGGGCATGTCTTTCCAGTCATCTTTGGGGACATAGGGAAGTACCATGTCGGCGTATGGGTAGCGTTTGAAATATTGCTCGGGCGCGACACTGGGGTAATGAGGGCGAACCAAACCGGTCGCGAGGAAGAAAGGCTTTTTATCCTCTTTTAAGTGTTTTAATAATTCAATCGATTGGGTGGCCGCTTTCCAGTCCGGTTGGTCCGAGCCGTCTCCGATATAGTCAACCGTTACAAACATACGGTAGGGCATTTGAGTGGACTGCCTTCCCTGGAGCTCGGTGGTGAATTTATTAAGGTTTAGGCAGGCGTAATTTCCTGGCGTGTGTGCTTCTGTTCCAGACATATTATATTTTGCAGACCAGCACTCCGGTATGTCTTGTCCGTCGGTACCGGCAATAATGTCGCCGGGCACCCGCATGTGAAAAATTTTACCGACCCGGGTGCTGGAAAACCCGTTCTTTTGAAAATGTTCGCCCCAGGTAATTTCTTTTTTTCCCACATATCGGCCACGCATAAAACTGGCCCGGGAGGGTGCACACGAAGTACCCTGACAGTAGGCATTCTGAAAAAGAGTCCCTTCTTCAGCTAGTCTGTCAAGATGGGGAGTACGTGCAATTTTATTTCCGTAACAGCCGAGAGCATCCGCTTTCAGGTCATCAGAAACAATCAGGAGAATGTTTCTGATTTTCGCATTCGCTTCCCAAATCGTTAATGACCAAAGGAGCAAAGCGAATAAAGCTCTCATTTCGATTTCAGGTAATTGAGGCTTTTCCGAATACTTTTCAATGGTGCAGGGGATTGGTCCTGTTCCACGTGACAATGTATTACCCCACTTTGTTGGGCAACTTTCATAATTGGTTCCATCTTGATCATTCCGTCTCCAATCTCATCAAAAGTATCGGGAGTCACCTTCCCGAAATGGGGGAGCTTTGTATTCTTTTTGAGATCTTTTAAGTGGAGTTGTGACACCCGACCTTTCAGTTTTTTGATCATTGTGACCGGATCGACACCTCCCAGCTTTACCCAAAACACATCCAATTCAAAAGCCATTTTCGTAGAAAAGTTTTCGATGAATACATCATAGCCAGTTTTACCACCTTCCATGGGTTTAAATTCAAAGGCATGATTATGGTAGGCAAGTTGGATTTTGGCATCGGCTGCCTTTTCGGCTGCCAGATTGAGGAGTTCAGCCACTTTCTTATACCCGTCAATATTTCCCCGGTCGGTTTCGGCAAGGTAGGGCACAACTAAATGAGAAAGTTCGAGTTCATTGGCAAGTTCGAGAATCTTCTCGAACGAAGGAACTCCTTTTCTTTTTGGGTGGAGAACCGCGTTCCAATCAAAGTGGGACGAATGAACCTGCATTCCATTTTCTCTCGCCCTCTTGATCATTGTAACCGCCTGGGGAGAAGGAAACCCATAAGGTTCGACTTGCTTGTATCCCGCTTTGGCCACTTCTTTGATTGTGCCGGCAAGATCGACTGAGATTGGCTTACGAAGAGTGTAGAGCTGTACGCCGATCTGGTTAAGAAAAGGAAGATTTTGAGTTCTTGCGAATAAGGGGAGCGAAAGTAGTGCTCCGCCCGAATTTATTAGGAAATTTCGTCTTTTCATAAATTATTTCCTGAGGGGATTAATCAATAAAGGCAAGAAATCATTCGATCGCTTTTTCTTTTTTTGAATCGGAGTCCACAGATTTGGAAGGAAATAAGGTGAGTCTTATTTTTTGAACGATTGAGGAAATAAATAGTCCGAGATGTAGGCAGGTTGGAAGGGCTGCAGATATTCCCATTATTAGTCCAAAGTAAATGTTTTTAGCATTTTCTTGACCGGTCGGGTCTTGAATTGCTTGCATAGCCCGAGAGGTGTATTTATTTCCTCTGTCGGATAGCTGTTCAGGCACGGATTCCCATAAACTGATGAGCCAACCACCAAAACTAAAGACAAATAAGACCCAGAGAGTGGCAAGAATTGCAATCACGAGGTCAAGAGAAAGGTGAAACACATATTCGGATGTTTTGGTTGATGCGAGTGCCCGTTTAATAATCCATATCGTTACAAAAAAGGAAAGGCTGTCAAAAAGTGCCCCCAATAAACCAACAGGAAGTTGAAGCTTAATATAATGAGAGGCTTCATGTGTCTGCATGTAAAAGGGAAAAGCGGTGTATATCGCCCACCAATAACAGGCAATATTCAGAGCGACAAAAAATAAGAAGAGAAGAGGAAAGAATATCTTGATTGAGCCCCGCTTCCGTTCATAAATATCCAGAACGATGTGAAGAGAGTCTCTCCATGTGGCAATGATTTGCTGCATCTCTACCTCATTGATTTAGAGGGGTTACAGACTGATATGTCTTTCTTCCTCTACCGATTGCTCGCAGGCTTCAATCATTTTCATACAGGTTAACGAGTCTTCCAAACTGGAGAGTGGTTTCTCCCCTTTACCAATAACCTGTTCCAGGAAATGCGTCCCCATCGCACGGATGGTGTAGGGATAGGCAGAGTAGGTTTGAGAATGAACTGTTGCGGGTGTGTTTTCAACCCAGTCTCGATAGCTATAGCGACTGGCTCCTTTAGTTCCAATTACCTTAATCATGAAAGTCCATGGATCCCCTGCATGGTCATCGGAGGCAAAACTTGCACATAAATGAGAAAGACAATTATTTTTCATTTTCATGGTTACCATGGCGATATTTTCTTGCGGTACAGAACCATCGTTCACCGTAGCTTTCATACAGGAAATTTTTTCGGGAGCTCCTACCAAATAAAGTGTGCAATAGGCATGATGAGTAAGAATTTGTCTAATTACTCCGGGATATCGACTGGCCACTTTTTCCGGGTGGTGAATGTTGTAGAGAACATAGAGCGAGACGAGATCACCAATCTTTCCACTTTCGATCAAATCCTTTGCCCGAGTCACAGAGGGTTCATAAATATAATTATGAACTGGCGCCACCTGCACTCCTTTAGCTTGTGCGGCTTGTTCTAAATCCTGGATTTCCTCAATTGTGGTCGCAGTTGGCTTTTCAATTAAGACATGCTTTCCCGCATCAATTGCCATACGTGCATATTGATGGTGGGTTTCCATATTGGTAAGGACATAGACCACATCGACGGATTGAATCAACGCTTCGACTGAATCAAAAACTTTGCATTTAAAAAGCTTACTTTTTTCCTCTGCTTTTTCTCGGGTTCGGTTCCAAATACCGGTGAGTTGAGCATTTGGAGAGGATTGTACTCCTTCTGCATGTAGTAATGAAATATCTCCTGCTCCAATAAATCCAACTTTTATCATTCTTTTATTCATTTCTTTTTTTGATGTGAATGACAAGTTTAACTGATTGTTTTTCTTTTGAGCTTTTAACTTTTCTGGAACTTGGCATCTTGTAGTCGGGTGATTAATAATATTATCAAATTTTTCCAAAATCGGTTCTCAGTTTCTCGTGCATTACTGTTAGTGGTTCTCTTCGCGGTAGTTTTATTAGCGGGTATTTGGTATAGTTTACCCACTTTGGTCGAATGGGGGGTTGAAAAGCTAGCCAAAGAGGGGGGGAGCCCGAATTTTGCCATGGAGGTCTCTGAATTAGACCCATGGAAGACTAGAATTGTAGATTTATCTCTTGGGAGTGAAGGAGATTCGATCGCAGTTGAACAAATAGATATTCTTTACGACCCAAGTAAACTTGCACTGGGTGAAATTAACGCATTTTCTATTACCGGACTTTCCTTCGAGTCAAATCTCGATTTTGATGATTCCAGTGAAGAGGTGGATACTGAAAAATCATGGGGTGAAATTTATAATTTTGTAAATGAAGTTTTAATTAATCCCCCGCTTTCCTACCTCAGAATAAGGGACTCTGATTTTTCTATTTTCGATCAAAATGAATCGATTGAATTCTTATTTTGGTCATCAACGGACTTTTTGGAAAACCTGATTCACCTCACTGTTGATTTAGCAATGAATCAATCTTCTTTATTGGGAGAAATTAATATTAGCAGGGAAGAGAATGCTACTTTTATATCCACCGCATTAGATGTGAAGGATGTGGGAGTTTTGTTTGATGATATTGTCTCGTATTCAAGAATTAAGGAACTAATACCAAATGAACTTGGGGTGTCGGCGGGCAAGTTGGCAATCGACGGCTTAGCCCGAATTATTCCAACTGGTCCAGAGGATTTATTTGTTGAATGTAATGGGTCTGGCTTTTTGTTGGAATGGGAGGAGCACAATTTTTCGATTCCCCAATTTATGGTTTTTTTAACTCCTGAAAATGAACATAATTGGACTTCCAATTCCTATGCGAATGTTCGTTATGAAAATAACTTGGTCGCCGATGGCATAAATTTATCCGTTGCCCAGGAAGAAGAGCGAATTGAATTGAGGGGAGGCATTAGTTATTTGAAAACAGACAATCTTTTTCCACCGTTAGAAATTTTTGGTTTACGATTTCCAAATCTACAGTTTCAAACCCAGGACTTGGAAAATCTTGCCTATGAGAAGGAACGAACAATCGCATTTAATGAGTTCTCTTATGAGAATCAATTCTTACGATTATACAACGGAACCCTCTCTTTCCTTTTATCCCGGGATCGGAATTTAAACCTAAGAATTTTTCCCCTTGATGGTGCGTTGTTAGATTTGGGAATTTCTTTTGTTCAGTTTTCCTATTTTGGAAGAGTTAATTTAGATGATCTCCCAAAAGTTGACTCACCCCAGGTTCTTCTCGGTGAACGGGTAATTTCCGGAGATGAAGTATTGCTCGAAAAACTAGCTTTAACCTTTCGCGTTCAAGATTTAACCCATTTTGTTATTAATTTACTTTCTTTTGAAATGTCAGGAAACGAATTTGAATTTAATCCTGCAAATATGATTGTTGGAATTTCTGATACGAACGCTCAAAAAATAAATATAAAATTTGATAAAACTAGTTTATCCATACCTAATCAAAATGTAACTCTTACTGGTTTAGACGGGTCGATTGAATTCAATTCATTGGACCCTTTGGAAACTAATGGTACCCAAACGATTTGGTTTGAAACATTACAGGCTGGGGGAGTTGAGCTCAAAGATGGAAATTTTAGTTTTGAAATTCTTCCTGATGGTACCTTTTTAGTAAGTGAAGGAAATGCTTTGCTTTATGACGGTATCATCGGATTAATGGAGAGTAGTTTTAATATGTATGGCGACCAAATGACGATTAATACCTCTGTAATTAAAATGGATGGACAGAAAATAGTTAATTTGATCGAAGGCTTAGATGTGGAAGTAAACGGAACTTTCTCTGGGCGTATTCCTTTTTCTAATCAGGATGGAAAGTGGGACTTTGAGGGTGGTTATTTACAATTGGACTCGAGTACAAATGCAAAATTAAAGTATAAATCAAACGGATTTTTAACCAATGGAATTCAGGAAGGTTCACAGGAGTACAAGCGTATGAAAATGACAGAATTGGCTTTAGAAAACCTAAAACTGGACTTTCTTAGAATATCTTTTGAAGTGGAGGGAGATGAAAGGAAAATCCTAGGTAACATTCGTGGGAAATCTACAATTAAAAAAAATACTGAAGTCTCTTTAGATTATCGCCCTAAAATTATTGCTGGATTAGCTGAAATAATGCATAAATTAGATCTTAAGAAATTAGGTCTGTAATTTAATATACTGTGGGAATTAACTTATCAGTTGCAGGGAATTCGAGATATTAATAAGTTATGATCATGAATCAGGTCTTTCTATTTCTCTTTCCTTTAATTGTTTTGTTATCATTTGGTTGTACGGTTATGAAAACCGAACACCACATCACACTAGATCATAATATATCTATTAAAATTGAGAAGGAAGTAAATGATTTCCTTGACGACTTATATGGCGATGAACCGGAATCCAACTAAATAATCCTACCAATCCAACTGATATGAAATTTCAATCCTTTCTTTCTTTCTTTCTTTTTTCCGTTTTGCTGGCAACATTTGCAAGTGCTGATTCCAGTCTTACTTCACGAATGAAAGCACGTTTGCCCGATGTTCTCACCGCCAAAAATAGTGGAGCGATTGGAGAGGGTTTAAATGGTTTATTGTCGACCCGAGATAAAGCGACAGACAGCGATAAAAAATTAGTGGCAGATGAAAACAAAGACCGATTAATTATCTTCCAAATGCTTGCCAAAAAAACCGGGGGTGAACCAAGCGATGTTGCCAAGAAATTTGCTAAAGGAATTGCGGCAAAGGCAAAAAAAGGTCATTGGTTTAAAAATTCTTCGGGAAGTTGGGTTTCCAAGTAAAGTTTTTTTTAATTTTGGGTTGGGGTTGCTCCTTCCTGCTCCTCTTTTCTTGCCGCGGTAATTTAGACGGGCAGAATCATTTTCCTGTTAGCCATGATCCTTCTGAAAATACGGTTCAGATTCTAGACGAGGAACTGGCTCAAACAAAAGATTCATTGGTATCTCTTGCCTTGGAATTGGAATGGTTAATTCTAAGGAAAGAAATTGTTTTGGCAAAAACTCGCTCTAATCAATCTCGAGAGTCCTCATTAAAATTAGAACGCGAGTTTTCAAATTTTAAAGCGTTAGATAAACGTTTTCCTTCTCCCCAAGGTTTTATTTTGGAAAAGAAAAAAAGGGAATGGGAAGCACGCTTGCAAGTAAAAAAAGAGGAGACTAAACGGTTGGAAGCAATAGTTCGCTTACTCAATCGAGATATGGTTGAGCTGGTTGATAAGCTTAGTCACAAAGGTTTTCGTTATCAACTGCCTGGGATCACTTCAGAGCAATCAAGATTACAGATCGCTGAATGAAGAACATTGCAACTCATTGTATATGCAAACAATATAAAAATTATGGAAGTTATCCTTGAGCGAATATTGAACCATCCCTTACTCAGCTTTGCGTTGGCCTTGTTGTGTATTCTGCTTCTTTTTGCGGTACTTAAAGGACTTATTAAGCTCATTATAATAGTGCTGGTATTGGGGGCCCTTTATTTTGGGTACATTTCTTTTCTTCAAGACGATTTTCCACTGCCTGAAATTGACGAGGATTTAATCGAACAATGGGATGAATGGACCGAGCCTTTCCGTTCCCTTGACTTTAACGATACTTTTTCTGATTTGAATAAGACGATAAAAGGATTTACTGAATCGCCTTCAGAAGAGTGAGCAGATTTAAGTGTAAATGAAATTACCTTGGCCCTTGTATTTGGCTTGGAAGCAACTTTTTCCGACTCAAAGAAAAGTATCTTTCTTTTCTCTTTTGGCAGTTGTGGGGGTCGCATTGGGTGTCAATGTCATGATCGTAGTGATCGCCTTCATGCAGGGATTTCAAGATAAGTTCAGGAATGATATAATTAATGCCCAGGGGCACGGTCGAGTGGTACCTCTTCAGTCTTCTTTTGACTGGAGAGAGATGCACCAAAAAATAGAAGATTATTCTTTTATCGACCAGGCAATGCCTTACCTGCAAGGGCAAATTCTTTTACAAAAGGGCAAGTATAACTCAATCCCATTCGCGATGGGTATTGAGCCTACTGCCGAGACTCCGGTCTTCGATATTGATTCGTTTCTCGAAGGGGGAACGATTCGCATGAATTCTCATGACTCGGAAGACATTACCCCGGTACCCACGATTGAGAGTTTGGAGGATGAGGTTGTCTTTATCAGTACCCAGGTGGCAAATCGATTAGGAGTACGACCGGCAACCGCGATTCGCTTTCATGACTCAAATCAATCCACCAGTTCAATTGCCAGTCAAATCACGATTTCTCGCCTTGATCCATTTGTGGAGTCCGGGGAATGGGAGGTATTATTTACCAGCGATCAAAATTTTACAGTTAAGGAACTTAGCAGTGGTGTGGAATACAACGCAACACTCGCCAACGGTTTAATTGACCGAGGCTTTGGCATTCCTGTTTTCGAGGCATTAATTAACTCCGAGCCTTTTAAAGAGGGTGACCTTTTTCAATTCCATGTCTTTAAAGCTTCTATTATTGAAGTTTATTCTCCCTCCATGATTGAGACGGCAAAGGCGGATGAGATGGTTCCTCCTCGAGAGGTTCGAGTTGGAGGAATATTTGAAGTTCCCTGGCAGGGATTTCATACCGAGGCCCTTATTAGTACGATGAGGTTAATGCAAGACTTGCGAGTAGAGGAGGACCGAATCGATGGATTTTATATTAAGGCGGTTGATTCAGTAGCAAAGCGCGAAAACCGATTGGGTGAGTCCTGTTCTGAGTTACAGAATTCTCTTGGAGAGGGGTGGAGAGTGATTCCCTGGTTTGTAGAAAATGCCTGGTTTTTTGATTTGTTGAAATTCGAAGAATATTTAATGACTTTGATCATGGTGCCCATTGGCTTGGTTGCCGCGTTTGCAATCGCAATTGCCTTAATGACATCGGTGTTAAGAAAAACCCGGGAAATAGGATTATTAGTTGCAATGGGAGGGAGTCGAATTTCTGTCGGAACGGTATTTTGTCTGCAGGGTTTTATTATTGGTTTACTTGGCTCAGTGCTTGGATGTGGATTTGCATTATTATTCATGTATTTTCGTGATGAATTAATGACTTTTATTGTACATCACATTGCCGGTGAAGAGGGGCAGGCTGGAGTATCTCAGTTTTATGATTTTTATAGCTTACAAATTTATTATCCCTGGGAATCGCCAGAAAGCTTAAATACGTTCCTTACCTTTGCTTTTTTTGCCATCTTAATTTCCACATTTGCCGGCCTATTACCCGCTTGGCGTGCCACTCGATTAAACCCTGCTGACGCATTACGAAGTGAATAATATAAACGACCCGGTTTTACAGGTAAAAGGATTATCTAAGAGTTTTCTATTTGAGGATCAAAAAATTGATGTGTTGCACGATATTGAATTAAGTATTTTGGAGGGAATGTCATTAAGTATTCGCGGAGACTCTGGCTGTGGAAAAACAACATTACTAAACTTGGTAGCAAGATTAGAAATGGGGGATTGTGGAGAAATTTTTTGGGGACAGCATAAGATGAGTGCAAGTGCGTCCTGCAATTCCAAGGAAGCATCTCTTCGGTCCACTTTTTTGGGCGTTGTGTATCAATCGTATTATTTAATTCCAGAATTAGATGTTTTGGAGAATGTACTGATTGCAGGAAAACTCTCTGGTTCATACGGTCCTGGAGTTCGAGACCGTGCTCGTGCACTTTTGTCTAAAATGGGAGTGGGAAATAAAGAAAAACAAATTCCAACCAAACTATCGGGTGGAGAGAGACAGCGAGTGGCCATAGCACGTGCCTTGATTAATCAACCCAAACTAATCCTTGCTGATGAACCAACTGGAAACTTAGACGAACGGACTGGTGGAGAGGTTATGGATTTATTATTGATGAGCTGTGAGGAGGAAAACGCGGCCTTGATCTTAGTGACTCATAACCCAAGCTTTGCCAAGGCGACGAATGACTCCATATTTTTAAAGAAGGGGAAACTAGCAACCGAATAAAAAACAATTACTATGGGAACAAAAGAGGGTGAAAAGATAAGGTGTGGAGTGGCAGGAGTTGGTTATTTGGGACAACATCATGCGAGAATTTATAATTCTCTTGATTCCTGCCAACTTGCGGGAGTTTATGATCCAGACCCAAGTGCGAGGAGTGCGGTAAGCAACGCGGAGGATTGTGAAGAATTTATTGACCTTAAAACGCTGGGTGAATCCTGTGATGTTGTCAGTGTTGTTTCACCCACGGATCGACATGCTGAAGTTGCGATTCCCTTAATGGAAGCGGGGTGTCATGTATTAATTGAAAAACCGTTATGCGTTTCCTTAAAGGAGGCCGAGGAAATTCTTACTGTTGCCCAACAAAATAAAGCAATTGTTCAGGTCGGACATATTGAACATTATAATCCAGTGATGACTTTTTTGGAGGAGGCAGTTGATCAACCGAAGTACCTTACTGTTGAAAGGCTCGCTCCCTTTCAACCACGTGGTACTGAAGTGGGAGTAGTGTTAGACCTAATGATACATGATATAGGAATTGCGATGTCACTTGTTGGCTCAGCTATTTCAAAGGTAGATGCGATCGGAGTAAAAGTACTTTCACCCACCGAGGATATCGCAAATGCCCGAATTGTTTTTGAAAACGGATGCGTTGCCAATTTGAGTGCAAGTAGGGTAAGTGAGAAAAAGGCTCGCGAGATCAGGGTCTTTCAAAATAGTGGTTATTTATCCTTGGATTTTATGAATCAAAAGGGCCATCTGATTACAAAAGAAGGGATTGCTTTGAATAAGAAGGATGTACCCGTGGAGAAAGGGGAACCACTCGCTCTTGAACTTGAGTCTTTTATACAATGTGTGCAAGGCGCATTGACTCCGAAGACTGATGCTACATTTGGCAAAACGGCCCTTGAAATCGCGCTGTTAATTACCAAGCAAATAAACATCTCCCTGTGACTTGATTAGAAATCTACAATTCAATTCTCCTCCCGACG
>Ga0180120_10000228_pt1 | contig 28990 bp, 34 predicted proteins | sample CPBDNA_3_FD_129677 | JGI IMG/M metagenome (GOLD analysis project Ga0180120, IMG submission 129677) | Freshwater to marine salinity gradient microbial communities from Chesapeake Bay, USA - CPBay_Spr_31_0.2_DNA (version 2) (version 2) | ecosystem: Environmental > Aquatic > Marine > Coastal ... | reverse complement strand
GCTGCTCATGCTGATGGTGCAACGGTTGAGTTCTATCAATTCAATGGATTAATATTAGATGAAATTAATAAAACACATGCTGCAGTTGCGAATGTAGGAATTGATTCTTATACTGTTGCAACTACACTTTCAGCTGAAACTGCTGGAACATTTGGTGGTAGTTCTATAACTGCAACACAAAACGCATTGTTTGATACCTTTAAAGCATTAGTACCAACATTAGGATTTCCAGAAACAACATTAAGTCCAACTATTGAATCTACATCTGGAACAAGTCCAGATGGAACTCAAAGTTCATTTACTAAAGCAAGTACGGGTGTATCGTTTGATTTAAATGAAAATTATAATTTTGATGTTCCAAAATTAATTGCATCTGGTATTAATGAAACAAATGAAATGTCTGGTGTTAAATCATTATCATTAAATTTTGTATTAAATAGTACGAGTGAATTTGTTTCACCATATGTTGATTTAGATAAAAAATCAATCGTTTGTGTTGCAAATAGAATAACAAATATAGATAGTTCATCTGATGTTTATCCAACAACCGATTTTGTTGATGCAATCGAACCAGAAGGCGATAGTGGAGAAACAGTTTACATAACTAAAAAGGTTGGGTTGAAGAGTCCTGCTACTTCATTAAGAGTTATCCTTGATGCACATAAACCTGCAACTGCTGATATTAAGGTTATGTTTAAAATTCTAAGGTCAGATGACGCATCTAACTTTGATGATTTGGGTTGGCAATATTTTAATACTACGGGAACTACTGATGATACGGTAAGTGCAAATACTACAAAAGATGATTTTACTGAATATCAATATACTGCAGGTAAAAAAGATGATGGTACAGGAAGTGCATTAGATGAATTTATTTCATTTGCGATTAAGATTAAAATGCAAGGAACAAATTGCGCTGATGTACCAAGAATAAAAGATTTAAGGGCGTTAGCACTAGCAACATAAAACTATGAGTGAAACAATACTTGATACAATACCAGTAAAAGATAAATCGGATTTATCAAGAGATGTTCATTCAAATGCGATTATTAACACGAATAGAAGTGCATATGAAATGGCAGTTAAAAGGTCAAAAGATGCAAAAAAACAAAGAGATGAAATTAAAGAAGCAACCAGAGAAATAAACGCATTAAAAACTGAAATGCAAGAAATTAAATCTCTTTTACTTAAATTAGCTAACACTCCTTAGTCGTTTATTAGTCCATCTTCTTTATAAATATAAACAAAGGAAGAATCAAATGGCAACACCAACAACAAAAGCAACATTTAAAGAATACTGTTTAAGAGCATTAGGACAACCAGTCATTGAAATTAATGTTGATGATGACCAATGTGATGATAGAGTTGAAGAAGCACTTCAATATTTTCAAGAATATCATTATAATGGTGTAGAGAGAGTTTTTCTTAAACACGTAATAACATCTGCAGATTTAACAAGAGGACAATCAAATGATAGTGCTGATACTGCAACAGATGATAAAGATGGTACAACAACTAGTGATTGGGTAGAAGGAAAAGGATTCTTACCAGTTCCAGATACAGTTTTATCGGTTGTTAAAGTTTTTGCTTTTGATGATAGTTCAACAAATAATATATTTGATGTAAGATACCAATTAAGATTAAATGATATATATGATTTTTCTTCTACAGAAGTTATGCATTATAAAATGACAATGCAACATTTATCTTTTTTAAATCAAATGTTAGTTGGAGAAATTCCAATAAGACATAATCAACATCAAAACAGATTGTATATAGATATGGATTGGACAAATGATATTTCTGCTGGTGAATATTTAATTATTGAAGCATATAGACAACTCGACCCAGATACTTATACTTCCATATGGAATGATTTATATTTTAAAAGATATGCAACTGCATTAATAAAAAAACAATGGGGAAATAATCTACTTAAATTCAGAGGTATGCAAATGTTAGGTGGTGTTGAAATTAATGGTGAGACCATTCTTGCTGAAGCAAAAGAAGAACTAGAAAAACTTCAAGAAGAAATAAAACTAGCATATGACGTACCACCAATGGTACAAATAGGATAGATAAATGGCACCCACAAATGTGTATTTTGATACTGGAACTCAATCAGAACAAGACCTTTACGAAGCTATAGCTATAGAACAAATAAAAATACAAGGTCAAGAAGTATATTATTTACCAAGAACTCTTGTAAAGGAAGATAATCTTTTTTTTGAAGATACTCTTTCTAAGTTTGATGATGCCTATTTAATCGAAATGACATTTAACGAAGTTGAAGGTTTCGGTGGCGAAAAAGAATTAATGGGCAAATTCGGTTTGGAAATGAGAGAAGAATGTTCTTTTACAGTTTCAAGAAGAAGATTTGAAGAACTAGTTGGAACTGACTCTAATCTCATAGTTTCATCAAGACCAAATGAAGGCGATGCAATTTACTTTCCAACATTAAATAAAATGTTTGAAATAACATTTGTTGACCATGACGACCCATTCTATCAAGTACAAAATAGACCTACTTTTAGATTAAGTTGTAGAACATTTGAATATTCAAGTGAAATTATTGATACAGATATTAAAGAAATAGATGCTGTAGAAACAACATTTTCAAGAGATTCAATGCAGTATCAAGTTTCAATGGAACAAAGTGGTACATATACGGAAAGTTTCTTATTAGAAGATTCAACTGGTGGAGAGAACTTAGTATTAGATGGTACAGATGGTTCTAGTACAGATGCTGATAGTGATATTATTGGTGAAACTGAATACTTATCTGGTGCAATACTCGCAGAAGATACCGAACAATCAAGAATTGATTATTTTGATAATTTTGGTTTATCATTTATTGTTGGGGAAAGAATTGTTGGTGCAAGTTCTGGCGCTATTGCATATGTGTTAGATACACTAGACCCAATGGCATATACTTTAATTACTGCAACAGAATTTACAGATGGTGAAACTTTTACTGGTCAAACAAGTCAAACCACAGCGAAAATAAAAGATTTATTAGGAACAAAACACTATATAGTTAAAGAGGATTATATAGTAGGAGACCAAAGTTCAGATTTTAAAGCACAAAATGAATATCTTAATACACTTGATGATACCATTTTTGATTTTTCTGAATCAAATCCATTCTCAGAAGGTGGATTATAGGAGTTATAAATTATGTTAGGGCAATCACAATTTTATCACGAAACAATTAGAAAACTAGTAGTAGCTTTTGGAAGTATGTTTAATGACATTCATTTAGTTCGTAAGAACAATGCTGGTGTTATTACACAAACTATGAAAGTTCCACTTGCATACGGGCCGAAACAAAAGTTTCTTGCAAGACTTAGACAAGATGCAACTTTAGATAACAAAGTTGCAGTAACTTTACCTCGTATTGGTTTTGAAATAACTGGTTTAACTTACGACCCAGCAAGAAAATTAAATCGTGTTCAAAAATTTAAAAAAGTTAAAAGTGGTACTGATAAAAAATTAGATACTCAATACATGCCTGTTCCTTATAATTTAGAATTTGCATTATCTATCATGTCAAAAAATAGTGATGATGGATTACAAATACTAGAACAAATACTTCCATACTTTCAACCAGATTATACTGTAACAATTAATGATAATATTGCAATGGATTCTAAAAGAGATATTCCTATTATATTAAATAGTATTAATTATGAAGATAGTTACGAAGGTGATTTTGCTTCAAGACGTTCTATAATATATAATCTTGCTTTCACATTGAAATTTTATTTGTATGGGCCAGTTACTTCATCAAGTGTTATCAAAACTGTACAAGTCGACCAATATGCAGACTTGCCTGATAAATCTCCTACAAGAGAACAGAGATATACAGTTACACCTGACCCAACAACAGCAGATGCTGATGATGATTTTGGATTTAATGAAACAACATCTTTTTATGAAGATGCGAAAGAATTTAATTCAACCACAGGCGCTGACGAATAAATACTTCTGTAGGATAACATTATGAGTATTGATGAAAAAATAAACGAAGCATTAGGTATTGTTGGCGATATAGAAACCTCTATGCCTGAAGATAATAAAGTTATTCCCCGACCATCTGGTGATGACGAAAAAGAAATTGACTACAAGTATAGTCGTGAAAATTTCTATAACCTAATTGAAAGAGGTCAAGATGCGATTGATGGTATTATCACTCTTGCAAAAGAATCAGAACATCCAAGAACATATGAAGTTGCTGGACAATTAATTAAAAATGTTGCTGAAGTAACAGAAAAATTAATGCAACTTCAAAATGATATGAAAAAATTAAAAGAAGTTCCTAGTAATGCACCAAAAAATGTAACTAACGCATTGTTCGTTGGTTCGACTGCTGAATTACAAAAAGCATTAACTGGAAAAGGAAGAATAATAGATGCCGACATTAGAAAGTCAGACAGTACAACTGACTAGTTTTTTATTGCCGTGGATTGGTATTTTAATTAGTGCCATTATTGCAATTATGTTTAAAGATTGGGCAACATCTTTAGCAAAAGGATTGCAATTTAAATGGAATCCTGCTTTTAATGAGGGCGATACAATTATTCTTGATGGTCAAGAAGGAATGATTGTTAAAATTGGTGCAAGAGAAACAGTCTTTAGTGTATATTCTGATAGTGGTTTGGTATGGAGATATGTTCCTAATGAAAGAATTGTATTTTTAAAATTAGAAAAAGTAATGAATCCTAATTTACATTTAGATACTGAAGAAGAAAAAGCAAAAAAATTACAAAGCATGATTGATATGTTGCAAGATGAAAAAATTATTGAGAACAAAAAAGATATAGAGCAATTGAAAAATGGCAAGTAACCACAGTCAAACTTATTTAAATAATCCTAACTTAAAAGCTGCCAATGTACAAGAGAATTGGACACCAGAAACAGTTAAAGAATACACTAAGTGTATGAAAGACCCACTCTACTTTATTGAAAATTATATCAAAATTATATCTCTTGATGATGGTTTAATACCTTTTGGTATGTATAAGTTTCAAAGGAACATGGTTAAAACTTTTCATAAGAATCGTTTTAGTATTTGTAAACTTCCAAGACAATCTGGAAAATCTACAACCATAATATCTTATTTGTTATATTATGTTTTATTTAATTCAACTGTTAATGTTGCTATTCTTGCAAACAAAGCTGCAACTGCAAGAGATATCTTAGGAAGATTACAACTTGCATATGAAAATTTACCTAAGTGGTTACAACAAGGTGTCTTACAATGGAACAAAGGTTCTCTTGAATTAGAAAATGGTTCTAAAATACTTGCTGCTTCAACAAGTGCTAGTGCAGTAAGAGGTGGTAGTTATAATATTATTTTCTTAGATGAGTTTGCATATGTTCCAAGTAATATCGCAGAACAATTTTTTAATTCGGTTTATCCTACGATATCTGCTGGTAAAAGTACAAAAGTAATTATAGTTTCAACTCCAAGAGGTATGAATATGTTTTATAAGTTGTGGGTTGATGCAACGAATAAAAGAAATTCGTATATACCAATAGAAGTTGGTTGGAAAGAAATTCCTGGCAGAACTGAAAAATGGAAAAAAGAAACTATACGAAATACATCAGAAGCACAATTTCAAACAGAATTTGAATGTGAGTTTTTGGGTTCTGTAAATACTTTAATATCGCCGTCTAAATTAAGACGACTTGCATATAAAAACCCAATTAAAACAAGTGCTGGATTAGATGTTCATGTAATGCCAGAAAAAGGACATAATTATATGTTGGTTGCAGATGTATCAAGAGGACTTGCAAATGATTATTCTGCATTTTTAGTTATTGATATAACAGAACTACCATATAAAGTTGTTGCGAAATATAGAGATAACGAAATTAAACCTTTATTGTTTCCAAATAAAATACATGATGTTGCAAAAGTTTATAACCAAGCATTTGTTCTTGTAGAAGTAAATGATATTGGAGACCAAGTTGCACATACATTACAATTTGATTTAGAATATGATAACATGTTAATGGCGACGATGCGTGGTCGTGCTGGACAGATACTTGGTTCTGGTCTTGGTGGTGGTGCTGGTAGGTCACAACTTGGTGTAAGAACAACAAAAGCTGTAAAGAGAATTGGTTGTTCCAATTTTAAAACATTACTAGAATCAGATAAATTTATTACAGAAGATTATGATTTAATAAATGAGATGTCAACTTTTATTATTCATGGAAGTTCATATGCTGCTGATGATGGTTGTAATGATGATTTAGTAATGTGTGCTATATTATTTTCATGGTGTACTACTCAACAATTCTTTAAAGAACTAACTGATATTGATTTAAGAAAAAGAATAAGTTTAGAATCATCAGACCAACTTGAAAATGATATGTTACCATTTGGGTTTCTTCAAGATGGTTTTCAAGAAGATAATATCGGTGAAGAATTAGTAGATAATTATGGAACTCGGTGGTCACCTGTTATAAGAACAACTGAGGACTTTTAAATAAATTCTATTAAGTCATTATCTATTTTCAACCAACAATTAGAACAAACAATTTTACATTCGGATAATAATTCTTTAATTTCTTCTCTACTTGTTTCGTTCAGTCCTTTTCTTTTAGAAAGTTTTTTAATTTTTGCATCATGTGGATGAAATTTAAGACATATTGATTCACTTTCACCACAATGTTTACATGCTTTGCCAACTAGATATTCATTTAACCATTGAACACGTTTATAATAGTTTCTTCTTGCGACTTTTTTAATGGTATCTTTATACTTATTGTAATGATTATTACTCATAAACATATTTATATGTCTTATCACATATAAAATGTATTTTTTAGGAACATCAATTTTATAAATATTAACGAAATCGAAAAGATTTTATGATATTTAAATATTATAAATTTAAATAAAAGGAGACATAGACATGGGATTTTTAGTTTCTCCAGGTGTACAAGTTAATGAAATAGATTTAACTAATGTTATTCCTGCTGTTTCTACGTCCATTGCTGCAATTTCATTGCCTGCACAAAAAGGACCAGTAGAAGAAGTGGTAGACATTACTTCTGAACAAGAACTCGTACAAACTTTTGGAAAACCAAACGGTAGTAATTTCGAACCTTTCTTCGTTGCTGCCAACTTTCTTAAATATGGAAATGCATTAAGAGTTGTAAGACCAACATCAGCTATAGTAAATGCTGCTGTAAGTGGTACAAAAGTACTCGTTAAAAATGATGACCATTATCAAGAAAACTATGCAAGTGGTGAAGGTAATGTCGGTGAATGGGCTGCAAGAAGTGCTGGAACATGGGGTAACTCAATAGGTGTTTCAATTTGTCCAAGTGCAACTGCATTTGAAGAAAATATAGGTTCATCTAACTTGACAATTGGTGAAGATGCTGTTGGTGCAACATCAATTCTTGTTGACGATGGTAGTGCATTTAATGTAGGTGATTTAATATCATTCTCAACTGCTGACGCATCAAGTACTGCAACTAACTTTGCTCATATTAGTGGAGATGAGGGTAATGAATATGAAATTACTGCAATTTCCTCAAATACTTTAACAGTTAGATTAGATGGTGACGCAAATGGTGGTGGTGTAAAAGCCATTGTTCCAGATAATACATTTATTCGTAGACGTTGGAGATGGTATGATTTATTCGCTACTGCTCCAGGCACATCTGCATGGTCAACCGAAAATGGTCGTGGTTCAAATGATGAACTACATGTAGTCGTATATGACACAACTGGTGACATTACTGGAAATGATGTTGACGTTGCTGGTCAAAGAACAGCTTCAGTTATTGAAACTTACGCAGGGTTATCAAAAAACTCAGCTGCAAAAACAGCACAGGGTGGTACTAATTACTATCCAGATGTTATTTTTACACAATCACAATTTGTTTACTGGATGGACCACAATTCAAGTGGCTCAAACTGGGGTACAGATACAACTACAACATATACTGCTGTAAACTCACCAACTTTAAACTCACTTACAGGTGGTACTGATGATTATTCAGTAACAATCGGCGAACATACAATCGCTTATGATAGATTTAAAGATGCTGAAACAGTAGACGTTAATTTAATTTTAGGTGGAAAGACACCAGATGATGCAACAAATGGTGATACATATGGTACAATGTTAATCGACCTTTGTGAATCAAGGAAAGATTGTATTTGTTTCATCTCGCCTGCAAGAGCAGACGTAGTAAATGTAGCAACTGCATTAACACAAACTGATAATGTTAAAACATATTTTGACACATTACCATCTTCATCTTACGCAGTATTTGATAGTGGTTACAAATATATGTACGACAAATACAATGATGTTTATAGACATGTTCCATTAAATGGAGATGTTGCTGGAACTTGTGCAAACACAGATATAGTGACTGACCCTTGGTTCTCACCTGCTGGATTCAACAGGGGACAAATCAGAGGTGCAGTAAAACTTGCATACGACCCAAAACAAGCACATAGAGATACTCTTTATAAAGCAAGAATCAATCCAGTAGTTAATTTTTCTGGACAGGGTGTTCATTTATTTGGAGATAAAACTGCATTAACAAAACCAAGTGCATTTGATAGAATCAACGTAAGAAGATTGTTTATCGTTCTTGAAAAAGCAATTGCAACTGCTTCTAAGTTCCAACTCTTTGAATTCAATGATGAATTTACAAGAGCACAATTTAGAAATTTAGTTGAACCATTTTTAAGAGACGTACAAGGTAGACGAGGAATTACAGACTTTAGTGTAGTTTGTGATGCGTCAAATAATACAGGAGAAGTTATTGACAGAAATGAGTTTATTGCCGATATATACATTAAACCAGCAAGGTCAATTAACTTCATCACACTAAATTTCATAGCAACAAGGACTGGTGTCGCATTTAGCGAAGTCGGTGGTTAATAGGAGAGAACAATGGCAACATTAGACGAATTTAAAGCTCAGTTAATCGGCGGCGGTGCTAGACCTAACCAGTTTAGAGTTACACTAACGCCACCATCTGGGATTGTAATAGGATTAGATGTAAGAAGAACATCTTTTCTTATTAAAGCAACCAACTTACCAACACAAAATATAGGTGAGATACCTGTACCATTTAGAGGTAGAACACTTTATATGGCAGGTGATAGAGCAGAATTTGATGCATGGTCAACAACTATCATCAATGATACTGACTTTATGGTAAGAAATGCAATAGAAAGATGGATGAATGGTATCAATGACCTAGAACAGAATACTGGTGTTATTGATGTAGCTGATTATCAAACAGATGCAACTGTAGAACAACTTGATAGAGATGATACTGTGTTAAAAACATACATCTTTAGAGGACTATGGCCACAAACTTTAGGTGCAATAGAATTAAGTCATGATTCTGCAAATACATTAGAAGAATTTGAATGTACATGGAGATATCAACACTTTGTAGCATCTGGAGTAAACTTCTAATTTAGTCTTACTAAATAATAACAGTAAGAAAAATAGAAGGCAGGTAATATACAATGGCAGAACTTTTTGGGTTCAAAATTACCAGAGCTAAAGAAGAAGAAGGCAGTCGTGACGGATTCACGACTCCCTCTTCTGATGATGGGGCGATTGAAGTCTCTGGCGCTGGACATTTTGCATCAGTATTAGACTTAGAAGGCAAAACTAAATCAGACGATGATTTAATTCGTAAATATCGTGATATCGCACAACAATCAGAGTGTGATATGGCAGTAGAAGATATTGTTAACGAAGCAATCGTCGCCGATGAAGCAGACCAATCAGTAGCACTTATTTTGGAATATGTTCCTGTTCCAGAAAATATCAAAGTAAAAATAAGAGAAGAATTTGATAAAATTTTAAGTCTTTTGTATTTTCAAAATAAAGGACATGACATTTTTAGAAGATGGTATGTTGATGGACGACTTTATTATCATATGATAATAGATAAATCTAATCCAAAATTAGGTATCAAAGAAGTAAGATATATCGACCCACGCAAAATTAAAAAAGTAAGACAAGTAAATAGAGAAAAAGATAACAAAACTGGAGTCGACCATGTAAAAAATGTAGATGAGTTTTATGTATATAATGAAAAAGGATTACAACAAGGTGTTGGTTCAACTGGTGTTCAAATTGCTGCTGATTCAATTGCATATTGTACATCTGGACTAGTAGACCAAAACTCTAATAGAGTACTTTCACACCTACATAAAGCAATTAAACCTGTCAATCAATTAAGAATGATTGAGGATGCTTTGGTTATTTACAGAATATCAAGAGCACCAGAAAGAAGAATTTTTAGAATTGATGTAGGAAACTTACCTAAAGTAAAAGCAGAACAATATCTTCGTGATGTAATGAATCGTTACAGAAATAAACTTGTATATGATGCTAGCAGTGGTGAGATTCGTGATGGTAGAAACCATCTATCAATGTTAGAAGATTTCTGGTTACCAATCAGAGAAGGTGGTAGAGGAACAGATGTTCAAACTTTACCCGGTGGACAAAATCTTGGGGAAATTGAAGATATTAAATATTTCCAAAAAAGATTGTATCGTTCATTAAATGTTCCAGTTTCAAGACTTACTGAAGAATCGCCAGGAACAGTAGTTGGTGCTGGTAGGTCAAGTGAAGTAACAAGAGATGAATTAAAATTTACAAAATTTGTCCAAAGATTAAGAAAGAAATTTACAGGATTGTTCCTTGAAATGTTAAGAACACAATTAATATTAAAGGGAATAATTAATGATGAAGATTGGCAATTAATGAAAGAACGTGTCAACTTTAATTTCATAAAAGATGGACATTTCTCAGAATTAAAAGATGCAGAATTATTACAAAATAGAATAGATACTCTTGATAGAATGCAATCATATATCGGAACATTTTATAGTAAAACTTATGTACAAAAATATGTTTTACGAATGAGTGATACTGATATAGCAAGAATGAAAGATGAAATTAAACAAGAAAGTGGCGAAGGCGACCTTAATGTGCCAGATGGTAGTGATGGTGTTACAAGATATCCAACTCTGCCTCCAGGTTCTACTCAGATTGATATGACAAAAACTGATGACGATGATGAAGAGGAAAATGGAGATACGCAACAACCACCACAAGATGAACCAGAAAATGAAGGAGAATTATAATGAGTGAAGAAGTTCAAAAAATAGTTGATTCTGTTAGAACAGGGAACAACATAGAAGCACAAAAAAACTTTAAAGATGCAATGACAGCAAAAGTTGGAGACGCACTTGAAGTTCGTAGACAGGAAGTTTCAAGTACTATAGTTAAAACAATTGTTCCTGAAGATAGTGTGGATGATAACGTAAATGAAGAATAAAAACTTCGAAGTTTTTATTTCTCAGATATCTGAGAAAGATGAACATAAAAAAACTAAAGGATATAAAAAGCTTTCTCCAAAAATGAAGAATGCTGTGGATAATATTATGAAAAAAATGAACGATAAACCACAAAATTTCCTAAATAGTTTTGATAAGAGTATAAAAGATACTGCAACAAAATTTAAAGTAACAAAAAACGAACTTATGGATTATTTTGAAAAAGAATTATTTGCAGTAATGTAAGGATAAAAAAAAATGGCAGTAACAAATCAAACATTAATCGATACAAGTTTTAAAACTGTTATCAAAACAGTAAGCGATAACGCAGCGAATAGTGCAGTAAGCATTTTAGATGCCTCTGCAATAAGTCTTGCAGATAGCAATCCTAGAGTATCTATTGCAAAAATATGGTACTCTATTGAAGCTGCAAGTGGTGGTGTTGAACTTTTATGGGACGCATCATCAAATATTCAATGCGTGATTTTAGCAGGAAATGGTACTTATGGTTATACTTCTGGACAACCAGCATTAGTTAATAACGCTGGTAGTGGAATTACTGGAGATGTTTTAGTTACAAATGCAACTGGTACATTTACTTTAATTACAGAATTTCACAAAGTATCTGGTTATACTAATACCATATAAGAGGGATAATTAAATGGGATTAAAACTAATATCAGAAAATTTAGAAGAAGTACAATACATTACTGAAGAAAATGAAAAAGGTGAGAAAGAATATAAAATAAAAGGTATATTCATGCAAGCTGATGTTAAAAATCGGAATGGTAGAGTATATCCTTTTGATATTCTAAAGAAGGAAGTTTCTAATTATAATAAGAACTTCACAAAAGAAAAAAGAGCATTCGGTGAATTAGGACACCCAGACGGTCCGACTGTAAATCTTGAAAGAGTTTCACATATGATTACAGATTTGTATCCAGATGGTAAGAACTTCATAGGAGAAGCGAAAATCATGGATACACCAATGGGTAAAATTGTCAAGTCGTTGATGGATGAAGGTGCTAAACTTGGAGTATCTAGTCGTGGACTGGGTTCTCTACAACAAAAAAACGGTGCATCATACGTTAAGGATGATTTTTACCTCGCAACGGCTGCTGATATCGTTGCCGACCCATCTGCTCCAAATGCTTTCGTAGAAGGCATTATGGAAGGAAAAGAGTGGATTTGGGATAACGGTATACTACAAGAAGCAGAAATTGCACAACATAAATTGGAAATTGAGAAAGGAATTCGTTCAAGAAACGCAAACATCAAAGCATTGGAGTTTGCAAAGTTTCTCAAAAAACTTTAATTTATAAATATTAATATAAAAAAAACAGGAAAAAGGAGATTTCCAAATGGCTGAAATAGAAAAATCAATTGAGGAACTTGAACAAGAAGTAATGGCTGAACTACAAGCCGCTGATGCTTCTGATTCTGCAGTTAATGACATTCACGAAGAAGAAGTAATTGCTGAGAAAAAAGCTCCGAAAAATGAAACAAAAGAAGTAGAGGACCTAGGTCCTGCTGTTACATCTCCAACTGACGCTAAATCTGCATCTGCAAAATCTGGTGAAAAAACAAAACAAACAAGTACAGCACAAACAAAAGGTGCTGCACCTGCTGATAAACCAGAAGTATTAAAAGCAGCAGATATGTTAAAAGCTATATCTGATAAATTAAGTAAAGCAGATGAAAAGAAGTTAGTAGCGATGTACAATAATATCGTCAAAGAAGCAATGGATAATGATGAAGATGACGAAGATGACGATACTAAAAAAGAACTTGCAAAAGCTAAAAAAGAAGCAACGGAAAAAAGAATTAAGGAAATCAAAGTCAAAGAAGACGTTGATGCCCTAATATCTGGAGAAAACGAACTTTCAGATGAATTCAAAGACAAAGCTTCTACAATTTTTGAAGCTGCTGTAAAATCAAAAGTCAGAACAGAAATTCAAAGACTAGAAGATGAATATTCTAAGGAACTTACTGAACAATCTGATAAAGCAAAAGATGAGCTCGTTGAAAAAGTAGATTCTTATCTTGACTATGTAGTTCAAGAATGGATGAAAGAAAACGAACTTGCAATTGAAAGAGGATTAAAAGGTGAGATTTCAGAAGACTTTATTGCTGGTCTAAAACAATTATTCGAAGACCATTATATAGATGTTCCTGACGAAAAATACGATGTGTTAGAAGCTCAATCCAAGAAAATTGAAGAACTTGAAGAACAACTCAATTCACAAATTGAGAAGGACAAAGAACTTCATTCAGAAATTGGCGAACTGACAAAAGATTCTATCATAAAAGATGTATCTGACGATTTAGTCGATACAGAGGTAGAAAAGTTCAAAGGTCTTGTTGAAGATGTTGATTACTCAGATGCTGAAAGTTATAAATCAAAACTTGAAACATTAAAAGAATCATATTTTCCAAAAAGAACTGAAGAACAAAGCACAAATGAAATATCAGATGACGAACCCGTTAATGAGGTAGAAACATCTGGTAAGATGGCTGAGTATATGTCTGCTATCAGTAAAACTCATGAACGTGCAAAATAATAATAAAGTAAGTGAAATATATTGATGGAAGTAGAGACATATACTAAAATAAAGTAAAATTTAAAAAGGAGAAACGAAAAATGTTTCAATCAAACAATTTACAAGAAAAGTGGCAGCCAGTCCTTGAACATCCAGATTTGGGTGTAATCAATGACCCTTATAGACGTGCTGTTACTACTGTTATTCTCGAAAACCAAGAAAAAGCGTTAAGAGAAGATAGAAGCTTTTTAAACGAAGCTGCGCCAGCTAACTCAACTGGTACTAACGTAGATAATTGGGAGCCAATCCTAATTTCATTAGTTAGACGTGCTATGCCTAACTTGATTGCATATGACATTTGTGGTGTGCAACCAATGACAGGCCCTACTGGTCTTATTTTCGCAATGAGAAGTAGGTCAGTATCACAAACTGGTGCTGAAGCGTTAGTTGACGAAGCTGATTCTGGTTTGTCAAACGATGACGCTGCTGGTGATTTAACATCATCTGCTGCTACTGGAAGCAACCCTGCAACTCTAAACGATTCACCATCTGCTGGTACATACTTAGCACCAGGCGGTATGACTACTGCACAAGGTGAAGCATTAGGAGATGCAGCTGCAAATGCTTTCGCAGAAATGGCTTTCTCAATTGAGAAACAAACTGTTACTGCTAAATCCAGAGCATTAAAAGCTGAATATTCTATGGAACTCGCACAAGACCTTAAAGCAATTCATGGTCTTGACGCTGAAACTGAGCTTGCAAACATTCTCTCTGCAGAAATACTTGCAGAAATAAACAGAGAAGTTGTAAGAACAATTTACATTGTTGCTAAAAAAGGTGCCCAAGTTAACACTACTACTGCTGGTATCTTTGACTTAGACACAGACTCTAATGGTAGATGGTCAGTTGAAAAATTCAAAGGACTATTATTCGCTATCGAAAGAGATGCCAACGCTGTTGGTCAACAAACAAGGAGAGGAAAAGGAAACATAATTATTTGTTCTGCTGATGTTGCATCTGCACTACAAATGGCAGGTGTCCTTGATTACACTCCAGCATTAAACTCTAATCTTAATGTTGATGATACTGCAAACACATTTGCTGGTACATTAAACGGAAGATATAAAGTTTATGTTGACCCATATGCTGCAAACGTATCTGCTTCACAATACTATGTGGTAGGTTACAGAGGTAGTTCACCTTACGATGCTGGTATCTTCTATTGTCCATACGTACCACTACAAATGGTAAGAGCAGTTGGAGAAGATACTTTCCAACCAAAAATTGGATTCAAAACAAGATATGGTATCACAGGTAACCCATATGCTTCAGGTGTACTTGCATCTGGAACTGCTGCTGGTGATGTCGGCGCATTAGACGCAAACGATAACGTATACTATCGCAGAGTGAAGGTAACAAATTTGATGTAACTAACCTTATGTATTACATTAGTTTGTTCCTTGCAACTTACGCAAGTAAACGAAACTGCAAGAGAGGGAACTTTAGTTCCCTTTTTTGTTACCACTAAATACATAAGGTTTGTAAGTTATAAATAGTTATATGAAAGAAAAGCACAAACGAAAACTAACAGAAGAACATAAAGCAAAGATTGTGCGTACAGGACAAAAACAATCTCAAAGACAAAAAGAATTAGTTGCAGATGCAAACTCTATGAAATGGTTAGTTCATAATTTATCTACAGGTAAAAAAGAAACAACATATAATTTATGTGAGTATGGTAGACAGAATAACTTAGGAAAATCATGGCAAGGAAATGCCCTACGTCATGGATATAGCAAAGGATATAAAGTAAAAAGATTATCTCTAACCAAATCAACTCCAACATCTGGATATCGTACAAAAGGTAAAGGAAAGTGATTAAATATATTATAATTTTATTATTATTATGTGCAACACCACTTCATGCAGAAACAAGTATTGTTATAAATGGATTGTCTTGGCATGATAGTGATATAGACTTTAATGAAAAGAACTATGGTTTGGGATTAGAAATAGATTTAAATAAAAAAGTTTTTATATATGGTGGTTTTTTTAAAGACAGTTTTAATGAAACAGCAAAATATGTAGGAACAGGTTATAAAATTTACACAAAAAAAGAATTTAGTTTTAACGTAGTATCGGGAATAACACATAAAAATGTAAATTGGAATGAAGAAAAATTGTTTCCATATATACTTCCAAGTCTTTCATTTTATAATTTTAATCTTATTGTATTATCAGAAGGTCAATATAAAGATTATGAATGGCCTACAACATTGTTTCTACAATATAAAATAAAAATCCCATATATAGAGTGATTTAATCTTATAAATAGTGTTATCATAGGGAAAGAAAAGAGAGACGTTTCTATATCCATAGGAACGATTTAAAAAAAAACAACAGGAGAATAAAATGATTAAAAACATGTTTCTTGTTTTGTTTGCAACTTTACTATTAACAACAGTTTCATTTGCAGACGGAACAAAGGATAACGAATTTGAAAAAATAGAAAATAATGTTACTGTCAATTTCGGTGATTTCAGTATTGGACATAGAGGATATATTGATGATGAAGAAAAACAAATTTTACTTGGTTACGATATATCAGATTCATTCAATCTTCAATACAGAAACGTAAGTGGAATTGGAGAAGACCAACACAGATTCAGAGCTACACATAATACTTTCGAAGTAGGAAATTTTTATGCAAATGCTGTTGCTGAATGGAGAATGAAAACAGATGAGGGTGATGACATTTTGCGTGTTAGACCAGAAGTCGGTGTTGCACTCCCTCTAGGCGATAAACTTTCAGTTGGATATGTATTTAGCCCACATTGGAATGTAGATAATGAAGATGATGGTTGGACATCGGAAGTAGACCACTACAGACACATTGCACATGTTGATTTAAAAATCAATGACCAATTTAGTGTTGGTTTGTTTGCACAGATGGACAGAGATTCCGAGAACGAAGTTGAACAGAAATTCTTAGGTACAGAAATAAGATTTAACTTCCCAGCATTTTCTGCTGCTCACTAATTAAAGAATAACAAAAAGGGTGTTAAATTAACACCCTTTTAACCTAAATCGCTTGCCATTTGTTTACAGTATGTTATAATTATAAGTATAAATGTATAAATAGTTACATACAGGGCAATGAGTGTTACGAAGACTTTAGGTTAAGGCAAATAGAGTCATTAGGACAAGTTAATTAGCCTACGCAGAAAATCAAGAGATTGATACTAATACCTAAAGATTTCACTCATGCCTCCTTAAATTTCTTATAAATATTCATAACATGGTTACTACAAACACCTTTTCAAGATTACCTACCAAATTAGACTATGCTGCTCCAACGCAGTTTAAGTTTAGTATAGTTAATATGCCTAAAGTGGAATACTTTGTAATTAATGCTACTCTGCCAGGCATAACTCTTGACGGAATTTCTCTCCCTACTCCACTCAAAGCAACACAGATTGTTGGAGATGGAATAACATATGATAATTTAGATATAACTTTTATTGTAGATGAAAACTATGAAAACTATCTTGAACTTCATAATTGGTTAATTGGAATTGGTTTTCCAAAATCAAGAGAACAATTTAAAGATTATAGAGATACTGAATCAACTAAATTTCCAGGCACTAAAACAAAATATACAAGCAAAGATATTGGAGATACCAAACTTGGAGCTGCAACTTCAGATAAAAGTTTGTATAGTGATGCAACCATGACACTTCTTTCTTCTAAACACAATCCTGTTGTTGAAGTTAGATTTAAAGATGTCTTTCCATTATCAATGTCATCATTAGAATATTCCCAAGCTGATACCGATGTAACATATTTAACATTGTCAGCAAGTTTCGCTTATTCATATTATGATATTGTACCCCTATAAATAATTGTATAAGTTAACCTATTGACTTGATTGAAAAAATAAGGTATAATATATAAAATGGACTTAAACACATTACAAGAAGAAGTAGACAAAGATATTAAAATTAAATCTGATTCTTTAGATATTGAATCTCTACGAATTCCTGAGATTCATAATAAGTATCTAAAATATTATAATCGTTTTCAATTAGTTCTTAGAAAAACAGAAACAGATTATAAAGAACTTTATAAAGAAAAATGGGAATACTATACTGGAAAATCTTCAGATGAAGTGTATAAAGAAAATCCCTTTGATTTTAAAATTTTAAAAGCTGACATTCCAACATATCTTGAAAGTGATAAAGATTTGATAGAACTACAACACAAAATTAGTTACAACAAAACAATTGTAACTTATCTTGAACAGGTTTTACGTTCAATAAATAATCGTACATTCACAATTAAGAACGCTATTGAATGGAAAAAGTTTGAAGCAGGAGTAATATAATGCCAAAAAATGTACCGAAAATTATTGACTACATTCAAGAATATAAAAATATTTTATCACCTAAACTTTGTGAACAAATTATTAAATATTATGATTCTATTGATGGTTGGAATAAATCTACCTTTGGAACAAAAGATGGATTATCCCCAGAAACAAATGAAAAAGTTGATATGGATGAACAATGGATTACAAAAAAAGATAATGGTGGACTATATGGAGATTTGTTAGCAGGATTTAAAATTGCACTTCAAAAATATACTGAGGAATATCCAGATATTGTTATTCAACATTCAACACCTTTTAGATTAAACAAATATTCTGTAGGTGGATTTATGTCAAAACATATAGATAACATACATCATAGTCATGGACAACGATATGGATTTCCACATTGTACAATGTTATTATATTTAAATGATAACTATCAAGGTGGAGAATTTGAAATGTGTAATGGTTTAGTAAGTAAAAAACCAAAAGCGGGAACTATTGTCGCATTTCCATCTAACTTTATGTATCCACATGAAGTTAAACCAGTAACAGAAGGAGATAGGTATACTGTAATGGTATGGTTAATGTAAAGGAGAAATTATTAATTATGGAAGATTTTAAACATTATAAACTATTTCCAACTCATGTTTTTTCATTTAAAGGTCAAGGTGTAAATGATAAAGAGATGTTGGAATATTTTGAAAACGAAATAAAAAAAACATCGGGAAATAAAAGTTTAAACTGGCAATCTAGTCCCGAATTGCATGAAAATACAATTTTTCAAGCATTAGTAAACAATATAATGGAAGCGACTAAACTAGCTTGTGATGCATTAAAAATTGATACTAGTTACAAACTTGAAATTACAAATATGTGGGGCAATGTTTTACAACAAAACGAATGTCATCCACCACATACACATTCAAACAATGTATGGTCTGGTACATATTATATAACAGAATCGCCAGCTCAAAGTAGTATACAATATTTTGTTGGACATCAACAATCACAAGTTTTATTACCAAGAGTATCTGAACAAAATATAGATAATGGAAATCTTATTGGTTTTCCTTCTGAAAAAGGACGAGGATATGTATTCCCAAGTTGGTTAACACATTGGGTGCCGCCTCATCCAGATAAAAAACCAAGAGTAAGTGTTGCATGGAACATAATCCTTAGAGGTGAATATGGATATGCAAACGATTTTCAATATGCTAAAATTTAAAATTGAAAACATATGTCTACATTTTCTCAAACCTGTATTGTAACCAATGTAAATGAAGTCTATATTAAAGTAGATTGTGAACCTTCTTTACAAAAAGATTTAGATTCTTTTTTTCAGTTCGAAGTGCCTGGTGCTAGATTTATGCCATCAGTTCGGAATCGTTTATGGAATGGAATTATTCATTTATATTCTATAGAAACTGGACAGATATATAAGGGGTTACTTCCATATATAAAAGAGTTCGCAAGAAGAAATGAAGTTGGTATAACAATTGAAGAAGGCATTGAATTAGATAGAGAAATTGATAAAACTATTGTAAAAGATTTTATTGAATCTCTTAAACCAAAATCCAAAGGAAAACTTTTAGAAGTCAGAGATTATCAAATAGATGCTGTACATAATGCTATATCAAATAATCGTGCATTACTATTAAGTCCAACTGCATCAGGCAAATCACTTATCATCTATTCATTAGTTCGTTATTATCAAATGATGAATTTGAAATCTTTGATAATCGTTCCTACAACAAGTCTTGTTGAACAAATGTATTCTGATTTTCTTGATTATGGTTGGAAAGAAAACTTTTTACAAAAACTATATCAAGGACATGATAAAAAAGTTATAAGTGATGTTATGATATCAACTTGGCAATCTTTATATAAAATGCCGAAAAAATATTTTGATGACTTCGGTTGTGTCATTGGTGATGAAGCTCATTTGTATAAAGCGAAATCTCTTATAAACATTCTTGTAAAATTAACTAACACTAAATATCGTTTTGGTTTAACTGGAACACTTGATGATTCACAAACTCACAAATTAGTTCTTGAAGGATTATTTGGAAGTTTAAATAAAGTTATTAAGACTAAAGAGTTAATGGATTCTAAAACACTTGCACAATTAAGTATCAAATGTTTATTGTTACAATATTCAGATGAAGAATGTAAATCTATAAAAGAATTCAAATATGCAGATGAAATAGATTTTCTGGTATCATCTAAAAAAAGAAATGAGTTCATTTCAAACTTAACTGTATCTACAAAAGGAAATACTTTATGTTTATTTCAATTGGTAAAAAAACATGGTGAAGTTCTACATGAGTTAATAAAAGAAAAAGTTTCTCCAAATAGAAAAGTATTTTTTGTTTTTGGTGGCACAGATGTAGATACAAGAGAAGATATTCGTAGAATAACTGAAAAGGAAAAGAATGCTATCATCGTAGCATCTTATGGAACATTCTCTACTGGAATTAATATTCGTAATTTACATAATGTTATTTTCGCTAGTCCATTTAAGAGTAGAGTCAGAGTATTACAATCAATTGGTAGAGGATTAAGAAAGGGTGATGATAAAGAAAGTGTAAAACTTTATGACATTGCTGATGATTTAACATATAAGAGTAGAAAGAATTTTACTTTAAAACATTTTATAGAAAGAATTAATCTTTATAATGAAGAACAATTTGAATACAATATTAAAAAGATTTTAATGGAATAGATGTATACTAATATATCTCTGAAACCCCACATGGTTATTATAAACAAAAAAACAAATTTGTCAAGCGTTTTATAAAAAAAACTTTTATATAAAAACAATTGACAAGACGAAAAAAAAGATGTATAATATTAAATAATGAAAAAAGTTATAAAAAGAAAAACAAGAAAAACTACTGATGAACATTATGTAGATAATAAAAAATTCCTACAAGCGATGGAAGAATGGCAACAAGCTTGTGGTATTGCAAAAAGTTTGAACAAACCTGTTCCACCTGTTTCTAATTATATTGGTGAATGTTTTATGAAGATAGCTCATCACTTATCTTATCGTCCTAATTTTATTAACTATACCTATAGGGATGAAATGATTGCAGATGGCATTGAAAACTGTGTTCAATATAGTTATAATTTTAATCCAGAAAAATCTAAGAATCCCTTTGCTTATTTTACGCAAATAATTTACTATGCGTTTGTAAGAAGAATACAAAAGGAAAAGAAACAATCACATATTAAAAACAAAATGATAGAACGAGATGTATATGAAACCTTTACAACACAGAAACATGATGCAACGGATTATCATACTCCACAATTTGATGAGTTTAAAAATATGATGTTACCAGAGGAAGATGCTTATAAACCCAAACCTAAACCTACTAAAAAATCTTTAAAGAAAAAAGGAATAACTTTAGGATTAGAAATATTCATGGGTAGTAACGATAAGGAATAATTTTATAATATGAAAGTGATACTAATTACCGACCAACATATTGGCGCAAGGAACGATAACCTATCGTTTGTAAAATATTTTAAAAAGTTTTATGACGAAGTGTTTTTTCCTTACATAGATAAACATGACATAAAAACTATAATAAACTTAGGTGATATGTTTGATAGAAGAAAGTATGTTAACTTTAACACTTTACATTTTACAAAAGAAACATGGTTAGAGCCATTAAGAAAAAGAAACATTAATGTTCATTGTCTTATAGGAAATCATGATACTTATTTTAAAAACACCAACGATATAAATTCTTGTAATCTTTTGTTTGATGAATATGAAAACATTCATGTATATCCAGAACCAGAAGTAATTGAGTTTGGTGGAGTATCGGTGTTGTTTATGCCATGGATGAATTCAGAAAATTATTCAGAGTGTGTTAAATATCTTCAACAAGCAAAAGCTGATATATGTTTTGGACACTTAGAGTTAAGTGGATTTGAACAACACAAAGGACATTGGGCACAACAAGGTTATGATAAAGATTTATTTAAAAGATTTGAATTAGTTTTCTCTGGACATTATCATCGTAAATCAGATGATGGTCAGGTTTATTATCTTGGTTCGCCATATGAAATGACATGGAGTGATTATGAATGTCCAAAGGGATTTCATGTTTTTGATTTAGATACAAGAGAATTAACAAGAATTCAAAACCCACACAGGATTCATAAAAAGATTTACTTTGATGATAAGAAAAATAATTATGATGAACATGATATAACACAATATAAAGAATGTTATGTGAAAGTAATTGTTGTTAACAAAACAGATTTTTATAAGTTTGATAAGTTTGCAGATAGACTTATGAATGATTCTGGTGCATATGAAGTAAAAATTATAGAAGATTTTTCTGAAATAAATGCTGAAAATGTAAGTGATGAGATTATGGAGAACACAGAAGATACAATGCATTTGGTTGAAAAATATATTGATGACATAGATACAGACTTAGATAAAAACAGATTAAAAGATATAATGAAAAGTTTATATGTAGAGGCAAGTGATTTAGATGTCGGTAACATTTAGTAAAGTTAAGTGGAAAAATATACTTTCCACAGGTAACAATTTTACAGAAGTAGTTTTAAATTCTAAATCTAAAACATTAATTGTTGGTGAGAATGGTTCTGGTAAATCCACTATTCTTGATGCAATTTGTTTTGGACTATTCAATAGACCATTTCGACAAATAACAAAAGGACAACTTGTTAACTCTGTAAATGAAAGAGATGCCGAAGTCGAAGTATATTTTTCTGTTGGGGGACAAGAATTTAAAATTATTCGTGGAATCAAACCAAACAAGTTTGAGATTTATTGTAACGGAACAATGATAAATCAAGATGCTGCTGCTAAAGATTATCAAAAACATCTTGAAGAAAATATACTTAAATTAAATTATCGTTCTTTTACACAAGTTGTTATTTTGGGTGCTTCTACGTTTGTTCCTTTTATGAAACTATCATCTGCACATCGTAGAGAAGTTGTTGAAGAAATTTTAGATATAAAAATCTTTTCAGTAATGAATCATCTATTAAAAACTAGATTGAAAGATGTTGCTAGCGATATTACTTCTCTTGGCAATGAATATAAATTACATGAACAGAAAATAGAACAACAACAAAGACATCTAAAAGATTTACAAGAGAATAAAGATAAAATTGTTAATGAGAATAATAAAAAGATTGCAAGAAATGTTAAATCTATTTTATCAAAACAAGATACGGTAACTAAATTAGAAATACAAAGTGAAAAATATTTTAAAGAAATTGAAGAACAACCTATTATTGATAAGAAATTAAAAAAATTAAATAGACTTCATAATACTATCAGCGAAAAACAAAAAAGAATTGAAACAGAAGTAGATTTTTTTAATGACAATGAAGAATGTCCTACTTGTGAACAACATATAGATTCTGATTTTAAAACAAAAGCTATAGAAGTTAGAACAAAAAAACTTCAAGAATATATTAATGGACTAAAAGATATTGATAAAGATATCGATATAAACGAAAAAGAACTTAATACGATAATAAACATTTCAGAAAAGATTAAATCAAATGATGTAGAGATTGGTAAACTAACTTCCTCTATAGAAGAATTAGAAAACTTTAATACAGAATATGAAAATGAGGTTAAAGATTTAACTGATAAAGATGTTACTGAAAAACAATTAAATGAATTAACTTCTTTACAAGAATCTTTGGTTTCTCTTGGAAAAAGAAAAGCAGAGATGATTGAAGATAAACATTATAATGATGTTGTAAGAAACATGTTGCAGGATACTGGTATCAAAACTAAGATTGTTAAAAGATATCTTCCTGTAATGAACAAATTAATAAATGGATATCTTTCATCTATGGACTTTTTTATTAACTTTACTATAGATGAAAACTTTAATGAAGTTATAAAATCAAGATATCGTGATGAATTTAAATATTATTCTTTTAGTGAAGGTGAGAAAATGAGAATAGATTTAGCATTGCTGTTTACTTGGAGAGCTATAGCTAAAATGAAAAATTCTACGAATACTAATCTGTTGTTACTTGATGAGATATTTGATAGTTCATTAGATGGAACAGGTACAGATGATTTTCTAAAGATATTAAACACATTCCAAAAAGAAAATGTATTTGTTATCTCCCATAAGGGTGATGTTCTATATGATAAATTTGCACACATATTGAAATTTGAGAAGATTCAAAACTTTTCAAAGACAATAGATGTCGCTTGACATTTTAAATAGATATGTTATTATAATTAATGCAGGTATAGTATAAGTGGCAAGTACACTAGTCGTCCAGATTAGAAACGTGGGTTCGACTCCCACTTACCTGCTCCAAAAATAATCTCTTGACAATTAAAGGTTAATGGTTATAATACTAATATGAGATATTGCCTACGGGGATATCTTAAAACTCGCTTATAAGGAGACACGATATGAGTTATAGATTAGTTCGCTATTCGCATAATCAGTTAGATGACCTATTTAAATTGGCACCATTTTCAGTTGGTTTTGATGGTATGTTTGACCGATTATTAACAAACACTTACAATACAAGTACCACGTATCCACCTTACGATATTGTTAAGGTAGATGCAACTAGTTATGAAATTAGAGTTGCACTTGCTGGATTCACAAAAGATGATATTCAAGTCAACTATGAAGATGGTACTTTAAGTATTGAATCTGATGGATATACTATGTTAACGGATGATAAGAATGTTTCTAAAGAAGACCATTTAGTTCATGGGATTTCAAGAAGACAATTCAAAAGAACATTCACTCTTTCAGATGATATGGTAGTTAAAGATGCTGGATTTAAAGACGGCATGTTAACTGTCAAACTTGAAAAAATCATACCAGATGAAAAGAAACCAAGAACAATAAACATTAAATAATAATGTTATGATAAGGGGTTGTTTATGAGGCAATCCCTTTTTTTTATTTCCCTATTGACAAGACATTATTATTAATGTATAATATTAGAATACAATTAAAGGAGTATACATATTATGAAAATAAGTGAACAAACGAAAGAAGTTCTAAAGAATTTCTCAAACATAAACCAGAACTTATTAGTTAAGTCTGGTACAACCCTTACCACAATGTCGACAATGAAAAACATTGTTGCAAAGGCAGAAGTCAAGGAAACATTTCCAAAAGAGTTTGCGATATATGACTTGAATGAGTTTTTATCTGCACTATCTTTATTTGGAAACCCTGATTTAGATTTTCAAGAAAATCATGTGGTTATAACAGAAGATAAAACAAAGAGTAGAAGTTTAAAATATTTTTATTCAGACCCTAGTGTTATTGTTTCGCCATCAAAAGATGTACAAATGCCTAAAGCAGAAGTATCATTTGAATTTAAACAAGATACGTTTAACAAAGTTGCAAAGGCATCTGCTGTTCTTGGTAACCAAGACCTTCTATTAAATGGAAGTGGGGCTTTATCAGTTACCGATAAGAAAAATTCATCTGCAAACAATTTTTCTGTTGATGTTGATATAAAAGGAACAGGAGATTATAAGTTTTATTTTAAAGTTGAGAATCTAAAAATTATTCCTGGCGATTATGATGTAGAAATTTCTTCAAAAAATATTTCACATTTTACAAATAAAAGTAACGACAAAACTATTCAGTATTGGATTGCACTCGAACCAGATTCTTCCTATACGAAATAGTATATATAATATTATGAAAAAGGTGATTACATTATGGAAAATACATTTTTATTTGTTGAGAAATATAGACCAACAAAAATCAATGATTGCATATTAACAAAACAACTTAAAGAAACATTTTCTAAGTTTGTGGAACAAAAACATATACCGAATCTGTTATTAACAGGTGGCGCTGGTGTAGGGAAAACTACGGTTGCGAAAGCAATGGTAAACGAGATTGGTGCAACTTGGTATATGATAAATGGTTCAGAGGAATCTGGAATTGATGTTCTACGAACTAAGATTAAAAACTTTGCATCTACATCTTCTTTAGAGGGTGGTAGAAAATATGTTATCATAGATGAAGCAGATTATCTTAATCCACAATCTACACAACCAGCGTTGCGTGGATTTATAGAAGAATTTCATAAGAACTGTGGATTTATTCTTACTTGCAATTATCGAAATAGAATTATCGAACCATTACATTCCAGATGTAGTGTTATAGATTTTATTATTCCTGTATCAGAAAGACCAATTCTTGCAGAAAGTTTTTTTAAAAGAGTTTCAGATATATTACAAAAAGAAGAAATACCTTTTGATGCAAAAGTTATTGCACAACTTATTAATACATTTTTTCCAGATTGGAGAAGAATATTAAATGAGATTCAAAGATATTCTGTATCTGGAAAGATAGATGCTGGTATCTTGGTTAATCTTTCAGATGTGAATATGAAAGATTTGGTATCTCATATGAAAGAAAAAGATTATAAATTAGTTCGTAAGTGGGTTGTAGAGAATATGGATAACGACCCTGCTAAACTTTTTAGAAAAATATATGATTATGCAAATGATTATATCGAACCAGTTAATATTCCACATCTTGTATTAATTCTAGCAGATTATCAATACAAACAAGCATTTAGTGCCGACAGCGAGATTAATGTTCTTGCATGTCTTACAGAAATTATGGGGCAATGTAAATTTAAATGAGCTACGAATTAAAAGATTATCTTAATGCAATTAATAATACGAAACAAAAGTTGATGGATACTGATGATAACATATGGGAAAAGAAATACCCATCTTTTATTGTTAATAAGGTGTTGTGTGCGTTTGAAGAGTGTATTTTATTGGTAAATGAATTAAATACTAGACCACATATGGACAAGAAACTTCAATTCATGTTTTTTCTAAATACTATTAGAAAAAGGAATAGATTTTCTAAATGGTTAAGAAAATCAAAAATTAATGATTTGAATGTGTGTAAAGAATACTATGGTTATAATAATGAAAAAGCAAAGGAAGCTCTTCAAATACTTACCAAAAAACAATTACAAATCATCAAAGAAAAATTAAACAGAGGTGGAACTAAATGACAGTCGTTAAATGGGATATTGAAAACATGTTAGAAATTTCTTTAGAAGAACCAGATAATTTTTTAAAGGTTAGAGAAACACTATCAAGGATAGGAGTTGCATCAAGAAAAGAAAAAAAGTTATTTCAATCTTGTCATATATTACATAAACAAGGAAAATATTACATAGTGCATTTCAAAGAATTATTTGCACTTGACGGAAAAGAAACAAATATTAATGAGAATGATGTTGCTAGAAGGAATGCTATTGCACAACTTTTAGCAGATTGGAAACTACTTTTTATCGTTGGTGACAATGAGCCGAAAGCACCATTAAGTCAAATAAAAGTAATTTCTTTTAAAGAAAAAAGTGAATGGATATTGGAAACTAAATACACCATTGGAAAGAGTGTTGAACAAAGACCAGTACCAGAAAGTGATTAATTAATTAAAGGAGAATATTATGAACGTACATGATGAATTAAACATTATGCAGAAGAATGCCGATACACCAAAGTTACCTGCTATACTACACGCACTTAAATTAAAATATGAAAGTGAAATTGCTATAGCAAAAACTAACATTGATGTTTATTTAAATAACGCAGTTGGTGTCGGCGAACACCCAACCATAGTTGAAGCAGTTGAACTAGAATTAAAAAAAGTAGATTCTGCACAAGCTATGCTAGATGTTATAGCAAAACATTACGTATAAAATAAAAAATATTATATGATGTTCTATACCAACGTACACCAATGGGGTGATAACTTACTTGTTCGTGCAATTGAGAACAACAAAAGAGTTGCGAAACGAGTAAGATATGAACCTACTTTATTTGTTCCTGTACAGAAACAAACTTCGTTTACTACACTAGATGGTAAGTTTCTCACGCCAATGAAATTTACTTCTATGAAAGAATCAAAGGAATTTGTTGAACAATATAAAGACCAACCTCATTTAGTTTTTGGTCATACCCAATATGCATATACCTATATTGCAGACAAATATCCAGAAGATATTAAATGGGATTATAATAAATTACTTTTGATTACGATTGATATAGAAGTTGAATGTGAAAATGGATTTCCAAATCCTAGACAATCAATAGAACCATTACTTTCTATCACAGTAAAGAATCATCAAACACAAGGAATTGTTGTTTGGGGTATTGGTAAGTTTACAACAGATAGAGATGATGTAACTTATATTCAATGTAAAGATGAAACAGATTTGCTTGAAGAATTTATAGTATTTTGGGAACAGAATACACCAGATGTTGTAACTGGTTGGAATATTGATTTCTTTGATATTCCTTATCTTATGAATCGTATTAAATTATTGTTTGGAGAAAAGAAGTTAAAAGCATTTTCGCCATGGGGTAATGTAAGCGATAAAGAAGTTTTTATGATGGGAAGAAAACATCAGATGTATGATATTCTTGGTGTTGCGACATTAGACTATCTGCAATTATATAAAAAATTTACTTATACAAATCAAGAAAATTATCGTTTAGACCATATTGCACATGTTGAACTAGATGAACAAAAACAAGAAAACCCATATGAAACTTTTCAAGAATGGTACACGAAAGATTATCAATCATTTATAGAATATAATATTACAGATGTTGAACTTGTTGATAGACTTGAAGATAAACTAAAACTAATTGAACTTCTTATTACTATGGCATATGATTGTAAAGTAAATTAT